>JAABUN010001194.1_pt1 | contig 60091 bp, 54 predicted proteins | sample 5559311 | NCBI WGS metagenome assembly JAABUN01 (sample SAMN10711877, study PRJNA513370) | rock metagenome | isolation source: Antarctica rocks | place: Antarctica: Victoria Land, Siegfried Peak sud
GTCTTTGAACATTCAGAAAAACGTTTCGCTCGCCGAATTTACAACTTTGAAAATCGGCGGCGCGGCGCGTTTTTTTGTTTCGGCGAAAAGCGAAAACGAAATTGTCGAGGCATTGGAATTTGCGAGGCAAAACGATTTAAAATTTTTTACGCTCGGCGGCGGAAGCAACGTTTTAATCAATGATTCGGGCTTTGACGGCATAGTTCTGCATATTGGAATTCAAGGAATTTCCGTTGCAGAAACGACGAATGAAACGGTTTTTGTAACGGCGCGCGCGGGGGAAGATTGGGAAAAATTCGTCGCTTTCTGCGTCGATAAAAATTTGCAGGGCGTCGAATGTTTGAGCGGCATTCCGGGCAGCGTCGGCGGGACGCCCGTGCAAAACGTCGGCGCATACGGGCAGGAAGTCGCCGAAACAATTCAATCCGTCAAAGTTATTGACAGAGAAAACGGCGATGTTTTTGAAATGACAAATTCCGAATGCGAATTTGCTTACCGCGCGAGCGTCTTCAACACTACGAGGAAAAATCGTTTTATCGTTTTAAGCGTTACGTTTACATTGAAAAAAGGCGGCACGCCGAAAATTGTCTATAAAGATTTGCAGAATTTTTTCGCGGGCAAAAAACCGACTTTGCACGAAGCGCGCCAAGCCGTTCTCGAAATTCGGCGCGCCAAATCGATGGTCATCGACGAGCGCGACCCGAACTCGAAAAGCGCCGGTTCGTTTTTCAAAAATCCGATTGTCGAGCGAAAACAATTTACGGAAATCGAAGCGCAGGCGCGAAATTTGAAAATTATCGCCGCGACTGAAAATCTGACGAATTACACGGTTGATGAAAATAATTTGAAAATTCCCGCCGCGTGGCTGATTGAAAAAAGCGGTTTCGGCAAAGGTTACAAAACGGGGCGCGTCGGACTTTCCACCAATCACACATTAGCGATTGTAAATTTAGGCGAAGCGACGGCTGGCGATGTTTTAGCTTTGAAAAACGAAATTCAAACAAAGGTCAAAGAAAAGTTCGGCGTCGAGCTGAAACCCGAACCGATTTTCGTCGGATTTGAAAATCAAATTGAACGCGATTAAGAGTCGCGTTTTTTTGTGTATAATCAAGAATTAAAATTATGCCAAAACGCTCCGATATTCACAAAATCTTAATCGTCGGTTCAGGTCCAATTGTCATCGGGCAGGGCTGCGAGTTCGATTATTCCGGCACGCAAGCCTGTCGCGCCCTGAAAGAAGAAGGTTTTCAAATCGTGCTGGTCAACTCGAATCCGGCGACGATTATGACCGACCCGGAAATCGCCGATCGCACTTACATCGAGCCTTTAACTGTCGAAACCGTCGAGGCGATTATCGAAAAGGAGCGTCCCGATGCGCTGCTTCCGACAGTAGGCGGGCAAACGGCGCTGAATTTGTCAATCGAGCTTTATGAAAAAGGCGTTTTAGAAAAATTCGGCGTTCAGTTAATCGGCGCAAATGTCGAATCGATAAAAGTGGGCGAAGACCGCGAGCTTTTCAAAGCCGCAATGGAAGAAATCGGCATTCCCGTGCCGCTCGGCGGCTTCGCGCACACGTGGGAAGAAGCGCGGAAAATCGTTGAACAAACCGATTATCCGGCAATCATTCGTCCGAGTTTCACGCTTGGCGGAACGGGCGGCGGAATCGCTTTTAACCCCGAAGAATTTGAAGAAATCGCCAAAAACGGTTTAGCCGCGTCGCCCGTTTCGCAGATTTTAATCGAAGAATCGATTTTGGGCTGGAAGGAATATGAGCTTGAAGTGATGCGTGACCTCAACGATAACGTCGTCATCATTTGCTCGATTGAAAATTTCGACCCGATGGGCGTTCACACCGGCGACTCGATAACGGTTGCGCCCGCGCAGACTTTGTCCGATGTCGAATATCAAAACTTGCGCGATATGTCGATAAAATGTATCCGCAAAGTCGGCGTCGAAACCGGCGGCTCGAACATTCAATTCGCTGTTAATCCTGAAAACGGCGACGTGCGAATCATCGAAATGAACCCGCGCGTTTCGCGCTCCAGCGCGCTGGCGTCAAAAGCGACCGGCTTTCCGATTGCGAAAATCGCTGCCAAACTCGCCGTCGGCTACACTCTGGACGAAATCCCGAACGACATCACGAAGAAAACGCCTGCGAGTTTTGAGCCGACAATCGATTACGTCGTGGCGAAAATTCCGAAATGGGCGTTCGAGAAATTTCCGCAAGCCGAAGATGTTTTGGGGACGCAGATGAAATCGGTCGGCGAAGTTATGGCAATCGGACGAACGTTTAAGGAAGCGCTTTTCAAAGGCTTGCGCTCGCTCGAAGCCGTCAAGCCGCTGCGCCTTGAAAACGTTCCCGACCACGTTTTGCAGCGCAAACTGGCGCGCCCGAATTCGCAGAGGTTTTCTTATATCACATACGCTTTGCAAAATGATTATTCGATTGAGGAAATTCACCGCTTGACGAAAATCGACCCTTGGTTTTTGGAGCAATTGCAGGATGTAATGCAGCTTCAAGATGAAATCGAAAACAAACAACTCGAAGATATTTCGCCCGAAATTTTGCGCCGCGCAAAAGAATTTGCTTTGTCCGACAGAAGAATCGCGTTTCTCACCGAATCGACCGAAACGGAAGTGCGCGCGCATCGCAAAAATTTAAACATCGTGCCTGTCTATAAACGGGTTGACACCTGCGCGGCGGAGTTTGAATCGCACACGCCGTATCTTTATTCGACCTATGAAGAGGAATGCGAAGCCGAACCGACGAACCGCAAAAAAATTATGATTTTAGGTTCGGGTCCGAATCGTATCGGACAGGGAATCGAGTTCGATTACTGCTGCTGCCACGCTGCTTTTTCGCTTTCGGCAAACGATTTCGAGACCATTATGGTCAACTGCAACCCGGAAACCGTCTCGACCGATTACGACACGAGCGACCGTCTTTATTTCGAGCCGCTCACCTTTGAAGACGTGATGAACATCGTCGAAGTCGAAAAGCCTGATGGCGTTATCGTCCAATTCGGCGGTCAGACGCCGCTTAACTTAGCCCTGCCTTTGTCCGAAGCGGGCGTTCCCATCATCGGCACCTCGCCCGATTCGATTGATTTAGCGGAAGACCGCAAACGCTTCGGCGCGCTGCTCGACCAGTTGAATATTCCCTCGCCGGAGAACGGCACGGCAATTTCTGCCGAAGAAGCCGTCGTTATCGCCGAAAAAATCGGCTATCCGGTTCTCGTTCGCCCGTCGTATGTTTTAGGCGGGCGCGCGATGGCGATTGTTTATGACGAGCAATCTTTAAACGAATATATGCGAACGGCGACCGACGCTTCGCCGGAAAAGCCGATTCTGATTGATAAATTTCTCGAAAACGCCGCCGAATTCGACGTTGACGCGCTTTGCGACGAAACCGCCTGCGTCATCGCCGGAATTCAGGAACACATCGAAGAAGCCGGAATTCATTCGGGCGATTCGTCGTCGGTTTTGCCGCCGCAGCGCATCGCGCCCGAACATCTTGAAACGATAAAACATTACACGCGCATTCTGGCTAAAGCCTTAACCGTCAAAGGTTTGATAAACATTCAATTCGCCTTGAAAGACAATCGCGTTTATGTTCTTGAAGTCAATCCGCGCGCCGCGCGCACCGTTCCGTTCGTCTCAAAAGCGACCGGCGTTCCGTTGCCCGCAATCGCGTCTTTGGTGATGGCTGGCGTGAAAACTTTAGCCGATTTTAATTTGCCCGAAGTTTTGAGCGTCGATTTATGTTTCGTCAAATCGCCGGTTTTCCCGTTCAATAAATTCGCTGGAGTCGACCCGATTCTCTCGCCCGAAATGCACTCGACCGGCGAAGTGATGGGCGTCGGCGCGACTTTCGGCGAAGCCTACGGCAAAGCGATGACCGCCGCCGGCGTTTCGCTTCCGGCAAGCGGCACGGCATTTCTCTCGGTTAACGACACTGACAAAGGACAAGCCGTTGTCCTCGCGCGCCGTCTGCAAAAACTCGGTTTTGATTTGATTGCAACATATGGCACGGCGCAGCGTTTGAAAGAAGTCGGACTCGCCTGCGAAACAATTTTCAAAGTCAACGAAGGACGCCCGAATGTCGCCGATTACATCAAACGCGGCGGCATCGCCCTTATTATCAACACGCCCCTCGGCAGAACGTCTCATTTCGACGAAAAGCCGATTCGCCGCGCGGCGTTGCAACACAACGTGCCGTGCGTAACGACGATGACCGGCGCGGAAGCGTTAATCGAAGCGATTTCAACGAAAAAAACCGAAAAGAAAATCGCGGTCAGAATCCTTCAGCAAATCCACGCCGAAAAACAATTGACCGCAAGCGAACACAGCTAGAGGTCGATAAAAATTTATAACCTAGCCTTCAAAAGCCCAAATCGCGCGCTCTAATTCTTCGAGCGTAAATTCAACAGCTTCGGGTTTCAATCGAATCGCGTATCTTCGCAAACTGCTGCATTCATACAAAATCGTCATAAGCATCAAACGGCGGCGCAGATTTTCGTTGATTTCCGCCGTCGCGTAACCGTATACGCGGAGAAATTCGCGCTGCAATTCGGCGTCGCCTTGCAGCATCAAGACGCCGACAGCGACAAATTCGTATTCGCGGAAACCGACGAGCGAGTCGGCGAAATCAAACACGCCCGAAATCTTCCAACGACCGTTTGTTTTCACAAAACGCAAATTCCCGAAATGCACGTCGCCGTGCATAAACGTCGGCTTAAAATCGAGCGGAAGCAGTTTTAAATAATTCTCAAAATACGCGGGCAAACTTTCAAGCCATTCCGCCGCCGCGCCGCTTGCGCGCTGTCTTTCAAACGTGGTTTCCACTTGATGCTCGATAAACTTTTGCCAATCGAATTCGGTCGGCGGCGCGTCGTGCGAATGCAATTGTTTTAAAGCGTCGGCGAGCTGCAAAACGATTTCCATCTGTTCTTTTCTAGCCAAATTTAAAAAATCCGCCCGTGTCATCGGCACGCCCGAAATCTGCGTCGTTATCAGATATTTAAGGTTTTCAAATTCGCCCGCGCATACAACTTCCGGCACGTTCACCCGCGTTTTTCCTTTTGCAAATTCAAGCGCGGCGATTTCACGCGGCGCGCCCGCGCGAAAAGGCGTGAAAATTTTTAAGACAAATCGTTCGTCAATTAAAAAGACGACGTTTTCGCTGCCTTCGGCGCGCCGCAAAACGCGGTCGAAAATTTTATGCCGCCGGCAAATCGCCGCGCCGATTTGCGTCCAAAACTCGCTTTTTAGCTGCGTGCTAAACTCTTGCGCCGTTGAAATTGGGGGAATTTTCATCATATCGAAACCGCAAATATAATAGCCGCAGATAAAGTGAAACTCAATGAAACCGAAGGCGGGACGTGCGCAGTCGACGATAAAAAAGAACTGCATCGCAGAGACGCAATTGACACATTGCTTTTCGGCGGATTTTTCTCTGTAAAATCAATTTGCCTGTGCAATTAAAAAATATAGAGGACTTTAGTTGCATAAATCGATTTGACAACAATGGATAATCGAAATAAATTTAAACGAAATTGAAATTCATTTTCAAAAATAAAATTCACTAAAAATTATATTTATAAATGAGAGAAAAAGTTTTATCGTCGAACAAAATCGGCTTATTTTTATTTTTTACGGCAATCTTCACTCTATCGGTTTTGGCACAGACGCCGGAAAGTTGTTTTCACGCGGTGGTTAAAGACGGAAACGGCGCGGCGATTGTCGGCGCGCAAGTTCTGCTGAAAAACTCGGTCGGCGCGACAATTGAAAAAACGGAAAGCGACGAGCGCGGCGAATTCAATTTGCGGTGTTTTAACGCGGGCGATTTTCGGCTGAAAATTTCCAAAACCGGAATGGCTCAACATACGCGAAACGTCAATCTCGCCCAAAGAAATCCGAACGTTTCGGAGATTGTTTTAGATACCGAGCAAATCAAGGCGAGCGTTGAAGTTCAAGCTGAAACGGATTTCGTCAATTCAATTTCAGAGTCGGCGATGAGGACGGCGACGCCTTTGCGCGACGTTCCGCAGTCGGTAGAAATCGTCAATCGCTCGCTGCTCGACGCGCAAGGCGCGCGTTCGCTTTCTGACGCTTTATCGAATGTTACGGCGGTTTCCGTCGCGCAGGGCGAAGGCAGGCGCGACCAGTTTTTTATACGCGGCTTTAACGCGCTCGGCGACCAGTTTGTCGACGGCGTGCGCGACGATGCGGCTTATTACAGAGATTTGGCAAACGTCGAGCAAGTCGAAGTCGTCAAAGGTCCGGCAGCGGTTTTGTTCGGACGCGGTTCGAGCGGCGGAATAATCAACCGCACGACGAAAAAACCGAATGTTTATGCGCGTGTCGGCGGCGCGGAAATCAATTTCGGCTCGTTCGGCGTAAAGCGCGGTTCAATTGATTTCGGGCAACCGATTTTCAGAGAAAAACTCGCATTTCGCTTTGTCGGCGCACTGGAAAAATCCGGCGGTTTTCGCTCCGTTTTTTTTCAAAATCGTTATAACATCGCGCCGTCTTTGATTTGGAAGCCGGACGCGAAAACCGACGTTTTATTTCAGCTTGAATTTTTGAACGACCGTCGCTTGCCCGACCGCGGCTTGCCTTCATATTTCGGACGCGCTGTCGAAGTTCCAATCGAAACTTATTACGGCTTGCCCGACCGCGACCGGATTACCAATCGAGTTTCGTCGCAAGCCTTGAAAATCGAGCGCCGGTTAAGCGCCGATTGGCTCGTTCGCAACACGTTTCGGCGCATTTCGGCAGCGACGGATTTTTACAATTCGGGCGCGAACGGAATTTGCGTTTTCAGCTTAACAAACGGAAACTGCGTTGCCGTTAAATCGACCGACCCGAAATTTTCGCCCGACCGTTTGGGCGCGATACGCTTTCAATACAGCGGGAACTCGACGCAAAACAATTATTTTAATCAAACCGAAACTGTCGGAACGATTCAAACGGGCGGCATAAAACACACGATTTTAGCGGGCGTCGAACTCGGCTTGCAGACAAAGCGGACGTTTCGCACGACCAACGCGACGCCTTCGGCAGTTAAATTATTAAATCCCGATTTAACGCGCCCTGCAAATTTCGTCGAAGGCGCGACGCAAAATTTCAACGATTTTACGGGCAAAGTTTTCGGCGTCTACGTGCAAAATCAAATTGATTTCGGGAAAAAATTGAAGGCGCTTGTCGGCGTACGCTACGACGATTTTCGGCAGAAACTGGACGATTTGCGCGCTGTTAATCAAGATTTAAATCGCGCCGATAAGCAATGGAGTCCGCGCGCCGGTCTGGTTTTTCAGCCGAATGAAACTCTTTCGTTTTATGCGAGCTACACGCGCTCGTTTCAGCCGTCGGGCGAAAATTTGTCGCTCGCGGCAAACGCGGCGCAGCTTGAACCGGAGACGACGCGCAATTACGAAGGCGGCGTCAAAGCGCAGTTTCAACCGCTGCGATTGAACGCGACGCTTTCGGTTTTTCGCCTCGACCGCAGCAATATCAAAACAACCGACCCGCTCGACGCGACAAAACTTCTTTCAGTCGGCGAGCAGAGAACCGACGGAATCGAATTTACCGTGTCGGGCGCGCCGGTCGAAAAACTCGAAATTTTCGCCGGTTACGCTCTTCTCGACGCGCGCGTTTTGAAATCGAACACGTTTTCGGGCGGCGTTTCCTTACAGGGAAAACGCGCGCAGTTGACGCCGCGCAATTCGGGAAACGTTTGGCTGACATATCGTCTGCCGAAACAATTTCGTCTCGGCTTCGGCGCGTTCGCTCGCTCGAAATCTTTTACTTCCGCAAACAATCTTGTATCGCTGCCGGGCTTTGCGCGCTTCGACGCGTCGCTCTCGTGGCGCAGCGAGCGGCATTACGAAATCGCTTTTAATTTAAAAAACATCACGAATAAAAAATATTTTGAAACCTCGAACGGCGACAACGGAATTATGCCGGGCGCGCCCGTAAGCGGTTCGCTGAGTTTTCGTTATCGCTGGTGATTAGTTTTATAGAAGCTAACTCAAAAATACACTTTCCTTTGCCGCTTTGCGCCTTTGCGGGACATTTCTCGGTTTCCCGCAAAGGCGCAAAGTTCGCAAAGAAAAAACGCTCAAACAATCGTAAGCAATTTGTCAACGATTTTTCCGGCAGCGTCGGGATGCGCAAGGCGCGCGACGTTATTTTTCATTGCCGCAAAACGGTTTTCGTCCGCGAGCAGACAATCGATTTTGTAGGAAAGCGCCGGCAGATTGTTGCATTTTATCGCGCAGCCCTGCTCTAAAAGATGGTCGGAATTGCGTTCTTCCTGACCGGGAATCGGGTTGACGACAACGAAAACTAAATTTTTTGCCAGCGCTTCGGAAGTCGTCAAGCCGCCGGGTTTTCCGACAATCAAATCCGCCGCCGACATATATTCGTCCATTGCTTTTGTGAAGCCGACGGGTTTGAAAACGACTCGCTCGTTGTTTAATTTTTCCGCCGCAAGCTTTTCCAGTTTCGTTTTCAATTCTTCATTGCGCCCGCAGATTGCTAAAATCTGCACCGGAGTTTTTAACTCGCTCAACGCCTGCAATAAGTGTTCGATATTGCCGACGCCGAAACCGCCTGCCGAGACAAGAAGCGTTATTTTATCTTTGTCTAAATCATATTTTTCGCGCATCGCCGACTTGTCTTTATTTTCGGCAAAAATCGGGTCGATAGGAATGCCGGAAACCGTGATTTTTTCCGGCGTGATGCCGAGTTTTCCGAGATGCTCGCGCGTTTCGTCAAGCGCGACGAAATACTGCTCGACGTGATGACAGAGCCACATCGCGTGAACGTCGAAATCGGTAACGATAATCGCCTGCGGAAAATCGATTTTTCGTTTCGCCTTGAGCCACGAAATTATTTCGGCTGGCAGAAAATGCGTGCAGACGGCGATGTCGGGCTGATATTTTTTGAGAAATTTTATCAAAGGCTGCGTATTCAATCTGTCTAAAGCGAGCCGTCTTCGCTCGTTTTGCCAAGGTTTGTCGAGCGAATCATACATCCAGCCGAGAACTTCCGGCATCGTGTTGACCATATCGATATACGCTTTGCCGTAAAGCCGCCGAAACAGCGGATTTGTATATTCGAGAACGTCGATGCTTTTGACTTCCGCCGCGGCGCCTTTTTGTTTGAACGCTTTTTCCAGCGCATCGGCGGCGCGAAGATGTCCCGCGCCCGCCGACGCCGCTAAAATTAACACTTTCTTAAACATATTTTTCGGGTCGGATAAGCTAATATCAAAGACGGTAGATAATAATCTTTAAATTCGATTTTGAAAATTAAGAAGCGAAAAGGAAAATAAAAAAATCAATTAAAAAAGTTTTTTGCAAACCTTTTATTACTGAATTTTACCGACTTGAAATGAATAAAACAAGAATTTTAGCTTTGATTTTAGCGGGCGGCAAAGGCGGGCGGCTCGGCATTCTGACCGACGAGAAGGCAAAGCCGGTCGTGCCGTTCGGCGGCGCGTATCGCCTGATTGATTTTGCTTTGAGCAACTGCGTTCACAGCGAAATTTCCGACGTTTGGGTTGTCGAACAATACCAACTTCATTCGCTCAACGAGCATCTCTCGAACGGCAGACCCTGGGATTTAGACCGCACGCGCGGCGGATTGCTGGTTTTGCCGCCGTTTGAAAACGAAACGGCGAAAGACGGTTTCGCGCAGGGAAACGCCGACGCCATTTACCGGCATCTCGATTTTATCGAAAATTTCGCGCCCGACGTGCTGCTCGTTTTAAGCGCCGACCACGTTTATAAAATGGATTTCCGCGATGCCGTTCAGACTCATCTCGAAAAGAAAGCGTCGGTAACAATCGTTACGACGAAATTGCCTGAAGACGAGCCGTCGGCTTCGCGCTTCGGCGTTGTTAAAGCTAATAAAGACGGGCGCATAACGCAATTTGACTACAAACCGGAAAAACCGGAAAGCGATTTAATCACGACCGAGATTTTTGTTTATGACGCGAAAATTTTAGTTGAAACTCTTAAAAAGTTAAAAAAGAAAAACGAAGAATTGAAAGATTACGGCGACGAACTTCTGCCGCATTTTGTCAAACAAGGACGCGCCTTCGAGCATCGACTTGCAGGTTATTGGCGCGATGTCGGGACGATTGAAAGTTATTACGGCGCGCAAATGGATTTTCTTGACGAGAAATCGAAAATCTTTTTCGACGACGAACACTGGCAGATTTTTACGCTTGCCGAACAGCGAATTCCGGCGTTTGTTTCCGCTAAAGCAACGGTTAAAAATTGTTTGATTGCGGGCGGCGCGAAAATTTACGGCAGCGTCAATCGTTCGATTTTAAGTTCGGGTGTGAGCATCGAAACGGGCGCAAAAGTCGTTGATTCAATCGTTTTGCCGAATGCGTCGGTCGAAAAAGGCGTTTATCTCAGGCGCACGATTGTCGAATCTGAAGTTCGCGTAACCAAAGAGCGTGCGAAAAAACTCGCGGCGATGCAAAAGGCGAACAAAAACGGTATATTTATCGTCGGAAAACGAAAAATTCAGGACGCAAAGGAAATCGAGAAATAAATATCGAATAATAAATTATGAAATTTGAAAATCCCGAAACTATCAAAAAAATTTTAGAAACGTGCAAAACAATCGCCGTCGTCGGTCTCTCGTCAAACCCGATGCGCCCGTCAAACGGCGTGGCGAGTTTTATGCAAAAAAAAGGTTATAAAATCGTTCCGGTCAACCCGAACGAGTCGTCGGTTTTGGGCGAAAAAGCGTATATGAATTTGTCTGCGGTAGACAAAAAAATCGACTTGGTTGACATCTTTCGGCGCTCGGAAGATGCGGGCGCAGTTGTCGATGAAGCAATCGAAATCGGAGCGAAAGCCGTCTGGCTGCAGGAAGGCGTCATCGACGAAGCGGCGGCAAAACGCGCCGAAAAAGCCGGATTATTGGTCGTGATGGACAGATGCTGGCTCAAGGATTTTATAAAATACGGAGAAAAGTAAGTGAAAAACTAAAAGTGAAAAGTGAAAAGTGAAGGAATTTTTATTTCAACTTTTTTTAATTTCTTGCTTTCTGTTTTTCACTTTTAGTTTTTAGTTTTAGTTTTTCACTGTTTGCGCAATCGTGATGAAAATAAAAGCCTTTGTCGTAACCGTCAGCGACACGCGCAGGGAAACGGATGATGTTTCGGGCGCATTGCTCGTTGATTTACTTTCGGAAACGGGCGCGGAAATCGTCGATAAAATTATCGTCTCCGACGAGTTTGAAGATTTGCGGCAGACGCTTCACGCTTTGTGCTCGCGCGGCGACGCGAACTTGATTTTAACTTGCGGCGGCACGGGCTTTGCGCCGCGCGACAATACGCCGGAAGCGACGCGCGCCGTCATCGAACGCGAAGCAAACGGTTTGGCGGAAACGATGCGTTTTGAAACTTTGAAAAACACGCCGACGGCGATGCTCTCGCGCGGCGTCTGCGGCATTCGCGGCAAATGTCTGATTATCAATTTTCCCGGCTCGCCCAGAGCCGTGCGCGAATGTTTCACCGTCGTTAAACCGATTTTACAGCACGCCGTAAATTTAATTTCGGGCGTTACAAAACATAATGAATAATTCGTTCAAAAACAGAAAAATCTTTTATATCTTAATTTTAGTTCTTTGTTTTTTTTCTTTTGCGTTTGGTCAACAAGCAAACATAAAAGTTTCGACCAAAGAGGAAATAACGGAAAATCTGCAGCTCGTTCCGTGTAAAAATGAGAAAAGATTTGAAGCCGTCAAAAAGTTATTTCAGACGATGGGCGCAACCGATTTCGACATTTCCGTCGATAAACTCAAGGGCGTTCAAAATTTAGTCGTTACTAAAAAAGGCAAAACCGACGAAACAATTATTGTCGGAGCGCATTACGACAAAGTTAAAGCCGGCTGCGGCGCAATCGACAATTGGACGGGAATCGTCATTATCGCTAATCTTTACCGCACGATGAGAAGTGTTTCGAGCGACAAAACTTTATTGTTTGTCGCATTCGACCGCGAAGAAAGCGGGCTTTTCGGTTCAGATGAAATGGCAAAAGCTATTCCGAAGGAAAAGCGCGTGAATTATTGCGCGATGATAAATATCGATAGCTTCGGTTTTTCTTATCCGCAAGTTCTCGACAATACTTCGAGTTCGAAAATGTCTAAATTAGCAGAAGAATTATCAAAAGAAGTAAAACTTCCCTTTGCTCACGCCTCGCTTGAAGGAATTGCCGACGCCGATTCGACACCTTTCTTGAAAAGAGAGATTCCCGCCGTTACATTTCACGGAGTATCGAACGATTGGCAAAAATATCTGCACACTTCTAATGACAAAATTGAAAACGTTAACGCCGAGAGCGTTTTCGTAGGCTATCAATTCCTGCTGCGGTATTTGTCGAAAATAAATAGCAAAGGCTGCGGCGAATTCAGAAAATAGGCTGTCGAGAACGATTTTTGAATTGAAACTGACGGCGTTTAAGTCTGAAAAACAAAATGATTGGCTGAAAAACCAACTCGAAATATCCTATGAATTCGTATCGTTTCGCGCGGGCTGAAAATCAACCGGAAGGCGAATTGAAAACGTCGTGGGAAAATTTTTATTTTTTTCCGCTTCGATTGTTCCGCCGTGCGCCGTTACTATTCCGTAGCAAACCGCGAGACCAAGACCCGTTCCTTTGCCAGCCGTTTTGGTTGTGAAAAACGGGTCGAAAATTTTCTTCAAGTTATGCGGCTCGATGCCGTCGCCGTCGTCGGAAATTTCAATTACAATTTCATTTGCGATTTGTTTTGTCCGTATTTTTAAATCGCCGCCGTCGGGCATCGCATCGCGCGCGTTCAAAAATAAATTCAAAAAAACTTGCTGCAACTGGTCGGCGTCGGCGAAAACCGGCGGCAAATCGACGGCTAAATTTTCGTGCAGTTTTAAGCGTTGAAACGATTTGTCGAAGCTGGCTAGACGCAGCGCAGTTTTGACGATTTCGTTGACGTTTGCCCGCGTTTTCGCCGCCGGACGCACGCGCGCGAAATCCATCATATCTTTTGTAACCTGCGTGATGCGATGTATTTGCGCGGAAATCAAAGTCAATTTTTCGCGCGTGCCGTCGTCCAAATCCGGTGCAGCTTGCATCATTTGAATAAGGGAAGAAATAGCCGCCAGCGGATTGTTGACTTCGTGCGCGACGCCCGCCGAAAGCGTTCCCATCGCGGCGAGCTTTTCGGTGCGGACGAGTTGTTCGTTGAGCTGGCGTAGTTGTTCGATGTCGAGCGCCATTTTGCGGCTCATCTCGTTAAAAGAATCAGCCAGCACGCCGATTTCGTCGTTGCTTTGCCGCAAGTCGACTTCCGTTCCGTAAGCGCCTTTCGTAACCTGCACCGCCGCCAGCGTGATGCGCTGTAGCGGGCGCGACAAAATGCGCGCGACCAGCAGAACGAGCAGCAAATTCGGGACGAGCGCCGTGATAACGCTGAAAACCAAGTATTTGCGCCACGCTTCAAATGTGTTTCCGTCTTGGAATGAAAAATACACAATCGGAATTTGAAAGGCGACGAAACTGACGATGGCGACCGACGCGATGCTCAAAGCAATTTTGTAAGCGATTGGAAAAAGCCGAAACTGGTCAAGCGCGGTTTGCAAAGAGAAAAGTTTGAAATTTGAAATCGCGTAGGCGTAAATCAAAACGCCGGGCAGAACGAAAATCGCGCTGTAGGGAAGCAAATCGTAATAATCGAAAAAGGGCAGAGCGATATTCGCAACGGTTTTTAAAACGCCCGTGATTATTACCGCCCACAAAATCGCGCCGATTTGCTGACCGTTCTGCGTGCCGCGATATTTTAAGTATTTGCGATACAAAACCCACGCGCCGTATGCAAAAACGGCATACACATAAAGGACGAAAACATACGCGAGCGCCGCTAATTCGATTTCAAAACGATTATTTGTAAAACCGACGCTCCGCCACAGCAAGCCGAAAACTGCGGCGGGAATCAACACAATTGCGGGCGCGAAAAGTATGGCGGCTTTGCGACGCGGCGTGCGCGCGTTTTCGGGGAAAGCCCACGCGAAGACGACGAGCGCAAATTGCAGAAAAAGCGAAACGGCAAAGCTCGCCGCCGCCCACCAGTCAGCCGCGTCGTTTGCCGCGTGAAAGTTCCATAAAATTATATCTTTGACAGTCCAGAGCGCGAGAAAAGCGATAAAGGCGGCGAAAGTTTGATGGGCGCGGCTGCGCGGATTGGCGACGAAAACGTAGAAGCCGAGCAGAACCAGCAGAAAAAGCGCGAACAATTGAAGCAGGACGAGCATAAACGGTTAACAGTTTAACCGAAAAATCGTGCGAAAGCGCGAAATTATTTAAGCCGAATTTTTAAGCCGACGCTCAAGCCGTTGACGTTGGTCGGCTGGATGTCGCTGCGAACATACGCCAAATCTATCGAGGTTTTCCGGTTTATTATTCTTGTGATTCCGGCGAAAAAATCGTTCAGAAGCCATTTGCGCGAGCGTAAATCGAGATTGCCTTCTTCGGAAATGAACGGCGTAAAAATTTCTTTGCCGCCGATTTTCAGCGGGCGACTGATTTGAATTCGATGGCGATAGACGTTCAGGTCGGTTCTTGAATTGCGAAAGCGATGCTCGAACATATTGCGGTCGCGGATATTGAAGCCGCGCCAAGTAGTAAAAAAGGTCGCGCCGAAATTGAGGCGAGTTTCAAAGCGTCGGCGGTTTTCAACGAGTTCGTCCTTTCGATAAACCGCGCCGACGAGCAGGGACAAATGACGATTGACGCGAAAATCTAAGGACGCGCCGAGCCGATTGTCAAGAAAATCCAGATTTCGCCTGCCGACTCGAAGAACGCCGCTGAAGGTTGCCGAAACTTTGTCGATGCGTTTTCCTTTCGCGTCCTTGCCGTCGGCAATCGGCAAAATCAACTGCACTTCGTTCCACGACTGAAACGCTGACGGCAGCGGCGCGGTTTGCGAAAAAGCAAAGTTCGCCCCGAAAAAAATGAGCGCCAAAGTAAAAAGAATGCAGATTTTCATTTTGAATGTTACAAAAACGTTACCGAATTGTTACAAACAAAATAAAAACTTACAACCAAAATTACAAGCCGAGAATGAACGCCGAGACGATAAAAGATATGCCGAAGGCGAGCGGCAGAAAGTGTTTGCCGTCGATACTGTCGCCGCGCCTCAGCAGTCGATGAAAAACGGCGAAAAGCGGCAGTGCGAAAGCGCCGACCGCGCCGCCTAAAACCGCACCGAAAAACGCGCCGAATAAAAAAAAGATTGCGCCGCCCGCGCCGCCAGCCAAAATTCCCCAGAAAGCGCCGACGAACGGCAATGCTAAAATCATACGTGTCCACGATGCGCGCTCCAATTCGGCGACGGTTTTGCCGATAAATTTGCCGGACAGAAAACCGACGCCCGCGGCGATTAAATTTACAAGCAGAACGACGCCCAAAATCCAGAAATTGTCGCTTTGAAGACTGCGCGTGTCAATTAAAAATCTGGCAAAAAAGGCGGCTGGCGGAAAGACGCCGAGCAGCAACCCGAAAAGGGCAAAAGTTTTCTCGTTTGAGAGCGGCGCGGTCATCAACGCGGCTTCGGCTCGTTCGCGCTCCGTGCGAAAAAGTGATTTTTGCCGCTCGGTTTCGGCGTTGACGGCGATTAAATAACTTAGTCTTCTTTCCGTAATCTGTTCATCGTCGCCGTCGCTCTCGCAAACATCGGCGGCGAAACGGTTGAAATCAAATTGACGACAGTCGAAGTCGGCGGCGGCGGTTCGTGTGTTGGCGGATTCCATAAATCGTTCTCCAAAGGCTTTTCAAACGAACGATTTTCGGGTGAATTTTGTTCGACGAATATTTTTTCGAGCGCGCGGTTTGCTGCTTCGTCCCCTGAAATTTTAATTAATTGCGAAGCCGTCGAAAAGAATTCTAATGCGTCGGAACGCGCGGCGGCTGAAAAAACGTTTTCGCAAAAATTCAGAAAATCCGTTTGCGCTCGTCTTTGATGAAAAAAAATCCGCTCGCGGTTGCGTCTGGAAAAACATTTTGCCGCAAGCAACGGCGCGTCGTGTCCGCCGACGCGAAAAAAATCCGTGCGCGCGCTGTCGTCCGCGCCCGCGTTTGCGCCGTGCGCGGCGATCGTCAAGCCGACGTAGCGCGCGAGCATTTCGCGCAATTCAAAAACCGAAACGTCGAGCTGGCTTCGACCGGCAATTTTTTCAAGTTGTTTTTCAAGCGCGTCTAAATTTCCCGCACGCCCGAGAAGTGCAGATTTTTCTTCTTTGGTTTCCGAACGCAAAAACTTCCGCGAAAATTCCAGTTCGCAAAAATAACGGACGATTGCCGGAAGCCAGAAAAGAAATGTTAAAAGCGCGGCGCGGCGCGCTTTTGTTTCGTTTGAGTGCGGCGCGACTTGTCTTTGAAAATAGACGCGAACGGCGACCGGCGCGCCGATTGAAAAATAAATTATCAATAACTCGGAAATCTTCATCGCAAAATGCGTTCGGCAACCAGTATGCCGCGCGAAAAATGTGCGCCGGAAAATCAGAAGTTCGTCGCAGAAGCCGCATAATTGCTGTTGAATAAATTAATTTGGAACAAACGGATTGATAATTCGTTAGTATAAAATCTTGGCAAAGCGCAAAGGTTTTCGTTTGTCGTTTGGCAGTTTGCGAACAGGGAAAAACGGCTGCAAAAATTTCAAGCAAAGCGATTTTTATATGGCATTAAAGTTGCTCTAAAGCAAAACGCATTCGCTCACAGCGTCCGAAACGGTATCAGATTCATACAAGGCAAGGGGTAAAAGGCAATAATGACAACCAAAGCAAAAATAAAAGTAATAAAAAAGGACTGTATCAAAAACTCGCAGGAAACGTCCGATTTAATCGAATCGAACAAACCGACACAGGCGGCGGCGGCGCGCGAAATAGTTTCGACCGTAACAAATTGGGTCGGCGATTTCCAGCAGCGCCGACGCGAAGAAACAAGACAGGCGCTCGAGCTTTTGTTTCAAAATAACCAGCAGCCGAGCGGCGTGTAAATTTTTCAAATAAAATTTTCCCCGATTGGGAAAATCGCACACACCTCCGGATAATTTTCAGGACAGTTTTAAAAAGACTGTCCTTTTTTTGCGTCCGAAACAATTTTTCGTCGCGGCAAGCTGTTTGAATTTTTCAATTTCGGCGGCGATAAAAGAAGATTATGAATTGTTCGCGGCTGGCGATTTTTGGTAAATTATCTGCAAACGATATGAAAGAAAAAATTGTCATCATAACCGGCGCGACGAGCGGCATCGGGCGAGCGACGGCGCTACGCTTTGCTGAAAACGGCGGAACGAAAGTTTTGGCGCTCGGCAGAAACCAAAGCGAATTGAAATCTTTGCGCGACGAGGCGACGACGAAAAAAGAAGGCGCGGCAATCGAAACTTACGCGGCGGACTTAAGCGAAAACGCTCAGATTGAAGAATTTTTCGGTTACGTCGCTGAAAATTTCGGTCAGGTTGATGTTCTGGTCAACGCGGCGGGAATTATCAAAAACGGCTCGATAGAAAATACTTCGCTCGCAGATTGGGACGAGACGATGAATATCAACGTCCGCTCGGTTTTTGCGATGATGAGCAACTGCGCGCCGCTACTTGAGAAAACGCGCGGCAACATCGTCAACGTTTCGAGCGTAACCGGACTTCGCGCCTTTCCCGGCGTTTTGGCTTACTGCGTTTCAAAAGCGGCAATCGACCAGTTGACCCGTTGCGCCGCGCTCGAACTCGCGCCGAAAGGCATACGGGTCAACGCCGTCAATCCGGGCGTCGTCGTAACGAATATACACAAACGCGCCGGAATGGAAGACGAAAAATACAAAGCATTCCTCGAACATTCAAAAAAGACGCACCCGCTCGGGCGCGTCGGCGCTCCCGAAGAAGTTGCCGATTTGATTTATTTTCTGGCGTCGGACAAAGCTGCGTGGATTACCGGCGCAACTTACGAAATCGACGGCGGACGAGCGCAAACCTGCGCGCGATAAGTTTTTATAACTCGATAAAATGAAAATTCAATTGCTTCCGAGTTCGTTTGGCGAGAGCGGCGCGGCTTCCGGGCGGCAGCATTTGTCGTGCATCGTCATCGACGATTGCGTCGCGCTCGACGCCGGAAGTTTGGCGTTTGCGACCAATGAAGAACAGAAAGAACAAATACGCGACGTTGTTTTGACACACGCGCATCTTGACCACATCGCCGGTTTGCCGCTTTTTATCGACGATTTGTTTGAAACTTTGACCGAACCGATTATCGTTCACGCTTCCGAAACGGTTATTGAAACTTTGAAGCAAAACGTTTTTAACGGGGAAATCTATCCGAATTTTGCCGAACTCGAAAACAAAAACGGCGCGGTTTTGAACTTTCGTCCGGTTAAAAACGGCGAAAATTTTGCGGTCAAGCATCTGACGTTCAAAGCCGTCGAAGTTAATCACGGCGTCGCCTCGCTCGGCTATATAATCTCGGACGGCACAGCAAAAATCGCGGTCGGCGGCGACACGGCGGAAACGGTCGAATTCTGGCGTGTCTCAAACAAGGAAAAAAATCTCCGCGCGATTTTAATCGAATGCGCTTTTCCCGACGAACTCGAAGAACTGGCGCGCGCCGCGCAGCATTTGACGCCGAAACGTCTTCGTGCCGAAATCAAAAAATATACAGGAGCGCCGTGTCCGATTTTCGTCATCAACGTCAAATCCGCGTATTTTCAAGCGGTCTTGCAGCAAATTGAACGATTAGAAATCGAGAACCTGAAAATTTTAGAAGTCGGGAAAATTTACGAATGGAATTAAGCACGCTCGTGAAAAGAGCGGCGCGATTTCTAAATCTCGAATTTTGAAATTTACGCTTTAATTTTCCGGCGCGTCCTTTTTCTTGTGTTTTGCTTTGCGCCGCGACGGATGGATTTTTTCTTCCGGTTTGTCTTGTCCGATTTTTTGGTTTGGCGGCGCGGTCGGCTTGCGTATGTTGTCGAAAACGGGGCGCGGCGCGGGCGTTTTTCTGTTCTTCATTTTTTCCGCCGATTATAACAGAAGAATGCCGGAGTTCATTCGGTAAAAGGTTTTCTGTTGACAACTTGCAAAGAAAAATTCACTATAAAAACGATTGCGGGCAAAACCGGAAAAACCGACCGTATAAAATTAAAAGGAGCGAGATTTGACCGGAAAACCGAAAGAGCGCAGCGGCGGCGATTACAGAACGGACAGATTTTTAGCCGGACGTCAAACCTCAGCCGTCGGCGTTAAAAGCGGCGTGAGCGACCCGCGCCTCCGCCATAAACTGAATCGACCGTTCTGGCTGCCCGCGTCGAATTATTACGTTTTGTCGGCGGCAGTTTCAATTGCTGTTTTCTTTCTGGTCTGGGGAGTTCTTCTCGACGGTGCGGATGAAGCGCCGTGGATTGCGTCGGGCATCGCGGCGAGCATTATATTAGCCGGTGCGGTCGTTTTGCGCGAAGTGTTTTTGAGAAAAGCTCGTCGGCGGTTTCTTCTAACGCAAAGCAAATTGGACGCAAATTTAAAAGGCATTTACAGCGCCGTGCCGCAACCGCTTCTGCCGCAGAATACGAGCCAGATTTCCAATAAATTAACGGTCGAAAGAAACGCCTCGATTGTCAAACAAATCCAGCAAAAATCCGAAGCCGCGCGTCTTTCCGGGAAACTCTCCGAAGCGCATCTGGAAGTAGCCGAGCTGTGCAGCGATTATCTTTCGCTTAACCGGCGGCAGATGGAAACGGTCGGCACAGGCTCGCCGCGCCTGGCGGCTTTGCGGCGCGGCAGGGAAATGGTCGGGCAACTGCACCGTTATCATCTTTTGACGTGGGCGCAGAATGAATCGAGGCATTTAACGCAGGAATCTAAAATTCGTGTTAAAATATCGGATAAACTCGAAGCGGCGCAAAGAGCTTTGCACACTTTGCAGACCGCTGCCGGGTTTTATCCGAACGAGCGGCAGCTTGCCGAATCCGAAACAGTTTTGCGCGAATTTATCGCTTCGATAAAAGTTTCGCATTGGATTGAACAAGCCGAGCGCGCCGCCTTCAAGGGCAACTACAAGCGGGCGATAAATCATTACCGCGACGCGCTTTTCTTTCTGGCACGCGACAACAGTGGTCTTCAGGCGGAAAAAACTTCTGCCGTTGCCGAGCGAATAAACGCCGAAATCGAAAAGCTGCGCGCTGACTCGACGAAAACGATTAATAACGATTAATAAACAAATGATAAGCCAAAGCTGTCCGAGATGTCATAGTCAACGAGTCAGGCGCGGATACCGTCCGACACCGCTCTGGTTGAAAATTCTGTTTCGCTACAACCTGCTGTGCGACAAATGCAACTGGGAATTTCGCGGTTTCGCCGTTCCCGGAACGGTTTCGTCAAGACCGAACAGCCGGCACAAATCCGGCGGCAAATCTAAAGACGAAAACTCTAATTCTTCCTCAACATCTTTGGGCAGCGGCGATAAAGACCGGCGCGACACAAATCAAAAAGTTAAAACCGTTTCTTAAGCGGTTTTGCGGCATCGATGAAAAAAGTTCGGCAGTATTATTTTCCAATTATTTTTCTGTGCGCCGTTTTTTTTCAAAACCGGGTTTTCGCTCAAATCGATACGCCTCCTCCTCCTCAACCGTCGCAAACCGCTTCTAAAAATTCGCCGATTGAAAACGGCGCGGCATCCGAACAGCAGCTAATTCATTTCGGCGATTTAATCGACGTTGACGTAATCGGCAGCACTGAATACGATTGGCGCGGAACGCTCAATGCGGAAGGATTTTTAAACGGCATTAATTTCACGCAAAATCCGATTTACGGACTTTGCCAAACGGAAAGCGACGTTGCCGCGAAAATCGCCGCCGAATACGGCAGAATTCTGCGCGCGCCGTTGGTCGCCGTCAAAATTCTCGACCGCTCGAACCGCGCGGTTGCGATTCTCTACGGCGCAGTCAGAAAAAATCAACGGTTTCAGATAGAGCGCCCCGTTCGACTGGGCGAATTGATTGTTCGCGCGGGCGGTTTTACGGAGCGAGCGAGCGGCACGATTCAAATTCTGCGCGCGCCGAACTCAAACTGCGAAAGAGAAACCGCCAAACAAATGGCTGTCGATGCCATTGCCGCCGACACTGAAATTGCCGCCGCCGTAGTTGCGCCGACGATTGAAAAAACAACACAAACCGCGCAGCAGGAAACACAATCAATCAACGTCGAAATCGGTGATTTGCTGGCTGGCAAAAAGGAAGCTAACCCGCAAATTTTGAGCGGCGACATTGTAACCGTTCTCGAATCGAAACCGATTTACGTTATCGGCGCGGTCGGAGCGCCGAAGCTGATTTCGGTTCGCGCGCAAATTATAACTTTGTCGCGCGCTGTCGACAGCGCGGGCGGTCTGGCAAAAAACGCCGACCCGACGAAAATTACGATTTTCCGGCGCGAAACAGTCGGCGGCGAAGCTCGGACGATTGACGCCGATTTGGTAAAGATAAAAGCGGGCGTTGCCGAAGACGTGGTTTTACAAGCCTTCGACATCGTAGAAGTCGCGCAGAACGGGAGTAGCAAAAGAAAATTTTCGCCGCTTCTCAATGCGGGCGGCGAAGCAAGAGAGCGAGCGGCGCGAAATCTGCCGCTGCAAATCATCGATTGATTTGCAGATAAATCTTCCCTTTTTTCCGGGCGGTAAACCAGAGCGCCGGCGTGATTAAAACAGATAGCCTGCACCTTATTCTGTTTGTCGGAAACGGAAAAATCTGTTATTAATAAAAGGTTACGCATCAAAGGTTTTCACAGGAGATTTATAAACATTTATGGCAGAAATGAAAAAAAGATTCAGCCGCCGAACCGTCGCGCTTTTCTGGTGCGCGGCAATCGCCGTTCTCATCGGCGGTTTGATTTACGCCGAACAAATTGCGTTTTTATATGTTCTGGCGACGCTCGTTATAGTCGCGCTGCTGGTTGTGGTCGGGCGCGCCGATTTGGAAAACGTCGGCAGAGAAAGCGCAGGCTTTGCGAGCGGCGAAAACAAAGTTTAAGCGGCGCGAACTTAATTTTTCGGCGTCCTCCTTAACTTCCATTTTGACCTTTTTACACACAAAAAAACTTTTGTCCGCGCTGTCGGTGCTGTTGCTGCTTTGTTTTGCGGCGGTGTCGGCTTACGCCGCGACGTTTGCCGACGAAGGAAAAATTGTTCGGCTGCGCTGGAAAAACGGCGTCATACCCGTTGCGATTTCGGCTTCTTTAACGAAATCGAATCCTTATATAAAACCGGACAGCGACGTAAGCGGAGCTATAAGGCGCAGTTTCGAGGCGTGGGAAAAAGCGGCGAACGTTCGGTTTGAAATCACGACGACCGATAAGCAAACAATCAGCCCGGCAGGGAAAAACGGCGATGGCGTGAGCTTGATAACGATTGCGCCGACGCCGGAAAATCTTTTATTATTCAGCGGCGTCGGCGACGAGGTTTCCGAAGAAATTGCCGCGCGCACACGAACCTTTTACAACAACAAAGGCTTTATCACCGAAGCCGACATCGTCTTAAATCCGTATCGGCAATTCTCAACCGACGGCTCAATCGGCACGTTTGATTTACAGGCGACTTTAACGCACGAAATCGGACATCTGCTCGGCTTGGAACATTCGATTGTTTCCGGCGCGACGATGTTTGAACGGCAGGGAAAAAACGGCACATACGGCTTACACGGCTTCAGCGCGCGCACGCTGGCGGCGGATGACATTGCCGGCATTCGCGCTTTATACGGCGCAAACGGTAGTGTCGGCGGCAGCGGCGCAGCCGATTGCTGCGGCTCGATAATCGGGAAACTTACCGCGGCGAACAGTCGAACCGCGTCGGCGGTCGCAAAAGACGTTCACGTTTGGATAGAAGAAGCCGACAGCGGACGAATCGTCGCCGGAGTTTTGACAAACGCCGACGGAGTTTTTCGTATCGAAGGCATAGCAAGCGGCAGGTATATAATTTACGCCCGACAATTAAGCGGCGACAGCGCGATTGGAAAAAGCGTTATTGCAGGGCAGTTTCTCGGCGAAATTGAAGTTATAAAAAACCGAACGGCGAATTTTTCGAGAAAGCTGAAACTCGCCGTCAAAACCTTTGACGTTCGATACGTCGGTTTTAACGGGCAGATTTCCGAGCTTGCCGTGCCGCTCAACGGCGGAAAATCGTTCGTCGTCTATGTCGGCGGCAAAAATCTCGACGCCGACAATTACAAAATTCGTTTCGACTCCGCATTTTTAAGCGTCGTGCCGAACACGATTGTCAAACACGATTACGGCGCGGAAGTTTCCGTCATCAGTTTTGAAGTAAAACTGGAACAGCAAATTCCGGCTGGCGAATACGGCTTTTATCTGCAATCGAAATCGGGCGAAATCGCTTTTTCGGCGGGCGGTTTGACGGTCGAAGCCTTCGTTAATCCGTGGAGCAGCGCCGTGTTTTCCGCCTCTGAATAGCGCGTCGAAAAACCTTATAATTAAATTTGCAATTTGCTTTTTCGTGTGCATAATCTATAAATGTTCACCTCCCCGGTGAACACATCGGTCACGAGGGGTGAGGACTTGTGACCTAGGGGCGACGGAGTGGGAGACGTCGCCCTTTTACTTTTTTAAAGCCTTATTTTCCGAAACAATAGATATTCGTTTGACCGCGCGCGAACTGCTTTTTCGGCTTGACGTGAAACCGAATAAGCGTAAAATTTATTTTTTGTCAGAGATAAAAATTAAAGGAAAAAGACTTTATTTTTAGTGGCTTTAAAAAAATCAAAATAGCTTCGTCGAACCGAAAGACCGCAGATGCCGCATCGTCTGTCGGTCTTTAATCATTTTATGGAACAGGCAAAACAAACTCCGCCGAAAAGCTGGCTCAAAGGCTGGCTTTACCAAGGCGTGCAGGAAATGGAAGGTCCGCACGAGAAGGAAGGTCAGCACCACACGCATCACTGGTGGAAAGTGATGTGTCTGACGGGCGTCGATTATTTTTCGACGCTCGGCTATCAGCCCGGAATCGCTTATCTTGCCGCCGGCGCTCTCTCTCCGATTGCGACTTTGGTTCTCGTTCTGATAACGCTGTTCGGCGCGCTGCCGATGTATAACCGCGTGGCGGCGGAAAGTCCGCACGGCGACGGGTCGATTTCGATGTTGGAGAATCTGCTTTCGCGCTGGAAAGGGAAACTGTTTGTTTTGGCTTTGCTCGGTTTTGCAACAACCGGATTTATCATCACGATAACGCTGTCAGCCGCCGACGCGACCGCGCACATTTTGGAAAATCCGTTTGTCCACGAACATCTGCCGTTTCTGGAACATCCGATTGTGGTAACTTTATTTTTTATTGCGCTGCTTGGCGCGGTTTTTCTCAAGGGCTTTAATGAAGCTATCGGCGTGGCGGTCGGTATTGTCGCGGTTTATTTGCTTTTAAATGTCGTTGTCATCGGTCGTGCTTTATATGAAATAGCAATGCACCCGGAAACTTTAACGGCGTGGAAGGACGCGCTTTATAATTATCCGGGAGCGAGCGGAAATCCGTTGATGATGATTGCGCTGGCTTTAGTCGTTTTTCCCAAACTCGCCTTGGGGCTTTCCGGCTTTGAAACCGGCGTTGTCGTAATGCCGCTTATCAAAAATCCGAACCGAATCACGAACACGCGCAAACTTCTTGCAACTGCCGCCGTCATAATGAGTTTTATGCTGATTGCGAGCAGCATCGCCACGACGGTTTTGATTCCGCCGCAGGAATTTCTTCCGGCGATTACGGACGCAAGCGGCGCGGTTGTTCAGGAAATCGGCAAAGCCAACGGGCGCGCTTTGGCTTATCTGGCGCATTTGTATCTGGGCGATACTATCGGAACAATCTATGACCTCAGCACGGTTGCGATTTTGTGGTTTGCGGGCGCGTCGGCTTTAGCCGGACTACTCAATATCGTCCCGCGCTACTTGCCGCGCTTCGGAATGGCTCCCGAATGGGCGCGCGCGACTCGTCCGCTCGTCATTGTTTTTACGTTGATTTGTTTTGCGGTTACGGTAATTTTCAAAGCTGACGTTGATGACCAGGCAGGAGTTTATGCGACCGGCGTTTTGGCGCTGATGACCAGTGCCGCGATTGCCGTGGCGATTTCCGCGTGGCGCAAAAAACAATCGGCGAAATGGCTTTTTGTAATAATTTCGCTGATTTTCGTTTATACGCTTGCGGTTAATATCTTCCAGCGACCCGAAGGCTTGAAAATCTCCTTGATTTTTATCGGCTCGATAATCCTTGTCTCGTTCCTTTCGCGTGCGATGCGCTCGACCGAAGTGCGCATCGACAAAATCGAGTTCGACAAAAGAGCGCAGCAGTATATTGACGAGATGTCGGAAGGCGAAATTCGCATCGTAACTAACCGCCGTGAAACCGGCGACACGGAAGAATATCGTTTTAAGGAACACGAAAAACGGGTTGACAATCACATTCCGTCGAGCGACCCGATTCTTTTTTACGAAATAACGCCGGGCGACGCTTCGGAATTTAAAGGCAAGCTGAAAATTCACGGCGTTGATGTGGACGGTTACAGAATCCTGCGAACGAGCGCGCCCGCCGTGCCGAACGCGATTGCCGCGCTTCTTTTACATCTGCGCGACAAAACCGGAAAAATCCCGCACGTTTATTTCGGCTGGAGCGAAGGCAATCCGCTGATTTATCTGGCGCGCTACATTTTATTCGGCGAAGGCGACACCGCGCCGGTTACGCGCGAGATTTTGCGCCAAGCCGAAGACGACCCCGAACAGCGTCCGAATGTTCACGTCGGCGGTTAGACACGGAAATAACTAAACGCATATTCTTGGCGTATGAAATCTTTTATACGAGAAGCAATGCTTTCGTGATTATTTTAGGTATATTATTACGACCCGTTCTTTGTCCGATGTCGAAGTCGGGTTAATTGAAAAACCTGTTTTACGTTAAATAAACTTGCATCGATTTTGCCGCTTGCAAATTCAAACGAGTGAGCGTATATTCCGAAGTTTGATAATTTTGTTGCCGAAGCCGTTTGATAAAAAACGGCGCGGGGGAACCACTTTTTGGGGCGAATCGTTTTTATAAACGAAGAACACTTCCATTGTTCTAGTCCGACAGCTAACCTCGCAGGCTCGATGGGAGAGAAAATTAGAATTTCCGTCTAAAAATTTGTGAATCTGCAAAGCGCGAGCCTGCTCGTCTTTGTGGATTTTTATTTTTTGCGATAAAGATATGGAAAAAGTAGAAACTTACGCCGATAATCGCTTTAAGCATTGGCTGCTGCAGGGCGTTAAGAAAGACGAAGCGTCGTCTGAAAAGCACGGCGAACATCACACGCATTCGTGGTGGAAAGTGATGTGTCTGACGGGCGTCGATTACTTTTCGACACTCGGCTATCAACCGGGAATCGCGTTTCTGGCGGCGGGCGCGCTCTCGCCGATTGCGACTCTTGTTTTGGTACTTTTGACATTGTTCGGCGCGCTGCCGATTTATCATCGCGTCGCGGCAGAAAGCCCGCACGGGCAAGGTTCGATTTCGATGCTCGAACAACTTCTGTCGCGCTGGAAAGGAAAACTTTTCGTGCTTGTTCTGCTCGGCTTCGTCGCAACTGATTTCGTCATTACCATTACGCTGTCAGCCGCCGACGCAACCGCGCACGTCCTCGAAAATCCATTCGTTCACGAGCATCTGCCGTTTCTGGAACATCCGATTCCGGTTACGCTCTTTTTCATCGTTCTGCTCGGCGCGGTTTTTCTCAAAGGTTTTAAAGAAGCCATCGGGCTGGCGGTTGTTCTGGTCTTCGTTTATTTGACCTTAAATTTAATCGTCATCGGCGTCGGTTTTTACGAAGTCGCACAGCATTTAGATAAACTTCCGGCGTGGAAAACCGCTTTGACGACCGTTACAAACCAGAGCGGCGGAACGGATTCGCGCAGCATTTGGATGGTAATCGGCTTATCCCTGCTTGTTTTTCCCAAACTTGCTTTGGGGCTTTCCGGTTTTGAAACCGGCGTTGCGGTAATGCCGCTGGTGAAAAATCCGAACCGCATCGCAAACACGCGCAAATTATTGACGGCTGCGGCGCTGATTATGAGTTTTATGCTCATCGCCAGCAGTTTTATAACAACGGTTTTGATTCCGGCGGAAGAATTTCGCTCGCCCGTTATCAATGAAGCCGGAACGCTCGTTGAAGAAGGCGGCAAAGCCAGCGGACGCGCCCTTGCTTATCTGGCGCATTTATATTTCGGCGATTGGTTCGGCACGGCTTACGATATCAGCACGATTGCGATTTTGTGGTTTGCCGGCGCGAGCGCGATGGCTGGACTGCTGAATATCGTGCCGCGCTACTTGCCGCGCTACGGAATGGCTCCCGAATGGGCAAAGGCGACGCGCCCGCTTGTGCTGGTTTTTATTTTTATTTGCTTCGTCGTAACGTGGGTTTTCAAAGCCGATGTCAACGCGCAGGGCGGAGCTTACGCGACCGGCGTTTTGGTTTTGATGACAAGCGCGGCGATTGCCGTTACGATTTCCGCTTGGCGGCGCGCTGAAGTTTGGCGCTGGGCTTTTGCGGCAATTTCCTTGGTTTTCGCCTACACAACCATCGTCAACGTTTATGAACGACCGGACGGACTTCGCATCGCTTCGATTTTTATCCTTGCTATCGTAGTAACGAGTTTTCTTTCGCGGGCGTCACGAACAACCGAATTGCGCGTTGAGAAAATCGAATTCGACGAACGCGCCAAAGAATTTCTCGACGATATAAACAGGGAGGAAATTCGCATCGTAACGAACCGCCGCGAGACGGGCGATGTCGAAGAATATCGTTTTAACGAACACGAAAAGCGCCTCGACAACCACATTCCGTCAAGCGACCCGATTTTGTTTTTTGAAGTCGAACTCGGCGACGCTTCCGACTTTAAAGGCAAATTAAAAGTGCGCGGCGTCGAAGTCGATGGTTACAGAATTCTGCAGACGCAAAGTCCGGCAGTGCCGAACGCGATAGCCGCAGTGCTGCTTCATTTGAGAGACAAAACGGGAAAAATTCCGCACGTCTATTTCGGTTGGAGCGAAGGCAAACCTTTAAATTATCTGATACGCTATATTTTATTCGGCGAAGGCGACACCGCGCCGGTTACGCGCGAGATTTTGCGAAAAGCCGAGCCGATTCCCGAACGCCGCCCGCACGTCCACGTCGGCGGATGAACATTAACGGTGAACGGTTAGTGGTGAGTGGTTAGTTAGAATCCTTCCTACACTAACCACTGACCACTAACCGTTCACCGTTAACTAGGATTCATTTGCAGAAAGCACGAGCGGCAATAAACGGGGCGACCTTGCGAAGGGTAAAAGGGAACGGTCGTGTAAGCGTTGCAGATGGCGCAGTAGACGGCGACTTCGATTTTTTGTTTGACGCCGGAGTTTTGGGCGTTGGTGATGGCGGCGAGACGCTCGTTTTTGGCTTGCTTGCAATCTTTGCAGCGTTTCGGCGGATTCTGCAAGCCTTTGTCGCGGAAAAAAACCTGTTCGCCGATTGTCCAGATAAACGTGTTTCCGCAGTCGATACAAACGATTTCGATGTCTGTCAGTTCGGGCGCGTCGGCAAATGTTTTTCGATTAAACTCTTTAAGATTGCTCGGTTCGGCTTGCGGCATCGCTTGCTCCCTTTCCCTTTTTGGTCAATTTGAAAAACGAATTTACAGACGGTAAAACATCCGCTCGTTTCAAAATGTTTCGGACTTTTTTCGACGGTTTTAACAGTTGCGGGCGAGTGAGAATTTGTCGTAATTCAAACGATAAAATTCAAATTTCAGCGCGCGATGTCAAATGTCTGTCCGATTTTGAACTTATAACTATCGACTTTGAGTGTCAAGTTTTGCGCCGTTCATTTTTCTACTAATCAATGCTTATGAAAATCTTGGTTATCGGCTCCGGCGCGCGCGAACACGCCGTCTGTCGGGCTTTCAAACAAAGCAAAAGGAGAAGCGAGATTTTTTGCGCTGAAGGCAACGCCGGCATCGCTCAAATCGCCGAATGTGTCGATATAAAACCATTTGAAATCGAAAAACTTGCTGATTTTGCACAGGAAAATAAAATAGATTTAACATTCGTCGGCGGTGAAACCGCGCTCGCGCTCGGCGTTGCAGACGAGTTCGAGCGAAGAAGCCTGAAAATCGTCGGAGCAAGCCGACAAGCGGCGCGGCTCGAAGCCAGTAAAGCCTTTGCCAAAGATTTTATGCGGCGGCACGACGTTCCGACAGCGCGTTACGAAATCGCAAATTCGGTTGACGAAGCGAAAAAAATTCTCGACCACGGCGCGTTCGGCGATGCCAATTCGCCCGTCGTCGTCAAAGCCGACGGACTCGCGGCGGGCAAAGGCGTCGTCGTCGCCGCCAGCCGCGCCGAAGCAGTCGAAGCGATAAACGAGCTTGAAATTTTAGCGGGAAAAAACGCGGCGGAGAAAATCGTTCTCGAAGAATTCTTAAGCGGCAGGGAAGTTTCGCTTTTGTTATTCGCCGACGGCGAAAATTTCGCGCTGATGCCGCCCGCGCGCGACCACAAACGCATCGGCGAAGGCGACACGGGCGCAAACACCGGCGGTATGGGAACGATTTCGGACGCGAGTCTTTTAACGAGCGAACAAACCGCCGAAGTCGTCGAAAAAATCGTCAAGCCGACACTCGAAGGCGCGCGCGCCGAAGGCTTTCCGTTTCGCGGAATTTTATTTCTCGGTCTGATGTTGACCGACGGCGGCGCAAAACTTCTCGAATACAACGCGCGTTTCGGCGACCCGGAAACGCAGGCGATTCTCGTGCGTCTCAATACGGATTTCGTCGAAATCTGCGAAGCGATTTGCGACCGAAATTTAGCAAATTTAACAATCGACTGGCAAACGGGAAGCTCGGCGTGCGTCGTTTTAGCAGCGAAAAATTACCCGCGAGCGCCGAAGACGGGCGACCGTATTTTCGGACTTGAAAAAGTCGCTGCTGATGAAGACGTGCAAATTTTCCACGCCGGAACGACAACGGATGCGAACGAAAATTTTATAACCGCAGGTGGTCGCGTTTTGAGCGTTGCGGCAACGGCTGATAATTTGCCCGAAGCATTGAAAAAGGTTTATGCGGCGGTCGGCGAAATAAGTTTTGACGGAATGCATTTTCGCCGCGACATCGGAAAATGAAGGGCGGAAACACGACCGTCAAAGTGTGTGTCTCAAGTGCGATATGCGAAATGCACAATAAAAATCTAAAATCTAAAATCTAAAACACACTCCCTGACAGTCGTGTTTCCGCATTTTATTTAATAATTTTGCAGAAGTTTGCGGTAATTCTCGAAATTGGCGAGCATTTCCGTCATCGAATCGCCGCCGAATTTCTCGCGCATCGCGTTTGCCAGAACAATCGCCAGCATCGCTTCGCCGACGACGCCCGCCGCCGGAACCGCTGTCGTATCGGAACGTTCAAAGGCGGCGAGACTTTCCTGTTTTGTGTCGATGTCGATTGACCGCAATGGTTTTTTTAACGTTGAAATCGGTTTCATAAACCCGCGGGCGCGGATTTCTTCGCCGTTCGTAATTCCGCCTTCGAGACCTCCCGCGCGGTTTGTCGCTCGTTTGAAATCGTCGTTTTCAAAAACGATTTCGTCGTGAACCTGCGAGCCGAAAAGCGTAGAGTTTTCGACGCCGCTGCCGATTTCAACGGCTTTGACGGCGGGAATCGAAACAAATGCCTGCGCGATTTTGCCATCCAGTTTTTCGCTCCAACTCGTGTGTGAACCCAAACCAACGACGACGCCCCGCGCGACGACTTCAAATATGCCGCCGAGCGTGTCGCCGTTTTTCGCGGCTTCGTCAATCAGTAGAATCATTTGTTTTTCAATTTTCTGATTGGCGCAGCGCAGCGGGGAATTTTCTTTGATTGCGGCGATTTCATCAAAAGTTTTTTGCAGAGGCTTTTCGGGAACGCCGCCAAGTTTGACGACGTGGCTTTTTATCTCGACGCCGAACGGCGCGAGCAATTGTTTGGCGAACGCGCCGCAGGCAACTCGCGCCGCCGTTTCGCGCGCCGAAGCGCGTTCGAGAACGTCTCGCAAATCTCTGGTTTGAAATTTCTGTCCGCCCGCGAGGTCTGCGTGTCCGGGTCGCGGTCGCTTTATTTGTTTGAGGATTTTTGCTTTGCTTTCTAACTTCTCGCTCGCCATTATTTCGCGCCAGTGAACGAAATCCTTGTTTTCTATGGTAAAAGCGACTGGCGAGCCGAGCGTTTTGCCGTGTCTAATGCCCGATAAAATTTCAATGGAATCGCGCTCGATTTTCTGCCGCGCCCCGCGCCCGTAGCCTTGTTGCCGCCGCCAAATCTCGAAATTTATCCGTTTGACATCGATTTCCAATCCGGCTGGCAATCCTTCGACGATTGCAGCAAGCGCGCGCCCGTGCGATTCTCCGGCAGTGGTAAATTTAAAAAACATAAGTCTTTAAAATGGAAAATGGAAAATGGAAAATGAAGAAAACGGTTAATAGCAAATGTCGGACGCGAAATCAAAAAATTGTTTTTTATTTTCCATTTTCCATTTTCCATTTTCCATTATTTGCGTTTTTCTTGAACGCAATCAAACCGATGCTCGATAAAATCAGCGCGCCGCCGAAGACGGTTTGCGGCGGAAGTTTTTCGCCTAAGAAAAGCCAGCCGACGACAACGGCAATAAGCGGCGTTACGAGCGAAATCATCATCGCTTTGGTCGATTCGATTTTACTTAAAAGCCAGTAATAAAGCCAAAACGCGGCGATTGTGCCGAAAACCGTTAAATAGAAAACGCAGAAAACGGCACGCGCGCTCCAATTAAAATTCGCCGGATTTCCTTCTTTCAAAAGCGCGTAAAAGATGATTGGAACGATTCCGATAATCATTTGTCCGAACAAAAGGCTCGCTGGATGCAGATTTGCTCCGCGCGCTTTTATCAAAATTGACGCCTGCGCCGCGGCAAATGCGCCGACAACTATCGCTGCGCAGCCGGCAAAAGCGAGTGCCGAATTTATCTGTAATTGTTCCATAAAAATCGTCGCCACGCCGCAGATGCCGAGCAGAACGGCAAAGACTTTCAGCCACGTAATATGCTCGTTCGGCAAATAAAACCACGCCAGAAAAAGTCCGAAAACCGAAATCATCGCCTGCAGAACCGCTGCCAAACCTGAGGAAATATACTGCTCGCTCCAGAAAACAAGACTATAATTTATCGAAAACTGCAACACACCGGTCAAAGCCAACAGTTTCCAATCGCGTTTCGTTTGCGGCAAAGCGATTTTTTGAAAATGAATGATGAAAGCGAGTATGAAAATGGCGAGCAGGAAGCGCGCGGCGGCAAACGTTATCGGCGGTAAATCGTCGAGTCCGATTTTGATAAAAAACCAGGTCGTTCCCCAAATCAGACACAAGATAAGCCAGAGAATTATTTTCATTCAATGTTCGGAAGACGGAAAACGGAAGAGAGAGTATAGAAGACACAAATCAGAAGTTAATTGCCGATGATTCAAGATAAATCAGCCGTTTAATTATCTTCAATCAGAAAATTAAAATCATTTTTCTGTAACGAAACTGTTTATTAAACCGACATTCCATCTTCTGATTTCCGTCTTCTATATTCTGTCCTCTAACTTCTTTCATAAAAACTCAAATGCGTTTCGCCTTGCCGAACGATGCGCCAGCGGCGAAGACTGCCAATCATATCCGTTAAAACGTTTTTAGCGTGATGCTCGACGATTAAAATTCCGTCTTCGCTCAACAGACTTTCGGCGCGCTCGGCAAATTCGTATAAAAAAATCGCGTAATCGGTCTTATACGGCGGGTCGTAAAAAACGATGTCCCAACTCTCTGCGGCGCGCTCGCGGGCGACGAATTTTTCCGCCGCATCGCAGAAAATTTCCGTCTGCGTTTCGGGAATTTTCAAAAGGTCGAGATTTTCTTCAATCAGGGCGCAGGCGCGTTTTGATTTATCGACAAACGCGGAAAAAAGCGCACCGCGCGAGATGGCTTCGATGCCGATTGCGCCCGTTCCGGCGCACAAATCGAGAAATCTGGTTTCGCCGTCAATTTTCGGCGCGAGAATATTAAAAAGCGTTTCGCGCAAGCGGTCGGAAGTCGGTCGCGTTCGGTTATCGGCGGGCGCTTTCAAAATTCGCCCGCGAAATTCGCCGGAAATTATTCGCATTTTTTATCAATTAAGAATTAAGAATTAAGAATTAAGAATCGGAAATTGTCTTTACTTTTAATTCTTAATTCTTAATTGATAATTTATCTTCTCTCATAAAAACTCAGCGCCGTTTCGCCCTGCACAAGAACGCGCCAGCGACGCATCGCGCCGAATGTTTCCGGGAAAAACATTTCGGCGTGATGTTCGACGATGAGAACACCGCCCGTTCTCAATGTCGCGCCGCGCGCGAAAAAATCTAAAACTTCGTCGTAATCGGCGTCGAGCGGCGGGTCGAAATAAACCGCGTCCCATTGCCGACGGCGTTTTTCCATTCGCTTGAGAAACGGTGCGACTTCCATTTCGACGACTTCGCCGTGTCCGTTTTTGATGCCGCACGCATCGAGGTTTTTTTTAATCGTGCTGCACAGACGCGCCAAGCGTTCGACGAACGTGCCGAGCATCGCGCCGCGCGAGATGGCTTCGATGCCGACCATACCCGTTCCGGCGCACAAATCGAGAAATCTTCCGGCGCGAATGCGTCGATACAAAATTCGGAACATCACTTCGCGCAAGCGCCGCTCCGTTCGGCGAAATTTAGGCGACGCTCCGGTTTGCAAATACTTTCCGCGATGCTTTCCGTCCGTTACCTGCGCGTCCGAGACGATGCGCGGAAGCGGCGGCGCGGGCATTTCGCGCTGCTGCTTCCGTTCACGAGATTTGAAATTTTTATCCGTCGATGCGAAACGATTTTTCGGCGAAAATTTATCCGCTCGCGGTCGATATTTCGACTCTCTTGATTGAAACCTGCCGCGCTGTTCGTCTGCGGTAGATTTCGTGTCTCGCCGTTGAAAATCAGCCGGACGGGGCGGTGGATTTTCATTGCTCGGCTGCGGTTTCCCGATACGATTCGGCGCATTGCCGGTTGCGCCGCCGCGCGTTTGAAATTTTTCATTCGGATTTTGAATCGCGCGGCGTTCAGGCAAAAAGCGGTTTTCGCTCGGCGGAAATTTACGCGCGCCGAACGTTCGGTTATCGTCGGCTTGGTCTGTTTGGTCTGCGCGGAAAGTTTTGTTTCGATTAAAATCGTTCGACGGCTGCGGGCAGTCGCCTGCGGGTTTTCGATTGTCCATTTCTTCCTTTTGAGTAATTTTATATTTTGTTCAGCCTGCAAATTTATGATTTTTCCAATCGGTTAAGTTCAATAAATCCAACAGAAATTATGAACAGCACTCAAATTACGCAATAAAAATGGAAGATTTGCCGTATATAAAAAATTCGCTCGCACGCGCTTTACACAACCAAAAAAATCTTGATTAACGCCCTGCAAGCGACAGGAAAATGAAAAATCACATTAAAAATATAATCAGATATTGTAAAACTTTTCAATTGCAGGAAGTGTTTTTATAAGCGGGTATTTTTATTTAACCGATGCCGGCGAGACGAAAGCGCGCGTCGGCTCTCGCCGTTTCGATAAGTCTTGAAGTTTCTTGAGTTAAGCGTTTCGACGTTAAATAAAATTCGGCTTCCTGACGCGCTTTATCCAGAATTTCCAAATCGCGGATGATGTTTCCGATTTTGAAAGTCTGCACGCCGGATTGACGAGTTCCCAAAATTTCGCCTTGCCCGCGAATTTCCAAATCCTTTTCGGCGATGCGGAAACCGTCGGTCGTTTCTTCCATAATGCCGAGCCGCTCGCGCGCGACGGCGGTTCGTTTGTCGCCTGTAAGAAGAACACAAAACGATTGTTCCGCGCCGCGCCCGACGCGCCCCCGAAGCTGGTGAAGCTGCGACAAACCGAAGCGTTCGGCGTGTTCTATTATCATTAACGAAGCGTTCGGCACATCGACGCCGACTTCGATAACTGTTGTCGAAACTAAAATATTCAATTTGCCCGCAACGAAAGCCTGCATTATTTCTTCCTTGTCCGCGCCCTTCATTTTGCCGTGCAGAAGCCCGATTTTGTATTGCGGAAAAACTTCGTCGCGCAGTTCCTCAAACATTTTGGTCGCCGCTTTCAAATCCATTTTTTCCGATTCTTCAATCAGCGGATAAACGAAATAAACCTGCCGACCGAGATTTATTTCGCGTTCGATGCCTTTATAAACGCCGTCGCGCTTGTCCTCGCCGACGACGACCGTTTTTATCGGCGTGCGTCCGGGCGGCAATTCGTCGATAACGGAGACTTCCAAATCGCCGTACACTGTCATCGCCAGCGAGCGCGGAATCGGCGTCGCCGTCATTACGAGAATGTCGGGACGAAGCCCGCGCGCGGTCAGTTCGGCGCGCTGCATCACGCCGAAACGATGCTGCTCGTCGATGATTGCCAAACCGAGTTTTTCAAATTCAACCGCTTCCTGAATTACGGCGTGCGTGCCGACGACGGCGTGAACGTCGCCGCTCGCAACGTCTTTCTGCACACGGCGTTTTTCGGCGGCGCGCAAACTTCCCGTGAGTAATTCGACGCGATATGTTGTATCCGCAAAAATCTTTTTCGCGTTACGCGCGTGCTGTTCTGCTAAAATTTCGGTCGGCGCCATCAAAGCGGTTTGATAACCGTTTTCCATCACCGCGAACATCGCCATAAAAGCGATAATCGTCTTTCCGCTGCCGACATCGCCCTGCACAAGGCGGTTCATAGGCGCGTCCGACTGCATATCGTCGAAAATTCGCCGGATAACTCGTTCCTGCGCGCCGGTCAGCGTGAACGGCAAGAGATTTTTTACCCGTTCGAGCGTGCGGTCTGAAATCTCGATAATCGCGCCTTTCGGTTCTTTCGCTCGCTCGCCGCGCTTTAATTGCAAGGCAAACGAAACCCAGAAAAATTCTTCAAAAATCAGCCGCAAATGCGCTTTGCTGCGCGCCGTTTCGTATTCGGAGATGTCGGAATTTTCCGGCGGAAAATGAATTTCCTCAACGGCTTCGGCGCGCGCAATTAAATTCTGCCGCTCGCACAAATCTTTCGGCAAAGTTTCTTTTATCGTAGATTTATCGAGGTTTTGCAGAACGTTATAAACGATTTCGCGCAGCCGTTTTGTTTGAAACTGCCCTAGTTTTCGATAAACCGGAACGCGCCGCCCGACGTGTATCGGCGCAAATTCGGGATTATCTACGTCTTCCAACAATTCTTCGTCCGCGCTCGGTAAATTTTTCAACAAACCGAACTCATTATAATCGGTTTCCGAATGCAGAATTTCCAGCTCGTCCGGTTTGTTTATTCTTAATGCAAAAGTGTTTTTGCGCGCGTCCCATTCCCATTTGCCGTATGCGACAAAGCGCGTGCCGCGCTCGAAGCGTTCTTTCCAGTAATTGACGATGCGAAAAGCGCCTTTGCCGGAGACGAACCACCAGACGACGACCGGCTTTCGGGTGCGTTCGGCATCGCCGCCCGTGATTTCAAAAATAAACAGGGGCGGCGCGCCGCGCGGACGATTTTTGCCCACCGCAAAGCCGCCCGCAACGCGCGCATACAAGTCAATTGATGCTTCCATTCCGTCGGTCAACTGGTCGATTTGAATTAAATTCGAGCGGTCTTCGTAGCGCATCGGAAAATAATTTAAAAGGTCTTCGACGCGCGCGTTCGCCAAATCGTTTTTGTATGTAAAAGCGGCGACCGCCATTGCCAGTTTGCGAGCCATTGCCGCCGACAAACCGGCGATGCCGTATTCGTGAAGCTCGACAAGCGGCGTCTGAAGTTTCAGTTTCATCGCGGAAGATTTTAGCACAGTAAAATTTGAAAAAAGTTTGTCGGGAAATTTGCTTTCACTTAAAGGGCTTTTCGCAAAACCCAATCGATTTGCGGGTCGCTGCCGAGTTGGAAAACGTGTTCGCCGCATTTCTCGAAACCGAATTTTCGATAAAAATTCTGCGCGCGAAAATTAAATTCCCAAACGCCGAGCCAGATGCAGTCGCAGTTTTTCTCGCGCGCAAAATCGATGCAGGCGTTCATAAGGCGCGCGCCGACGCCCGCGCCGATGAAATTTTGGACGGCGTAAAGGCGACACAGCTCAACCGGATTTTCCGCCGCCACGCAATCTTCGGTCGAACCCGTTTGCAGCTTGGCGTAACCGATTGCCTGCGGGTTTTCGCCGCCGTTTATTTCGGCGATAAAGTAAGTTACGTTCGCCGCGCGCAAATCTTTTTCGAGAGCTTTGAGCGTAAAATTTTCGTCCATATAAGCGCGCATATCTTCGGGGCGATTGCGCGCGTCGCCCGCGAAAGCGTCGAAAAAACTCGTCGCGCCGATGTGCGCGAGTGTTGCCGCATCAATGTTTTCGGCAACTCTGATGCTGATTGTCGAATTCATTTAATTTTCCGTTCCGGCGAGTTGGAGCGCGTCATTGTGATTGAGAACGGCATCGGGATTTGTCTGCAAAGCGGTTTGAAATTTGTCGTTAAAACTTTCGTCGGCGTCTTCAAAATTCAGTAGAATTTTCGCTTCCACAAGCAGCGCTCCGGCTTCGGTTTCGCTCGCCGGACGCCGAACCGACGCCGCTTCGTCAATCAGGGCGACGAGCGCGGATATTTTCCGCAGCCACGCGAAATGCTCGTCGTCTAAAACTAATTGCAGATATTGATTGACGCCCGAAATCGCGCCATTTTTCGTTTCGTAGTCGATTTTTGCCGCGTCGAGCAAAGTTTTGTGCAGACGCAGCAAGGCTTTGCTCAAATTTTTCAATTTGCCGCGCGTCTGGTCAGATAATGCGTCGCTTCCGTTTTTAAATTTCGTATTCATAAATTTATTTTAACGAAAAAAAACCGCCGAATCGAACTGCTGCACCGAATTTTTTTAGCGGTGAAATCAATATTTAAATTTGCCGTAAAAGTTTGAATGATTTTTAGAAGTTGAAAAGATTTTCCAATTTCAAACGGCTTGCCTGTGTTTTAGTATCGTGAAAAACTGGCGTAAAATAAAATTCAATTAATTATGGCGCAAGCGGAAAACATTCACGGCGACGACGCGGCAGCAGCGGCGATGATGACGGCGAAATCAGATGAAATTTTGTCGGGCTTTATAAACACCTTCGCCTTTGACCAAAGGCTTTTCGCTGCCGATGCGCGTGTCGGTCTCGCGTGGATTGACGCGCTTTTTCACGCCGGAGTTTTGAACCGTTACGAAGCCGAACGACTACGAAACGGTCTGCACTCGATTATCAAACGCGCCGGTTTCGACCGCAATTATTTCAATGATTTGCCGGCAGCAGACGTTCAGTCGTTTGTCGATGCGCGGCTTGTCCAACTTGTCAGCGAAACAGGGCGCAAATTGGAAATCGGGCGCAGCGCGAATGACCGCGCGGCGACGGTTCTGCGCTTATGGCTCAGAGAAGAAATTGAAAAAATTTCGGATTTCGCGCGCTTTTTCCAGCTTGCTTTAATTGAAGCGGCGGAACGCGGGCGCGAAGCGGTTTTGCCAGCCTACGCGCATTTGCAGCGCGCGCAGCCGATACTTTGGGCGCATTGGTGTCTGGCGTATTTCGAGATGCTGGCGCGCGACCGAGAGCGGCTCGACGAAGTGTGGCGGCGCGTCAACGTTCTGCCTTTGGGCGCGGGCGCGGCGGCTGGAACGAGCTTTGAAATCGACCGCGAGCAGTTGGCGCGCGATTTGGGTTTTGAAGGCGTTTCTCTTAACAGCGTGGATGCCGTTTCTGACCGTGATTTCGCCGTCGAGTTTATCGCCGCGAGCGCTCTTTTGATGACGCATCTGTCGCGTTTTGCGGCGGATTTGATTTTGTATGCTTCCGAAGAATTTCGATTTGTTGAATTTGTTCAAACCAATTCTGACGCTTTAAATCGCGCGGCGCGGGAAAAAAATCTTCGCGCGCTCGAACTGGTGCGCGGGAAAACGGGGCGTGTTTTCGGACATCAAATTGCGCTGCTGACGACGCTCAAAGGTTTGCCGACGGCGATCGGCGACGATTTACAGGAAGACAAACCAGCGCTTTTCGACACGGCGGACAGCGTGAAAAATTCTTTGCGCGCGGCGACGGCGGTTTTGGAAAATCTGCGCATTCGAGAAGAAACGGCGCGCGCGGCGGCTTCAGAAAACGATTATTCAAACGCCCGGGAACTGAATGATTATTTGATTTTAAAAGACGTTTCAGTCAGCGCGGCGCGGCAAGCGGTTGAAAAAATTCTAAATCACGCCGTTTCAAATTCCAAAAAACCACACGAATTAACTTTGGCGGAAATGCAGAAATTTTCCGTGCAAATAGAAGCCGACGTTTTCGATTCTTTAAGTCTCGAACAATCTCTCGCAAGTAAATCGCAAATCGGCGGCACTGCGCCCGAAAGAGTTTTCGAGGCGCTCGCGGCGGCGCGCGATGCGCTCGAAATGGAACGGATAAGCAAAGATAAAAAGTAAAAAGACAAAATTAAATAGCGAAACTAAAAAATAAAAAATTGAAAAATTGTTTTTGTTTTCTATCTTTTGCCTTATGTTTTCTAAACCCGCCAAAAAAATAAATCTAACCGCAAAGCAAAAAATTTCGTTATAATTCCTTTCGTATGTTTCGAGCAGAGGAGAAAAAAATGGAAGTTTCCGCCTATCTTTACGACGCGAGCGGCAAGGACGATCGCGTCGAATTGACCGACGACATTTGCGACCGGCTGAACGATAAAAAAATGCTTTGGGTCGATGTCTCGCGGCGCGAGCGTGAAACGGTCGAGCGCGTCGCAAAGGCTCTTAAATTGAAAAATCTTCCGCTCGCGCCGCTCATAAAAACCCGCGAGCGTCCGCGTTTGGATAAATATGAAAAATTTTATCACTTTTTTATCACTTCGGTCGATGAAAGCGAGAAGGAAAATCTGAAACCGATTGCGATTGATTTCGTCGTCGGCGATAACTTATCGTGACGATACACGACGGCGAAGTTCCGTATTTTCAAGAGTTTAGAGGATTGGAAAAAGGAGAGTCTAATTTGGGCGAACTCGACACCGAAGGTTTTATTACGACTTTTCTGGATATGCACATCGTCAGTTATTTTAAGGCAATCGAGCGCATCGAGCATCAGGTTGACCACTTTGACGAAATGATTTTGCGAACCGATATGAAGGATAAGGATTTTCTGCGCAGAATGGTCAAACTGCGCCGCACATCGTCGCGTCTGCGACATTGGTTCGTGCCGCAGCGCGAAGTTTTTTACGCGCTTTCGCGCCCCGATTTCAAACCGACGGCGGCGTCCGGTTATGCCGAGACGTTTCAAAATCTGAACCAGCATTTCGAGAACGCCATCGACGCGATTGAAAACACGCGCGACACGGTTTTGAGTCTTTTCGAGCTTTACACGACGCGCGCCTCGCACCGGATGAACAATTTGATGAGACGCCTGACGTTCGTTACGATTATCGTCGGTTCGATGAGCGTTATCGCCGGAATTTTCGGAATGAATTTCGAGCCGGCGTTCTTCAAATCGCACAACGGTTTTTGGGAAGCCGTAGCCGGAATGAGCATTTTGGCGGCGGCGCTGATTGTTACGGCGAAGTTTATGGATTGGATTTAGAAGGAAGCGAAAATCCGAAACAAGTTTCGCACGCCCGCCCTTTTTTATTCGTAAAATGCACAAATTCGTTCGACAACTTTTAACCGAATGGCGCAAACTCGCGCTGCCGCTCGCGGACGAAACCGTCGTCGTCGCTGTTTCGGGCGGTGCTGATTCGGTTAGTCTGGCGGCGGCTTTATCTGAATTGAAAAAACTGAAAAAACTCGATTTGCGTTTTGTCATAGCGCATTTCAACCACGATTTGCGCGGCGCGGAAAGCGACGCCGACGAGCAATTTGTCAGGAAACTCGCCGAGCGATTTGAATTTAAACTCGTCTGCGGCAAGCCGAAAAATCCCGAATCGAAAATCAAAAATCAAGCGGGCAATCTCGAACAAAATGCCCGTCTCGCCCGTTACGATTTTCTGCGCGAAACCGCCGAAAACCTGCGCGCGCGCTATGTCTTGACCGCGCACACGCTCAACGACCAAGCCGAAACTTTTTTATTAAATTTAATTCGCGGCAGTGGTTTGGCAGGCTTGGGCGGAATGCGGGCGATTAGAGAAATGCGGACTGTGGAAGGTGAAAACGATTTGCAATCTTCTGAACACGAATTAAACGAAATAGAAAATCAATTATCGTCGGATAAAATTTACGACAATTCCGCATTCCGCATTCCGCATTCCGCAATTTTCTTGGCTCGTCCGCTTCTGAGTTGGGCGACGCGCGAGCGAACGGAGAATTTCTGTCTTGAAAACAAAATCGAATATCGATTGGATTCGATGAACGAAAATTTGGCTTTCCGGCGCGTTCGCATCAGAAAAGTTCTTTTGCCGCTGCTCGCCGATTTTAATCCGAAAATCGTTGAAACGCTGGCAAATACGGCAAATCGGCTGCGCGAAGATTTTTCCGAATTGGAAAGAGCAGCAAATTCAACCTTTGAAAGTTTTGCGTCGAAAGAAGTGAAAGATGAGAGCGGCGCAAATGTTTTAGATTTAAAAGAATTGAAAAATCTGTTTCCGTCGATGCGGCGGCAGATTTTGCGCGAGTGGCTGAAAACTTGTCGCGGCGGCAGCTTGCGGCGGCTTGATTCCAAACATCTGGCGGCGATTGAAAATTTGATTGCGAGCGGTAAAAGCGGGAAAGAAATTGAGCTGCCGGACGGCGAGATTGTCAGAAGAAGCGGCGGGAAATTGTCGTTTGAAAAAAATGCGTTTGAAAAAACCGTTGCGGACATCTACAATAAAACGTTGCCGTCGGGAAACTTCGGCTAAAGTTATCGGGGAACAACGATTGAAAAGAAACTTTCATCAAAACTGCGATTGAAGTTTATATAAAAATCGGAATTTTTAATCGGCACGGTTGAAAGCTGATTTTTGGAGGCAATAATAAGTTGAGTTCTAAAGCAAAACAAGCATTACTGTGGCTGATGATTATCTCGAGCGCGCTGCTTTTCGTTTATTTTCTGCAGGGTAAGCAGGCGATAAACCCTAAAGAATTAAGATACGACGAAGTTCTGACGCGCATAAAAAACAAAGATGCCGGCGAAGTCTTTCTCAAACAAGATTCGGTCGAGCTGGTTGATAAAAACAAGGAAAAATTTTTTAGCAAACTCGACGGTCAAGACCCATCGCGCCAAGCCATTTTGAAAGCGGCGGACGAAGCCGGAACAAACGTCAGCCTCGAACCGCAGTCGAGCGGCTGGGGCTGGATTTTGCTGATAAACGCGCTGCCGTTCGTGCTGCTTATCGGATTTCTCGCCTTCACCCTGCGCCAGATGCAGGCGGGCGGAAACAAAGCGCTGAGTTTCGGCAAATCGCGCGCCAAATTGTTAAATAACCAGCAAAAGCGTGTAACTTTCAAAGACGTGGCGGGCGTCGAAGAAGCCAAAGAAGAATTGGAAGAAATTATCGAATTTCTGAAAGACCCGCAGAAATTTCAAAAGCTCGGCGGCAAAATTCCGAAAGGCGTCCTGATGGTCGGACCTCCGGGAACTGGTAAAACTTTATTGGCAAAAGCGGTCGCGGGCGAAGCGAATGTTCCTTTCTTTTCGATTTCCGGTTCGGATTTCGTCGAAATGTTCGTCGGCGTCGGCGCGTCGCGCGTCAGAGATTTATTCGAGCAAGGTAAAAAGAACGCGCCGTGCATTATCTTCGTCGATGAAATCGATGCCGTCGGACGACATCGCGGCGCCGGATTAGGCGGCGGACACGACGAGCGTGAGCAGACTTTGAATCAACTGCTTGTCGAAATGGACGGCTTCGAGTCAAACGACGGCGTTATCTTAATGGCTTCGACAAACCGACCGGACGTTCTCGACCCGGCGCTTCTTCGTCCCGGACGTTTCGACCGTCAAATCGTCGTCTCATACCCGGACGTTCGCGGGCGCGAAGGGATTTTGAAGGTTCACACGCGCAAAATTCCGCTCGACGACAGCATCAACGTCAACGTCATCGCGCGCGGAACGCCCGGATTTACCGGCGCGGATTTGGCTAATCTGGTCAACGAAGCGGCTTTGACGGCGGCGCGCCGCAACCAGAAAGTCGTTACGATGAAGGATTTGGAATTTGCCAAAGACAAAGTGATGATGGGACCGGAACGACGCAGTATGGTTGTATCCGACAAAGAACGTCGTTTGACGGCGATTCACGAAGCCGGACACACGTTGGTCGGCATCAACATTCCCGAGAGCGACCCGGTTCATAAAGTTACAATCGTCCCGCGCGGGCGCGCTCTCGGCGTAACTTATTATTTGCCGGAACACGACATTTTGGGACGCACGAAAGAAGAACTTTTGGCGATGATTGCCAACGCGATGGGCGGGCGCATCGCCGAAGAATTGTTTATCGGAAGCATCACGACGGGCGCGTCTAACGACATCGAAAAAGCGACCGAATTGGCGCGCGCGATGGTTTGTCAATACGGAATGTCGGAACTCGGACCGCTAGCTTTCGGCAAAAAGGAAGAACAGGTTTTCTTAGGGCGAGAAATCGCCCAGCATCGTGATTTCAGCGAAGATACGGCGATAAAAATTGATTTGGAAGTAAAAAGAATTATCTCCGAACAATACGAACGAGCCAAAGTAATCTTGTCGGAAAACAGGGAAGGGATGGAGAATTTGACCAACGCGCTGCTCGAACGCGAAACGCTCGACAGCGTGCAGATTCGTCGCATCGTCGCCGGTTTGCCGCTTGACGATGAAAGCGTCGAAGTAAAAAACGACGACAACGGAACGCCGCAAAAGGTGGAAGACGAGCCGTCGAAAAATCCGTTCAAAAAGGGGATTATTACGCCGATTACGCCGAACAATCCGGCGACGGCTTGATAACAATCAAAGCAGTAAAGAAAAGGCAAAAGTGAGATTATCGCTTTTGCCTTTTTTATTTGTGCGAAGAAAAGATAGTTTTGAAATACTTGCGCCGCCGCGCTTTAGAAAATTTCGCCTCAAATTTTGACAAATGAATTGTGTCGCATCGTTTCAATCATTTCCTCAACGGCGTTTTTCAAGCCGAGGAAAATCGCGCGCGAAATAATACTGTGTCCGATGTTGAATTCTTCGATTTCCGCAATTCGGGCGAGCGCGCCGACATTGCGAACGGTCAAGCCGTGTCCGGCGGCGACTTTCAAGCCGATGTTTTCGGCGAAACCGGCGGCGCTTTTTATTCGTTCGATTTCGGCGCGCGCCTTTTGCAATCCTTCGCCGTGCGCGGCGCGCACAGACAAAGTCAGTTCGGCGTATTCGGCTGTGCAAAGTTCGATTTGCTGCGCACCGACGCCTTTCGCCGCTTCGATTTGTTCTAAATCCGGGTCAGTAAAGAGGCTGACGAAAATTCCGGCGGCGGTCAATTGTTTAACGACGCTTTTTACATTTTCAAAATTGTGTATCACGTCCAAGCCGCCTTCGGTCGTGATTTCATCGGGGCTTTCGGGAACGAGCGAAATGGCGTCCGGCTTCGTCCGCAAAGCGATTTTCAACATTTCTTCGGTTGCCGCCATTTCGACGTTCAAATAAATTGTTAAGATTTGGCGAAGAAGCGAAATGTCCTTATCTTGAATATGACGGCGGTCTTGGCGAATGTGAACCGTAATGCCGTCCGCGCCCGCCTGCTCGCAAACGAGTGCCGCCGCGACAACGCTCGGCTCGATGGTTTTTCTAGCTTCCCGAACCGTCGCCACGTGGTCGATGTTGACGTTTAATTTTGCTGTCATAAATTCTTTCTAAATGAAAAGCACAGCAAAGTAAAAAGTTTTTGTGCTTTTTGCGCCTTTTTGCGGCTATTGTTTTTCGTCGTATAATCCGCGCCTTGCGTTGCGGCGAATTTTGCGGACTTCGTTGAACATCCGGCGGCTGTCGCGCACGAAGCTCAAAGTCGTGCCGTCGAAATGATTCCAGCGCACGGGAATTTCTTTCAAGCGAAGCCCGCGAAGTTTGGCGACATATAAAAATTCAACATCGAAGCCGAAGCGGTTTATCGTCATCAGGTCGAGCATCGGGCGAAATTTCCGCATCTTAAAAGCCTTGAAACCGCATTGCGTGTCCCAGAACGGCAGACCGGTTAAATTTCTGACAATCAAATTGAAAACTTTACCGCCCTGCTCGCGCCGCCACGGTTGATGCGCGCCGATAAGCGAGCGGTCGAGCGCGCGCGAGCCGAACGTTACGTGATAAGCGCCGCCCGCAATTGGTTCGACAAGTTTCGGAAGTTCTTCAATTGGCGTCGATAAATCGGCGTCGGTGAAAACGGCAATGTCGCCGCACGATTTGAGCAGACCTTTTTTGACGGCGAAGCCTTTGCCGCGATTTTTTTCGTAACCGATAACTTTCGTCTGAACGTCGGAAAATTCGCCGCAGACTGTTTCGGCAATCTCAAGCGTTGCGTCGGTCGAGCCGTCATCGACGACGAGCAGTTCGGCGGACGGCGTTTTCCCACGCATATAGGCGAGAATTTTCCGCAGACTGTCGCCGATGCGGGCTTCTTCGTTGAAAGCCGGAACGATTATCGAGAGAGACTGGTTTGGCATAAAGCGTTTATGGTAATTGGTTCGCCGAAAATTGTAAAACTGTCAAAAGCAGGCAAGGCGTTTTTGGTAAGGAAAATAACCGAAGAAGCGCCGACGTTTGTGTTATATTTTTAGAAAGAGATTTTGGAAGTTATGAAAAAAAGTTTCGGCATCATTGCCATTATTATAATTTTCGCAGGCGCGCTCATCGGCGGGCTTTTCGGCAAAATGCCGCTGAAAACTTCGGCGGACACGACAACGATGAACGCTGAGCGCGTAACGGAAGATTACCGCGAGGCGCTCGGCGTCGTCGATAAAAACTACGTCGGCGCGATTGACCACGAAAAAGTTTCGGAAAGCTCGATTCAGGGAATGCTTTTCTCGCTCGACCCGCATTCGTCGTTTTTCACGCGCGACGAATTTCGCAAACTTCAGGAAGACCAGGCGTCGGAGTTTTACGGCATCGGCGTCTCGATTCTTCAGCACCGCGACGGCGTTTATGTCCAGTCGATAATCCCGAACACGCCCGCCGACAAAGCCGGACTGCGCTACGGCGACCGTTTTGTCGAAGTTTCGGGCAAAGACGCCAAAGAATGGACGAGCGCAGAAGTTTCAAAAAACGTGCGCGGCGAGCGCGGAACGCCCGTGAATTTGAAAATCGAGCGTCCGGGCTTTGAAAAACCGCTCGAATTCAGCATCGTGCGCGGCGGCGTTCCGCTGCCGTCGATACGCAATTACTTTATGCTCAAGGACGGCACGGGCTACGTCGGTTTTACCGGCGGATTTCAAGAGACGAGCGCCGCCGAGTTGGACGAAGCGATTGCGGATTTGAAAAAACAGGGAATGAAAAGCCTGATTCTCGATTTGCGCTACAATCCGGGCGGGCTTCTGCCGCAGTCAATCGAGGTGGTCAGCCGATTTATCCCGCGCGGTCAAACCGTCGTTTCGGTAAAAGGGCGCTCGCGCTACACGACACAGCAAGATTTGCGAACGGTTGGCAGCAACGTGCAGGATTTTCCGCTCGTCGTGATGATAAACGGCAATTCCGCTTCGGCTTCGGAAATCGTCGCCGGCGCACTTCAAGATTACGGGCGCGCACTGATTGTCGGCACGGACAGTTTCGGCAAAGGCTTGGTGCAGAAGGTTTTCCAACTGCCGTTTTCAACCGGACTGACTTTGACGACCGCGCGTTATTACACGCCTTACGGACGCTCTTTGCAGCGCGATTATTCAAACGGCTCGATTTACGAATACTACACGCGCCACAGTCAAGATGACGGCGAAGAAAAGGGCGGCGATGCGGCGGCGACAAATCAACCAGGCGGGAAACCGGCGGGAAGTCCCGTAACGACGGCGGGCGGCAGGATTTTCTACGGCGGTCGCGGCATCGAGCCGGATTTGAAAGCGCCGCCGCTCGCTTTCGGCGTTTTGCGCTCGCGCCTTAACGAAGCGGCGTTTTTCTTCGTTCGCCAACTGGTTGCCGGACAGGTAAAAGGTCTTGAACAATATAAAGTAGGCAAGCAAAATTTTGCTTCGACGGTTGCGCCTGACGATTTTCAAGTCAATGATAAACTGCTTGACGCTTTCCGCGCCTTCACTGTCAAAGAAGTGTTAAACGGTTTGACGATTGAAAATATCAACAGCCAAATCGATTACGCGAAATCGCGTCTGCGCGAGGAAATCACCACCGCAAATTATTCGACCGAAGCCGGACAGCAGGTTCTGCTCGAAACCGACCCGCAGATTTTGAAAGCGATTGACGCCGTGCCGGAAGCGAAAAAATTGTCGATGCAAATTGCTGCGGGCAAATAATAAAATAGGCGGAAACACGACCGTTAGGAAGTGTGTTCTTTGAAAATTAAGAACACACTTCCTAACGGTCGTGTTTCCGCCTTTGAAAAAATTATCGTAAAATAATTTTTACGAGGGCGAGAATTTTTCGGTTTTTTCAATAATGTATAAGCAAATCGGTGTCATCACGGGCGGCGGCGACGCGCCCGGTCTGAACGCGGTCATTCGAGCGGTGGTGCGCACGGCAATCGGCGAATTCGGGATGAAGGTCGTCGGCGTCGAAGACAGTTTTGAAGGCTTAATCGGCGAGACGAAAACGATGAAGCTGACGACCAAAGCCGTCAGCGGACTGCTGCCGCGCGGCGGAACGATTTTGGGAACGCGCAACAAAGGCAGCTTTTGCAAATTCGTCGACGGCGAGATGGTTTTTCCCGACGCGATGATTCGTGAGGCGATTGGCAATTTGCATAAACTCGAAATCGAAGCGCTCGTCGTCATCGGCGGCGACGGAACTCTCGCAATCGCGCAGGAATTTACAAAGCGCGGCTTTCCGGTCGTCGGCGTGCCGAAAACCATTGACAACGATTTGGCGGCGACCGAATTAACGTTCGGATTTATGACGGCAATCGACATCGCCACCGAAGCGCTCGACCGTTTGCACACGACCGCCGCTTCGCACGACCGGGTTTTGATTTTGGAAGTGATGGGTAGGCACACGGGCTGGATTGCGCTGCACGCCGGTCTTGCGGGAAGCGCCGACGTGATTTTGATTCCCGAAATGCCATTTTCCTTTGATTCTATTGTGCAGAAAGTGCGCGCCCGCGAGCGAAGCGGCTCGCGTTTTACCAATATCGTCGTCGCCGAAGGCGCGCGCGAAGTCGGGAAATCAGAGATTTATCAAGACGCCGGAAATGAAGCAAGCGCGCCGCGTCTGGGCGGCATCGGCGATTACGTCCGAGAGCGCGTCGAAGAATTGACCGGCAAAGAAGCGCGCTGCGTCGTTCTCGGACATCTTCAGCGCGGCGGCAGCCCGAACGCTTTTGACCGTATGCTCGGAACGAGTTTCGGGGCGTGCGCCGTCCGCGCCTTGGCAACCGGAGAAGTCGGAAAAATGGTTGCGCTGCAAGCCAACAGTATCATTACCGTGCCTCTCTCCGAAGCAATCGCCAATATCAAAACCGTCCAAGCCGACGGACAGCTTATTCGCACGGCGCGCGACATCGGCATTTCATTTGCCGCGCCGAAGAAAAACAAAAGTTTATAGTGTTTGCAGAGTAAAAGGTTGTCGAGTTAAAGATTTTATTCTCGTTTATTCAATCAATGTAGCGGAAAAACTTTACAAATACTAAAAACCCTTATAAAATATATGGAAATTGTCAGAAAAAAACTGCAAACCGAATTAGACGAGCTTGAGGAAGAACTTCACTTCAAGCTGCCCAAAGAAATCCAAAGGGCGCGCGAATGGGGCGACCTTAAAGAAAATGCCGAATATAAAGCGGCGATGGAACGGCAGTCGATGGTGCAGGCGCGCTTGATGCAAATTCGCCAGCGCTTGAACGAAGTCGAATCAATCGACATCTCGAAACTGCCGATTGATAAAGCCGCCTACGGTTCGACCGTCGTTTTATACGACGTTGACCGCGACGAAGACGTAACTTACCGGCTGGTTACGAGCGAGGAAAGCGCGCCGGAAAGCGGTTTAATTTCGACCGTTTCGCCAATCGGACAAGGTTTGATGGGCAAGGAAGAAGGCGACGAAGTGCGCATAAAAACGCCGACCGGCTGGCGAAACTTCGAGATTAAACGACTAAAAACTGTTCACGACCAGTAAAATTTATCAAATATAACGAAACAGAATCGCTGTTTCGCATCGGTAATATTCACGAAATAATTAAAAATTTCAGGGGATTTACACGTTCAAGGGCTTTCAAGACGGAATGTTAATTGAAAATTCCTTTTTCAAAACAAAAATTATAGAGATTTTGGAATTTCCGGATAATTAGTCATCTTCAAAAAAACCTTTTATAAAAGAGAAATTTATAAAAGAAACCAAATCAAACAAAGGAGACAGAAATGTTGTTAAAAAATACTCAAAAATTTCTTTTAAGCGCCGGTTTGCTGATAATTTTAGCTTTATCGGCAAACACGATTAACGCGCAGGACAAAAATCAAGGCAACGGCGGCACGTCAGAAGACAAGAACGGATGCGCCGCGGCTCATCTCGACCCGGCTGATACGCCGACCGACTCGAACGGAAAAGGCAGCAACAACGCGTCGCACGACGGCATCAACGGTCCGAGCTGCAAAAAAGATAGAGCTGACGATAATACGCCGACGCCCGAACCGATAACGATGCTCTTGTTCGGAACGGGACTTGCCGGCGTCGGATACGTTCGTCGTAAATTCGGCAAAGATAAAGACGAAACAAACGCGGGCGAATAATTATCGTTACCTGCGTAAATAAACGCCGTGTTCAAATTCTAAAAATTTGAACACGGCACCCATCCTTTCTTTTTCACCACTTCTACAAATGAATTACTCCGAAACCAATTTCAAAACTCTTTGGAAGCCGTTTTTAATCGCCGCGGCGTTGTTTTTTCTCTACGCGACGATTTTGAAAAATTTGGCGCATAATTGGTGGACTGATGAAAATTATTCGCACGGTCTGCTCGTGCCTTTTGTCATCGGATACATCATTTGGCAGGAGTTTGATGTCTTCCGAAAATTACAAAAAAAGCCGGAAATTATCATTGGCTCGGCGATTATCCTGTTCGCTCTGGCGATGCTTTTGGGCGGAACGCTCGGCGCGGAACTTTTTACGCAGCGCGTGTCTTTTGTTATAATGCTCGCCGGAATCGTTCTTTATTTTTTCGGCGTGCGCATTTTACAAAAACTTTCGACGGCGCTTGTTTTATTGCTTTTAGCGATACCTATTCCGCAAATCATCTTTAATAAAATAGCTTTCCCGCTCCAGATTTGGGCTTCGCAAGCCGCATTCTGGGGTCTCGGACTTTTCAGTATTCCCGCAGTGCGGCAGGGAAACGTCATCCGGCTCGTGCCGCAGGGCGAAACGCGGTCTGTCGGCTTGGAAGTCGTCGAAGCGTGCAGCGGCATTCGTTCTTTAATGACGATGGTTGCGCTCGCTTTAATCTTGGCTCACTTTACGCGCAGACGGCATCAGCAACAGGAAAATGTTGTATCCGGCTGGTTTGATTTCCTTAAAGATTTAGATTTTCGACGAACGGTAATTTTAATGCTGTCGGCAGTTCCGGTTGCGATTTTGACCAACGCCGCGCGCGTAACTTCGACCGGCGTTTTGACTTATTATTTCGGCAAGTCCGCCGCCGAAGGCTTCTGGCACGAGGCGTCCGGCTGGCTCGTGTTTGTCGCGGCGTTTGTTTTACTGCTGCTGATAAATTTCGGCTTGGAATTTTTGTTCCGGCGCGGCGCGGCAAATGCAACTGATTATACAAATCCATCATATCGTCAAACACCAATGGTAAGCGGTCAATCACGAATAAACCGCCAAACAATTTTTCTGCTTATCGCACTTTTCACCAGCGGCGTTTTTATAAATTGGTTTGAACAGCGCGGCGAAACACAAGTCGAGCATCAATCGTTACGCGAATTTCCGGCTCAGCTCGGCGCGTGGACACAGGACGGCGAAGATATTCGCTTCAGCGCGGAAACCGAAAGCGTTCTGCGAACGAGCGATTACGTGATGCGCGATTACGTGCTTCCGGCGACCGGCAAAATTTCAAACGTCTACGTCGGCTATTACGCTTCGCAGCGAACGGGCGCGACTTACCACAGCCCGCAAAACTGTCTGCCGGGCGCGGGCTGGGAAATGGTAAATCCCGAAACCGTTGAAATCACGACTTCGGCTGGTAAAACTTTTACGGCTAATCGATATACCGTTCAGAAAGGCAATTACCGCGAGATTTTGATTTACTGGTATCAAGGTCGCGGACGCATCACGGCAAGCGAATATCGGGATAAAATTTATACGAGCATCGACAGTCTTGTAAGACAGCGCTCGGACGGCGCGCTCGTGCGCGTGATGACGCCCGCAGGACGCGATGAAGCAAAATCGCTTCAGGCGGCGATGGATTTATCCGCTCAAGTCGCCGAACACATTACGGAATTCGTGCCGGATTAAAGCAATTTTCACATTCGATTAACTGTCGAAACATCAGCCGTTACGAGGGCGGACTAAGATAAAAAGGCAGAAGTTTCAGGCTTGTCTGAAACTTCTGCCTTTTTATCTTTTGCGCCTACCGCCGCGCGCTCTGTTTAATCTTCCCGTCAATAAAAAAAGCCGCAATTATTTCTCTCATATCCTCAAAAGCAAACCGAATTATTTATCAAAAACGCTTTTGCATTTTTCAAATCTGTATCTGAAAATGTAGCAGAAATGTGTTATTTTCGATTGTTGCCGCAAGAGGAAAATAATTTCGACTCGCTTACGGCGACTTTTCGGCTATATCTTGTAATTACTGACAAAACCCGTTTATATGTTTGAAGCAAGCATAAGACACTCTCGTTGACGCTGGCATTTTGTCCGAAGATGAAATCGAAGATGCACGACGTCAATTGCCTGACAATGTTTTTCGTGAGCTTTACCTTGCCGAACCAAGCGACGATGAAGGAAACCCGTTTGGAATGATTGCTATTCGTGATTGCATCGCGCCATTATCAACCGAAAAGCCCGTCTGTTTTGGCTTGGACTTGGCAAAATCGGTTGACTGGACTTGTTTAATCGGACTCGACAAGCAAAGGCGTGTCTGCGTATTTGAACGCTTTCAAAAGTCTTGGAATGACACGATAGAAACCGTTCGCCGTATTGTCGGCAATACAAAAACGTTAGTTGATTCAACGGGCGTTGGCGATGCCGTTCTTGAATCTCTGCAAAAAGACGGACGGCGAAACTTTGAAGGCTTCAAATTTACCCAAAGCTCAAAGCAGCAGCTAATGGAAGGTTTAGCCGTTGTGATTCAAAAGCAGGAAATCGGCTTTCCCGAAGGCGTGATTACAAACGAGCTTGAATCATTCGAGTATGAATACACACGGACGGGCGTTAGATACTCCACTCCGTCTGGAATGCACGATGACGCAGTTTGCGCCATTGCGCTGGCTAATCAGTTATCAAACGCGCCCGCTCCGCAGTATTGGACAACAGAGCGTTTCAGATTGGTATAAAACTTAAAAAAGAAAAAGCCGGGAGCGTCAAAACTCACGGCTTTGCTATATAATCTGGATTGCATAATTCAATCTGTTTCGGATGGAACGGATTTTTTTTGACCACGAACTCCACGCATATCGGTTGTTCCGTGCCAATGGCGCATTCGCCAATTCCAATCAAGCGGATTGGCGGTTTTATGCATACCGAATGCAACAAGAAATCGAAGTTTCAGGAAATATACGAGAAAAGTGAAATTTTTCATCCTCAATCAATTATAAAGTTAAGAAATTTGGGTAATTATTTCACTAATAATTAAATAAAGCAAAACTCCAAGTAAAAAAGCCGTGAGCGTCAAAACTCACGGCTTTTATTATTATGCGTTTATACAATCTTGGCGACCATATAACGCATTTCCGAATGCGACATCTTCTCGCCCTTGAAACCTTCGCGGTGCTTCTTTAATCCTTCCGCAATCAGTGCTTCGCGGTGCTTCTGCGGCAGCTCGGAACTGATAAAGATATACTTCTCGTCCGCGTCGGCACACAAAACGCCTGCGGCTTTAGTCGGTATGGTAAAAATATGCACGCCGTCAACGACGATTGAATCTCCGATTTCTTGTTCCATTTGTTCTTTAGTCATTTTTAATCTCCCGCATATAAGCAGTTACAACGCCCGTGATGTTGCAGGCGTTGGCGTAAATTGTTAGAACCTTCTCGCCGTCTCGTTCGTCGATGACAAGCGCATTCTCGCTGATTGTGTCGCCTTTGTAATCGGCGCGGCAGATAATCGTATCGCCGCGCAGCAAGCCGAACATATCGGCTGTTAATGAGAGACAATATACATCGCCTTTCGTCGCCGGCGTTAAAGGTATCGAAACCTTACTCTTGAAATGCGAATTGCCTGTAATCGGCAATACATTTGAGTTTTTTTGTTTCCGCGTTGTTTCTTTCATTTATGTTATTCTCCCAGAAGTCATTTTAATCATTTCGATTAAAATAAATGAAAGGCTTCCAAGTAGTTACAGCTACCCGGAAGCCTTTTGTTATTAGTCATTGCAGTTCGGGCAAAATTGCTCCCGGCTGCCTAAGTGCCAGCCTTCACGCTTCAAAGTCTCCGCGCTGGCTGTCTCACGCGCTCCGCATACGTCGCAAAAGCCGGTTGTCGTCGTTTCGTTTGTCGTTTGGTTAGTCATTTTAATCACTCCGTTTTTGAATTGATTGAAAGTTTCAATCTAATAAAGAATATACCAGCTTCGGAATAATAACACAAGTCAAGAATACCGTTTGCGGAACATTCTTTTTTGAAGTAATATGTTTGTTATGAAATTGATTAGCGCAAAAGACGCGGCGGAAAAATTAGGTGTGAGTGATAGACGCATCCGCGCAATGATAAAAGAAGGCAAAATTAAAGCCGTCAACGTCGGCGGCGGCTATGTCATCGAAGAAAAGGAACTGGCAAACGTCAAAACTCACGGCAAAGCCGGGCGACCGAAGAAAGAAGCTGCGACCGAATAATTTTGAGCAAAAGAAAAACGGCTTGAGCGTGGATTCTCAAGCCGTCTCTTTTCAGTTCTTTGAAAACTGAATAGCCTTTTTGTTTAGCAAAAGCAGTTTATCAAAAGACTTTTGCATTTTTCAAGCCTGTATCTGAAAATGTAGCTGTTATGTGCTAGTTTCGAGTGTTACGGAGTGAACGAGATTTTACTATTATTCACTGTATAACACTCTAACGCATCTTGTAACTGTTGGTGTAAAAAGACTTATATGTTTGGAGCAAGTATCGGACGCGGCGCAATGCGCATCATCAATTCGATGGTGCGCTGGCTTGCATACGGCGGCGTCAATCCGAATATATTAACGGTCGTCGGCGTAACGATAAACGTCGGCTGCGGCGTCCTTTTCGGCTTCGGCGAATTTTTCTGGGCGGGAATCGTTCTGATAGTCGCCAATCTTTTCGATATGCTCGACGGCAACGTCGCGCGCCTGTCGGGGCGTGTTACGCGCTTCGGCGGCTTTTTGGATTCGTCGCTTGACCGCTTGTCCGATATGGTCGCTTTTTTGGGCATAATGATTTTCTACGCGAGCAACACGCCGCAGCATTCGCTCCTTAATGTCTTTCTCGCCGGCGCGGGAATGATTGGCTCGGTGATGGTTTCCTACACGACGGCGCGCTCGGAAAGCATCGGCATAAAATCGAACGTCGGGTTTTTGCAGCGCCCCGAACGAGTCGTTCTGCTGATAATCGGCGCGCTTTCGACCGTCCCGAATTCAAACGCATTTTTGGCAAACCGTATGCCGCAGGTTTTATGGATTTTAGCCGTCGGCTCGATTTGGACGTTTATTCATCGGATGTATCACACTTGGAAGGAATTAAGGAGAACGGAAGACGGAAAATTGAGAACGGAAAATTAAGTCTAAGTAATTTTCCGTTCTCAATTTTTCGTCTTTCATTTAAGAAATGGAATGGACTTCGACAATTTGGGAATGGATTTTGCGATATTGGGAGGCGCTGACGTGGAGCAAAATCGCCTGGGGATTGTTGATTACCGTCGTTTCGATAATCGCCAGTTACGGGCTGATTGTCGTCGGAGTGATAAAAATTCCCGCAAATTATTTCAGTTCTTCCTACGTCAAAGAAATAAATACGGACAAACATTTTTCCGTTCGCTGGGCGGCGTCAATTATCAAAAACATCATCGGTTTATTTCTTGTAATTGCGGGAATCGTGATGATTATCACGCCCGGTCCGGGCGTCCCGACAATTCTTTTGGGATTGATAATGATGGATATTCCCGGCAAACGTCCGCTCGAAGCGAAAATTATACAGCGTCCGGCGGTTTTGTCGGCAATAAACAATCTTCGCGCCAGGTATAACAAATCTCCGCTGATAATGGATTAAAAAATGGGATTTTTCGATTTTTTCAAACGAAGCAGGAAGCAATACACGGAAGAGGCGCGACGCGATTTTTTGTTGCAAAACGGCAGAATCACCGACGGAACTATTTTAGACAGCGAAACAAACGAAAAGGGCGAAGAAATCGCTTTTTACATTTACAGCGTTCACGGCGTGGATTTTGAATCGTCGGAAATTTTGAGCGCCGAGAAGGTGAAAAACCCTTTGCAATACGCTCCCGGCGCAAAAGTCGGCGTCCGCTTCGACCCGAAAAATCACGGAAACTCAATATTAATGTAAAACGGAAAACGGAAAATGGAAAATTTGCGAAGAATTTATTTTCCATTTTCCGTTTTCCGTTTTACATTTAGAGAATTATGTTCAAAAAAATCTTAATCGCCAATCGCGGGGAAATCGCTTGCCGCGTCATTCGCGCCTGTCGGGAAATGAACATCGAAAGCGTCGCTGTTTATTCGGAAGCCGACGCGGACGCGCTACACGTCTCGATGGCGGACGAAGCGTATTTTATCGGCGCGCCGCCGTCGAACGAAAGTTACCTGCGCGGCGATAAAATCTTAGAAGTGTGCAAGCAATCCGGCGCTGAAGCTATTCATCCGGGCTACGGATTTTTGTCGGAAAACGCCGATTTCGTGCGCGAAGCGACAAGACAGGGAATTGTCTTCATCGGACCTTCGCCGGATGCGATGGACGCGATGGGCGGGAAAATCTCGGCGCGCAAAATTGCGATTAAAGCGAAAGTTCCCGTCGTTCCCGGAACGACAGAACCGTTAATTTCTTTTGAAGACGCAAAAAAAACCGCCGCGAAATTCGGCTTTCCCGTAATGTTAAAAGCGTCGGCAGGCGGCGGCGGCAAAGGAATGCGCTTTGTCGAGAGCGGTGAAAATTTGAAAGTCGCGCTCGAAACCGCGCAAAGCGAGGCGCAGGCAAGTTTCGGCGACGCGGCAGTCTACTTGGAAAAGGCGGTCGTGCGCCCGCGTCATATCGAGATACAGATTTTTGCAGACAAACACGGAAATTACGTTCATTTGGGAGAGCGCGAATGTTCGATTCAACGCCGTCATCAGAAAGTTATCGAAGAATGCCCGTCGCCGATAAACGATGCGAAATTGCGTCAGGCGATGGGCGAGTGCGCGATAAAAGTTGCCAAAGCGGTTGATTACGTCGGCGCGGGAACTGTCGAATTTCTCGTCTCGGACGAAACGCGCGAATTTTATTTTCTTGAAATGAATACGCGCCTTCAAGTCGAACATCCGGTAACCGAACTCGTAACCGGAATCGACCTTGTGCGTGAGCAAATCAACGTCGCTTTCGGCGAAAAATTGTCGTTCACGCAAAAAGAAATCAAGTGGGAAAAACACGCTATCGAGTGTCGCGTTTATGCCGAAGACCCGGAAAATAATTTTCTGCCGTCGCCGGGAAAAATCATCCGCCTTAGAGTTCCGCAAGGCGGCGGCGTGCGCGACGACGGCGGAATTTACGAAGGCTCGGAAATTTCGATTTATTATGACCCGATGATTTCAAAACTCGCCGTCGTCGGCAAAACGCGCTCGGAAGCGATTGATAAACTGCGCCGCGCGTTAAGAGAATATGAAGTCGGCGGAATAAAAACGACGCTACCGTTTTTTCGTGAAATCATTAAAGACGCCGAATTTATTGCGGGAAAACTCGACACCGGCTTTATCTCGCGCTGGCAGAAAAGGCGCGTAAAACCGGAAGCGTCGGAAACGGAAAAAGATTTGGCAATTATTGCCGCCGCGCTCGCTCATTCAAATTTAAACAAAACGACAAACGCAAAAGTCGAAACAGAAGAAGCGGAAAGCCGCTGGGCAGTTGCGGGCAGACTCGCGGCGATGAACAATCGGTTAAATTAGGTGTCAAGTTTTAGGGATTAGCTAGAACCTAAAACCTGACACCTAAAACCTAAGGAGAACAAATGGAAGAATTTTTGAAACAATTAACGGGTAAAAAAATCGACGTTTCCTGCGGCGCGAACGCCAGTTTCGGCGGCGAAGTCGTCGAGGTGAAAAACGGCGTTTTGTATTTGCGCGATGAAGACGAACGAACCGCTTATGTTGCGATTGAAAAAATCAACGTCGTCTGGGAAAACAAGGAAGACAAATCGCGGCTTGGATTTGTCGGTTAAAGACCGAGCCGAATTTTTATTTGCGGAAAGCGTTGTATAATATCAAAAAAAATACGACGCTTTTTTATAATTTTATGAACAAAAAAACGATTCGAGATATTGATATTAAAAACAAGCGGGTTTTCATTCGCGTCGATTTTAATGTGCCGATAAAAGGCGGCAAAATCGAGGACGAAACCAGAATTACGGGTGCGCTTCCGACGATTGAATATGCGATAAAGCAAGGCGCAAAAGTTATTCTCGTGTCGCATTTGGGCAGACCGCTCAAAGACAAACAGAAAGCGGAAGAAAAGGGAATGCCGTATGATGCGTCGAAATACAGCCTGAAACCGGTTTATGAATTTCTGCGCTCTCTGCCCGAATTGCAGGATATGTCGAAACGCGGCGACGAGCCGGTCGAAATTAAGGAAAACGAACAGACGCAAGGATTTGCGGAAGTAAAAAACGATAAAATTTTCTTCGCGGGCGATTGCGTCGGCGATGTCGTCCGGGCGCAGGTCGATAAACTAAAATCAGGCGAAGTTTTATTGTTGGAAAATCTGCGGCTTTACGCGGGCGAAGAAGCAAACGACGAAGATTTTGCGCGGCAGCTTGCCGGATTCGCCGACGTTTTTGTCAACGACGCATTCGGCGCGGCGCATCGGGCGCACGCTTCGACGGCGGGCATTACGAAATTTCTTCAACCAGCCGTCGCCGGTCTTTTAATGGAAAAAGAATTGGATTTTTTAGGCAAAGCGCTGAACAATCCCGAACGCCCGTTCGTCGCAATTCTGGGCGGCGCGAAAGTATCGGACAAAATTCCCGTCATCGAATCTTTGATAAAAAGAAAAGTCGATAAATTATTAATCGGCGGCGCGATGGCTTACACGTTTTTCAAAGCAAACGGTTATACAATCGGAAAATCGCTGGTTGAAGACGAGATGATGCCGAAGGCTTTGAAAATCGAGCAAATGGCGAAAGACGCGGGCGTCGAGCTTGTTTTGCCGACCGACCATCAAGTCGTTGACAGTTACGATCCGCTCAATTCGCGCAAAACGATTCCCGTCGAATTTACCAACAAAGGCTTGGTCGGTTTGGACATCGGCGTCGAGACAATCGAAATTTTCCGGCGCGCTCTGCAAGGCGCGAAAACAATTGTCTGGAATGGTCCGATGGGAATGTTTGAAGAAAAACCGTTTGACCAAGGCACGATTGCAATTGCCGAAGCGGTCGCCGAAGCGACACAAAAAGGCGCAACGTCGATTGTCGGCGGCGGCGATTCGGTCGCGGCAATCAACCAAGCCGGACTCGCCGCGAAAATCTCGCACATCTCTACGGGCGGCGGCGCGACTCTGGAATTCCTTGCGGGCGACGCGCTTCCGGGCGTCGAGGCATTAAGTGAAAAGTAATTTATGAAATTAATTCGTGTAGCTATAGTAATTGTAAAAAAAGTTTCATTAGATTGGACACTTGAAAACTGGCAATTTAATTTTGAAAGAGTTTTTGACAATAGAAATATAAATGTTAAGTCAGAGCAAATTAACAAAATAGATACGGATTCAAATCAAGTAATTAAAATTCCGGTTATTGCTAGTATTAAACTTGAAAAATTGCCGGAAGTTACTATGTCGAATCTAATTGTCGTTCCAGAAAATGAAAGACGGGCATTAGAACGTGCGATAGAAACAGTTGCCAATTTAATTGTATTGACTAATAAAACAGAGAGACAAATACAATCGCCTTTCTTATCAGTTTATTTTGAATTTGAAAACGAAGAAGAAAAAAATTGGCTTGAACGTACTCAAGGATTGCAAATAGAGAGTGTCCCTCCTCTGTGGAAAAATTTATATAATATTCCTTTTGACGATAAGTTGTTAAAAAATTTAATTGATAGATTGGAAGGTGTAAATCTACTTGCAGAATCAATATCTCAATCTCAACCGATTGGAAGATACAAAGAATTAGTAAGATTTTTTGAAAGTGCTTTTTCAAAAGCTTTCACGCAAATAAAAAATAAATTAAACCAGTTTTTAGAGCCCATAGAATTAGGCTACAGTTTAAATGAAATACAAGAATGGATTAATTTGAGACATCCTTTAACTCACGCAGATAAGAAATTAGCAAATTTTGTAGCCCAAGAAGCTGATGTAAGAAATTTACTGCCAAGAATTGAACAAGCTGCTTTCGATGTTTTATTGAACAAAAAAGAATGGCACAGTTTTTCAAAGGAGCGAAGAAATATTTGGAGTTGGGAAACAGCAATTGGCAGTAAGGATAGATCGAAATTAAAGGCAAAGAAAGACACACCCATAAGTTTTGAAAATGATGTGCTTGACGAATTTGGGACTTATTTGTTTAACCCAAATATCGGAGTGAATGTGCCTCCTACATTTTGGAGAA
>JAABUN010001195.1_pt1 | contig 60077 bp, 15 predicted proteins | sample 5559311 | NCBI WGS metagenome assembly JAABUN01 (sample SAMN10711877, study PRJNA513370) | rock metagenome | isolation source: Antarctica rocks | place: Antarctica: Victoria Land, Siegfried Peak sud
GAGTTTATTATCTTCTTCTAATATAGTATAATTAATACTCTAGTATATTATTATATTACTAGGGATATATAATATTATCTTAGTATTAATACTAGTAATATCTTTATTAGTAATAGTAAGAATAGCCCGTTTTAATAGATAATCCCTTTAAGAGATATTTATCCTAATATTAATATAGATATTCTTAACTAAATTATTAATAGTATTTCTAGGGGTATAACTATATTTCTAATATAATATATCTTTATTAGTAGTAGGGCTTTTCTAGATATTAATACTATTATTAATAGTAAGGAGATTACTTATAAATAGTCCTATTTTATAATATATAGCGTCTATTAGATCGGGATTATTAAGTTATTTATTAATAGTAAGATTTAAATATATAACCTTATTCTAGAAATAGGCCTTTTAAAGATACGCCTTAATAACCTAGCTACTAGATCCTCCTAAAATAACTAGGAGTATTTATTAGAAGTCCTTATAAAAGTAGACTACTTTACCCCTAAAATAAGCCTAGTTGTTATTATAAATATCCTAAAGGCTATAATTAATAGCTTCTATATTATATTAACTCTATATAAGAGACTTATCCTAAAAGATAATATAAGCTCGCTTAATTAACTTAGTAAGATTAGTCCCCTTCTTAATCCTATATAAGGAGGTAGTATCTAAGTCTAGAGGTATCTTAAACTATAAGTAAGTAGTCTAACCTCCCTATAATAGTATTAATATAATATTAGAAGACGCTACTACTAAAGTAACCTTTTACTAGGAATATAGCCTTTCTATAATAGTATTTTAAATTATTATCTTACTAGTCCCCCTAATACTATTAAGGAAGAATAGTATACTTAGAGTACTAAATTTATTATTAATATTAGTATTAATAGCGGTAATAATCTAATTAGTAGCGTAGTATTAGTTAGTATTTAGCCTATTTTATAAGACCTCAGCCTTATTAGAGGTAATTTAGTAAGATATTTCTTCCTATAAAAGTCTATTTAAAATATTATTAAAATTATTAAATAGGATAGTTAGAATAGGTAGGCTATATTAGGTTAGATCCTTAGTATATTTAAGGGTTAATTAATATTCTAATTAGCTATTAATTAGGTAAAGGGCGTACTATTTTATAAATAATTATTACTTATAGTAATTATCTAATATTTAAAGTATTAAAAAATCTCGTTGTAGGAGGTATAAGTAGTTATTTAAGATATACTCCTTATACTTATTCTATAATATAAGGGCGTTAGTAGGTTAGAGTTTAATTAATACTAATATAAAAAGACTACGTAGCTTATAACCTCCCTAAAAATCCTTTCTTTTATTAAGGATCTTATTAGTATATCTATTATTTTTAGTTAACTTAAGCTCTATATAAGCCTCCTTCTATCCTATTAGCTAGCTATCTATTATCTAGAGGTTATTAAATAACGTAGCCCCTTTAATATAATAGAGGAGTAGTTAGTAATAGTAGAGATCCTTAATTTTAGGACTAATAAAATTAATACGCCTAAGAGTCTCCCCCCTTTTATATATTTTCTAATATTTATTTCTTTTACTTTATATAAAGACTTTAGGAAAATCCGCGTATAAATAGTTAAGTAGATCCCTTATAATAGTAGGACGTTTCCTATTCTATTTTATAAAAGGTAATAGCTAATTATTATTATAAGCTTCCTTAGTAAGATAGTTTATATTAAAAAACTCTATTAATATAATCTTATAAAGCTTATTACTATCTATTAGCTTTTATTTAGTAGCCTTATTAATAGCCTAGTTATTAACTAGCTTAAAAAGGGTATACTATTAATCTAAGAGGTAGATATATAAATACTCTATATAAGGCTTTATAATACTTATACTAAATAAGAGTATCTTCTAAATAGCCTTAATAGACCTAATCTAACGCGCTAACTAGAACTTTATAATCTTATCTACTAACTCCCCTTACTATTACAGCTAGCTATTAGGAGCGGGGTTATTATTATTATACGTATAATTCCTAGTAAGGGAGATATTAGCCTAATTAGGTCCCTTATAGATATATTTATATAGATAGAAAATAGACTTAATAGAGTTATAGATCTTAATATTAATATAGGTACTATATTTCTTTAATAGGTATAAGTTATAAGGGATAACCTATCTATTATTAATAGAGGAATTAGGTTCTAGGGGGCCGACTAGATATTTATAGAAAGGATAACTCCTATTAGGTATAAAAGATATCTCTTAGTAAAAATCCTTTAAAAAAAGCCTTACTATAATAATTCTTCTCCTAACTATAATATCTATTACTAGGGATACTAGTATAGTAATTATAAACTATATACTATAAGACTAATTTATATAGCATATTATCCTACTATAAAGGGGGGATAAATACTTAAATAATACTATTAATATTACTAACTATCTAGATCTAATCCTCTTCCTATATAATAAGGAGAATATAAGTATATAAGAGACCTCGCTTCTAAAACTTAATAATATAATAGTAGCTTATATAAATATTAAGGATATATATTCCTTAAGGAGGTCCTTTATTAGCTCCTAGAGCTTCTAATTAAAGATATAGGTAATTAGGTTATAATAGTACTCTAATATCTAACTAGATACTAGTAAGCTCTAAATATTAGGCTACTTAGAATTATATATAAAGGTAATAAAAAAATTAGGTTTACCCCTTTTTAGACTATTATTATAATATCTTATATTCTCGCTTTTATAGCACGTAGGCTTCCTAGTATTATTAATAGAAGGATAGTTACCTTACTATTAATATCTTTAAGCGAGATATCTAGATTAGTATTAAGCCTATCTATTAGGCTAGAGTAGTAGTCCGCTTAAATAGTCTATTAATTCTAATAATACTAATTTAAGTTATTAAGCTCTATTAATATTTAGATATTAGTAGCCTAGTAGCTAAATAGATATCTGCTATTAATAGTATAATTAAAGAAATTAGGCTAGATCTAGATATTAATTAGCCGATTATTTAGATTATATTAACTATCCCCTAGCCGTTATCTAAATAATTTAGAACTATTTATAACTAAGCGGATTTAAGTCTAGAAAATAACTAGGGAAATATATTAAATAGTCTTACCTATATCTATTTTATATAAAATTAATATCTTATTACTTACTAAGACCTATTATAACCCTAAGGTATATACTTACTAGTAATATACTAGTCTAGCTCCTACTTAGGGTTACTACCCTCTTTCTACTCTAGTTTATTATTACTACTAATTAAGGTATACTAGGTAAGCGTACTAGTAATACGGCTCCGTTATAATATATATAGTAGATAGTTACCTAGAAGCTAATAGCCGGCTAATAGGAGGTAGTTATACTACGACTATTTACTAAATAGAAATAGGAGTAGATATTAGTAGAGGGCTATATATAAAGGATACTAATTAGGGATTAATATAAGGCCCCCCTTAATCCAGCCTCTTATAGTATTATTAGGAGTTATTATAATATAAGCTACTTCTATAAAGGTAGGGCGATTATAGGTACCCTTATCCTATTATTTAAGATTTAGCTATTAGATATAGACGCTTATAATATTAATAGGATATTATAATTTATTCTTCTTAAGGTAGTTATAGTAGGATTTAAACCCTTAGATATATAGGTTAATAGACTAGAGGGTATACTAAATAGATATTATAGCTAGGACTTACAGTCCCTATAATACGTATATAGAGAGAAGAAGCTGGAATAATTAGTTACTAAGATAACTAATTAGGAGTAATTAGATTAATTAGTTATTAAATAGATAGAATATAATTAGGTTAATTAGTTACTAAATAGATTAAATATACCTCTTAATAGGCTTTCCTATATCTATATAAAGAGCGTGCTTTCTTCTCTAGATAGGAGCTTCGTGCTTAATTTATGTTATTAACTAGACTATCTCCTAGATACTAAATATAATACTATACCTATACTAGACTAGTTTAATATAAAGCCTATTTATCTTAGTCCTTAATACTCCTCTTTATAAGATCTACCTAGACCCTAGAGCTATCTAGTTAGAAGGCGAACGGGTCGTAATACTTTAAGTACCCTTAAGATAAGTACCTTAGGATAAAGAGACCTTAACCTAGGAGAACGTGGTTTATAATAGTTAATAATAGTAGAAGTTAAGGAAGGTATTAAGGTTACTAAACTAGACTTATATTATAACGACTAAGATAAGCTTAAAGAGTAGTTAGTATAGATATAGCTATACTTCTCTTTTAATAAGGACGCTATTAGATTAAAGAAATAACCGCTATTTATAATAACTTATATAAGGGGACGGGCCTAGTAGTAGTCCGCCCTATTTCTTAAATAATATATAGAAGATCTCGAAAATAATAATAATATCTCTATTAAGTTATAGATAGAAAGCTTAGCGCTTTTCTAAGAAGAGATAAGATAGATATTTAGACCCTCTAATAAAGTAAGTATAGTAAAAAGAGTTATCTAGTATTTAATATAAAAGAAGTCGGTATCTAAGTATATAACATAGTTTTAATAATACTTTATAAGAACCGACTAGGATAATAACGTACTAATAGTAATATATTAATAAGGACTAAAACCCTAAGTAAAGAAGGAGCTTATATAAGATAGAGCCTAGAGTAATAATCTTAACTCGCTTATTAGGAACTTAATAAGAATTAATAATTAGATTTATAAGTTAATAATAGAACTACGCCATAATAGTAGAGTTTCTAGACTTAGTTATACTAGATTCTATTCGGGAGGAAGTTATAGAAAGAGACGAGCCTTGTATAATCCTTATAAATTAATATTAATAGAATTAGACTTCACGTAGAAGAAGAAAACGTTTAGAGGTAAGAAATAGTATAAGGGAAAGAAAGTAATAAATTACTATAGTTATAGTAAACCGGGCTATATTACTAAAGATTATAGGTTAAAAAATATAGTAAAGCGACCTTAGTTAAACGTATTAAAAAGAGTTCTAGTTAGAAAGATTAAACCTCTAAAGGATTAACTAGAAACAGAGTATAATAATATAGAGCTAGATGTAATTATAAATAATTTACTAGCCCTTATTAATCCGCCTATTAATAAAGAACTTTAGGCTAGAGAAGAAGAATTACGCGAGGAAGTAGTTAAGAAATAGTAAAATATTATAAAAATCGAATAAAGGCTCGCGGATATTTATAAATAACTTAAGGAGCTAGGTTCTAATAATAATAGTAATAGTAGTTAGGTTTAGAAGGGAAAACCTAAATAAAGCTGAGATAGTAAGGAGGATCCTAACTAGGAAAACCTTAGTTATACTTCCGAGAAGTGTAAAAATATATAAAAGGGGAAGGAAAACAGCGTAGTATCTCGAGCTTCTATATTAAAAGATCTATAGATAAAACTCGAGGAATAAGTAGAGTTCTATTAAGAAAAGGTATTAGGGGGACTTCTTTAGAGGGAGTTTAGAAACGACTTAGTATATCTATAATACGGAGTAATATATTAGTTAGCTTATACTAATAAAATATATATAATTTATTACTAAGTAAAAATAAACTTAGGTAAAGTAATTAGAGTATATATATATAGAAAGATTTAGTTAAGTTACTATAATATAGGTTATTACTAGTACTTAGTAATTAAAAGATTAAGAAAATAGTTTCTAAACTATAACTAAAGATAGTATAATAGTCTCTACGGATACCTTAAGTATAATAAGTATATATTAGAGTACTACTTAATAGATTAGTATACTTATTTTTATAATAATTATAGAAAACACATATATATAAAGAGAACTACTAGATTCCTACCCTTTTTAGGAAAAGAGTAATCCCTTATACTAAGGGGAAGTATAAGGAGATTAATATCCTAACCCCTAAAATATATTAGTTATACTTAACGGAGTATATAATATATATGAATATACTAGTTAGAATAAATAGTTAAAGAACTATAATAATAATAGATTCTAGAGTATTTAGAAACTTTATCTCCGAGGTACTAGTATAATTAATAGGCCTACTAATATAAAGGAAGAAGCTACTATATAACTTATAGATAGCTAATAGGTTAAAACTATTAATAGGAAGCGTAGATAAGGAGATAACCTTACTACTATTTATAATTTAATACTACTATAAGGAGATATCCTTTAATATTATTAAGATAGCTACTTATTATATTATTCTAGGTATACCTTAGTTAAAGAAGTATAACCTAGTAATAAACTAGAGAAGAAAAGTACTTAAGTTCAAGCGAACTAGTAATATCGCTAGATTCTAACCTACGCGTTAGTAGTAGATAACGGTAGATAAGAAATTAGACTAAAAGATAGTTAAGGCATATATTACCTTAATTTTAAATAAGGATAACCTTAAATAATAAGGATCCGGCTTAATAGATACTAGTAATAGTCCGCTAGGTTAATAAGTTAGAGTTCTTAAAGTAACTAATAGTACTCCTAAAATCTTATAAGAGTATTAAAAATAGAAACGCCTCTTTATAAAAGAGATAATAGTAAAAGCTCTACCTATATACTAACCTTAGGATTATAAGATTAAACTTAAACTAGGGAAGGAACTAATATTTAGACCTATTTATATATTATCTAAAAAGGAACTCTTAGTACTACGCGGGTACTTAGAAGAGAACTTAAAGAAGGGATTTATTTAAGAATCTAAATTACTAGTAGAATATCCGATACTCTTTATAAAGAAGAAGGATAGATCCTTATAATTATATGTTAACTATTAAAAGTTAAATAATATAATAATTAAGAATTATTACCCGCTACCTAATATTAGTAAATTATAGGATCGGCTAGTTAAAGTAAAAGTCTTTATAAAGTTAGACTTACGAGGAGCATATAATCTTATTTAAATAAAGGAAGGTAATAAGTAGAAAATAGTATTTAGGACTTAATATAAATATTATAAGTACCTAGTTATATTATTTAATCTTACTAACGTACTAGTAACCTACTAGGTACTAGTTAATAATATTATACGGGTATAATTAGACTATTCGGCTATTACGTACCTTAATAATATATTAATCTACTCTAAGTTAATAAAGGAATATATCCCTTATATATAGAATATATTAATATATCTATCTAGGGCTAGGCTCCTCCTTAAACTAGAAAAGTACGAGTTTTATAAGACCTTAGTCAAGTTCTTAGGGTTTATAATAATAATTAAAGGCGTTTATATAAGCCCTAAAAAAATTTAGGCTATATAGGAATAGCTTATACTATATAATATTAAATTAGTATAAGGGTTCTTAGGATTCGCTAACTTTAATAGACGTTTTATAGAAGGCTATTCTAAGAAGGCCTTACCTTTAATAGAAATTATAAAGAAAGATATAGGATTCTAATAGGATATTAACTAATAGAAAGTATTTACTAAACTTAAGTAAGTATATATAGATCCTCTAGTACTTTATACTTTTCGTAACGGAGAACTAGCGCGGATTAAGATAGATACCTCGGACCTTACTATTAGAGCCTATTTATACTAGCAGAGTAACGGTAAATAGTACCTAGTAGTATACTACTCGCGTAAAATAACGGTAGTAGAATAGAATTATAATATATATAATAAAGAGCTTTTAGCTATTATCTATTCTTTATAATATTAGAGAGTTTATACTAAAAGTTATTCTAAACTTACTATCTTTACTAATTATAAGAACCTAGTTAATTTTATAATAATTAAAGAGTTAAATTAATAATAAGTTTAATGGTCTAAGCTCCTTAGATAATATAAGTTTAAAATTTAGTATACCTTAAGTAAAGATAATAGACGAGTAGACGCTTTAAGTAGACGATCTAACTATATATAAATAAAGAATATCACGAATTAGCCCATTCTTAAATAAGAGAAAGATAGATTATTAGTACTAATAAGAAGTCTAGTAACGACTATATATATTATAATATATATAGTTTTAAACCTAAAGGAAGTATATATTAATAATACCCTAGCTAGTAAGCTTAGGAAGTAGTAGCCTAACTAAGACCTATTATTATATAAATAGAAATTATACTTACTATTAAAGGTAGTTAAAGAAGTAATTAGAAATTACTATAATAATCCTTTACTAGGATATCTAGGAGTATCTAAAATATTAGAACTTATTTAAAGGATATACGCCGTACTAAACTTACGAGCGTTAGTTAAATAATATATTAAAGAGTATATATATTACTAGTAGAATAAGTCTATAAGATATACTAAATATAGATAAATTTAGTTTACTAAGGTTCTAGATATACTATAAAAAGATATTATAATAGACTTTATCATAAAACTACCTTAATTAGTTAACCCGGTAATAGATAATAAGTATAATTTAATAATAGTTATTATAAATAAACTTACTAAATATACTATTATAATTTTATATAAGGAGACTTATAACGCTAGTTAGCTTAGGTTTATCTTATTAGATAGACTTATTAGAGATTATAATATACCTAAGTTAATTACTTTAGATAGAGATAAGCTCTTTACTTTAAACTATTAGAAGACCTTAATTATATTAATTAGAATTAAACTATGAATATTAATAGTATATTATTTATAAATAGATAGATAAACGGAATATATAAACTAAATAATAGAAGTATACTTAAGGTATTACGTTAATAAAAGATAAAATAATTAGGTTATACTACTCCTAATAGTATAATTAGTATATAATAATAAATGATTAGATATTATAAGGCTATTACTATTCTTTATAAACTATAAAAGATATATAAATCTATTCTTAGATCCTAGATAAGGACTAGATACTAAAAAAGCCTTAGTATTAATATCTGATATAAAAAGCTTATATAAGGATATATAATAAAAAATTAGCGAGGTGAACGCTTCTACTAAAAAATCGGTAAATAAGAAAAGGAAAATTAGACCTTAGCTAAAGAAGGGGGATAAAGTATACCTCCTTATAAAGAATTTAAAAGGTATAAGACTAAGTAGGAAACTAGATTATATTAAAGTCGGACTATTTTTAGTTATTAGAGAAAAAGGACCTATTAATTATAAGTTATAACTTCTACCTAATACTAAAGTCTATCTAGTATTTTATATCTTAATATTAGAATAAGTAGACCCTAATACTCCCTTATAAGAAACCTTCTACTTTAAAGTAGAAGAAGAAGATGAATTTAAGGCTAAGAAAATCCTAGTATAAAGGGATTAGACCTATCTTATTAAGTGGAAAGGATATAAGGATTTAGAAAATACCTAGGAACTAGTTAAGAACCTTATAAACTACTAGGACCTCTTATAATAATTCTACTAGTATTAATAAAACTACTCTAGTTAAAGTTTATAAGGACTTTAACCTATTTAGAAGATACGTTAAAAAGGAAGTTATTAGGATTAAGAGTAGTTACTTACTCTTCCTATTCTAGCTTATTAATATTTTTAAGTTCTCCTTTAATTATCTCTAACTCCTTACTCTCTAGGGCGTCTACTTTAGCCTAAAGATGAGTGAATTTAGCTAAAGCCTCCTTAGCCTCTACCGCTTTCTCTTTCCTTTATTTTCGAATGCGAGCCTACTTTATAGGTAAGAAAGGAGTGAGATTATAGTTATAGTCTAGCCGGGCGTATTCTATATAATAATTAGAAGAACCTCTAACCTTATACTTCTTAGAATAATTAACCTTTAAATAGTTATAATAAACGCGTGTTATAGGACTTAATATTTTAAAAGAGTCTACTAGTTAACGGCGACGTTTAATAGAAGATAGTTTTAATACTCTAGTTATTAGTATAGTAAGAAATTATCGGGATAATAATTCTAGAAGAGGGGTCTAGTATTATAACTAGGACTTGTAGTCCCTATAATACGTATATAGAGAGAAGAAGCTAGAATAATTAGTTACTAAGATAACTAATTAGGAGTAATTAGATTAATTAGTTATTAAATAGATAGAATATAATTAGGTTAATTAATTACTAAATGGATTAAATATACCTCTTAGTAGGCTTTCCTATATCTATATAAAGAGCGTGCTTTCTTCTCTAGATAGGAGCTTCGTACTTAACTTATGTTATTAACTAGACTATCTCCTAGATACTAAATATAATACTATACCTATACTAGACTAGTTTAATATGAAGCCTATTTATCTTAGTCCTTAACACTCCTCTCTATAAGATCCACCTAGACCCTAGAGCCATCTAGTTAGAAGGCGAACGGGTCGTAATAATAGATATAAGGGTATCTTAATTTAAATTATTAAAATATTAATAGTAAATATCTAGTTACTCCTATATACTATCTAGTATATAGATCTAGGCGAATTTTAGCCTAAGGCTATTATTAGTAATAAGAGGACCTATAAGATAATAAATAGGCCCCTAGATCTAGAAGGTAGTTTAACTAATATAGGTATTAATATTAATTATACCCTTACTTATAAAGGAGAGATAATTATTATAACTAATAATATTATCTAAAAATTCTTTATTATATATAGTCCTCCTTCTTATAAACTATCTATTAATAATAATATTATCTACGTCATTAAGTAAGTTATTAATAAATTATATCCTAAGCTTAGCCTCCTTTTTAGGCCCTTTAAGTAATAAGTTAATATCGCCTAGCTTATATAACTAGTTAGGGGATAGTTAATTATTCTTCCTACTATTATAATATAACTATTAACCGTCCCCTAAAATACTATATTTATTTTTCTATAATAGTACGTTATAATAGGGGTACTTATTACTAGCTATATTAAATAATTTATTAACCTTATAAAGCTCTATATCTCTTATTATATAAAGATCCCTATATACTTAATATCCCTAGCCTAGTATCCACCCCTAATATATATTATTCTACTACCGGTATAAGCCTTATTAAATAAGGGGTTAATACTTAGTATTATTATCTTTATTAGCCTACTAGTAAGTATACTAGTAATACGTTTCTAGATAATATTTAGGAGCTAGCAGAGGAGTAATTTCTTAGGGGGTTTCTTTAAAGATAGGGGGAGTAGGTTATTAAGGGTTCCTAGGGGGAATAACTACTTAAATAGTTATATTAGTAAGGGCTATACGCTACTAGGGGGTAATACCCTTATTAAGGTAGGTATAAGGGCGAGTACCTAATAGTATTTCTTTAAGGCGAGGTTCTATTAATATAATATTTCTAGGGTTTACTAGTAAGTTACTAGACCTAACCTAGGTACCTAAATTAATCTTCTTTAAGCGTCTAGTACGCCCTATACTATTAGTCTTATAGGATCTAACCCTCTTATTAATAGTATTAGGGTATAGGTTAGAAAGAGCTAGGCGCTTAGGAGGTATTAATAGGGAGCTAGAGGAGCTATATTTAGTATAAGAAGGGTAATAATATATATTATAAAGATAATTAGTATAGCTTATAAGGCGTAGATTATACGGGGGAGGGATAATATCTATAATAAGGTATTAAATAATAAAAATAAGGTAGGAAGAAAAAATTAGTTTAATAGTAGGGTTATACTAAGATATTAAACGGTTAGATTAATATTAATAGGTAAATCTATTTATTCTAATATATCTTTTAAACTACTATATTAATTTTTAAGATTTTTAAAGTGTAAAATAGCTATAAGTAAGCTACGTAACTTAAATTAAGTAGAAAATATTATAAAGGGTAGGTATATACGTAGGTAGAATAGAAAGAAATATTAGACTTTTAATATTCGCGCTAGTCTAGGAAAGGAATCTAGGGCACTTATTAACTAACTAATAAGGTACGATAAGCTTAGGGTCTAAAATTAGGGATATTCTATTATAGTAAAGAAGATACCCCCAGATAATCTAGTAGTAAAAATACCTATTTTATAAGATACTGCCTAGATACTACATGCATGATTTGGTTCACCCCCCCGGCGCCCTTAAAGTACCCAAGTATCCACGCGGCTTATACAAATATGGCCTCGAAGACTGTAGCTTCTCAGCCGCCGATCTTGCCACTGGAGCTGTGGAGTACAACGATACGAGATCTCAGATTTGATCCTACGAAGTTCGAGACGATGTGGATGGTATCGTATGCTGCAAGGGATGTTTTCATCTCAGAGAAACATTATTCACTCCTCACCCATGCATCGTCGAAAGAATGAGCCCGGCTATAAGTCTAGAGTGAAGAGCAACGTATTCCGCTTCAATCGCATCCCAAAAGACATGTTTGACTTGGCGAAGGCGACCTTCAAGGCTCAAAAGCCATCCTAAATACCTCTTGCGATTCTTATTCAATATATGCCAACGCCTAAGCATTGTCACTATATGACAAGAGAGTACATCTAGAAAATCGATCTTGAAATGCCTACAGGGCCATCACGGCAGCAAGGAGAGCCTATCACAGTACCGATCGCGAGGCGTTGCCTTACACCCCGTCCTCGACCACAGCTGATAGAATATCGAGCCTTATCTGATGCCTATTTTATCAGATTGACACGAAGATCCTGTGGAGGAATTGTAGTTGCGTACTCCAAGGACCACCCATGACGCACGCTACTCAACACCTAACTCTACCCTGTATATCTTCACGCTTTGAATTACCGCAGCTATCAATGTGGTACACGAACCACATCCCTTCTCTAAGACAAGGGTTACTCGATCCGTGCCATCTGTCTTCAGGAACTATACTAGGGATCGGGACATGTGATGGATAGACTCTGAAACATGCACATCTAACCGGCATGGTAATCGGTTTTACGCCCATTTTGCTACTGCGGCGTATAGAGTCAGCATTGGGTTGTGGTTTTGATCACGGACTCATCGGCAATGTGTCCTGTTGCATTTTCTCCAACATTCATTGCATTGGTGAATCCATGTCCCCATCCACGAAGCAGATCCCCAGCCATCGCCGCAACTGCAAACAAATACGAAGCATATCTTCGCAAACGTCGGCATCGAGACCAGGTAGTATGCTAACGAAAACGTATGCGCTATAGTACGCACAGACTAGAAACCATATTTGATTACGCCCACAGATGAAAATTAATCAGGGTGGCGTAGCGCCAGGGTCGATGTTAACTGGTAGATGCAGTCACGGCCGAATTCGTAGTGGTTGATGTTAAGGAGATTGGGCCTGTAGGGGTTGAGATCGAAGGAATCGAGCTCATAAAGACTGCGGAGGTCGAGTTTATCGAGCTTATAGGGCTTGAGACTGCGGAGGTCGAGCTTATCGAGTTTATAGGGCTTGAGATTGCGGAGGCCGAGCTTATCGAGTTTATAGGGCTTGAGATTGCGGAGGCCGAGCTTATAGGACTTGAGACTGCAGAGGTCGAGTTTGTAGATATTGAGGTTGCGAAAATCGAGCTTATAGAGGTTGAGACTACGGAGACCGGACTTGCAGGGGTTGAGGTCAAAGTGATCGAGCTTGTAGGGCTTGACACTGCGGATAGCGAGCTTATAGGAGTTGAAATTGTGGGTATCGAGCTGATAGGAGTTGACATGGTGGAGTTCGAGCTGATAGGAGTTGTCGTGGTGGTCGAGCTCGTAGAAATTGAGGTTGCGGGAGTTGAGCTGATAGGAGTTGGAATCGTGGAGATCGAGCTGATAGGAGTGAAGATTGCAGAACTTGAGCTTGCAGGAGTTAAGATGTATGGAACCGAACTTGCCGGATTTGAGCTTGCAGCGGCCGAGTTCCCCACTGTCGAGGTCCCACCAACCAAGCTACTCACAGCAGTCAGGCTCCGGGTTCGTGATCCGGTATAACTCCAAGTATGGTTTCCTGTATAGCTTCTGGTATGTGACATAGTGGACATACCAGAAGTCAAGCTTGGAGCAGCTGCGTTTCCAGCACTTGAGCTCGAAGGAATTGAGCTTGAAGTAGTTGGGTTTGATACAATCGAGGTTGAAATAATCGAGCTTAAAGCAATTGAGCTTGAAGTGGTCGAGCTGCTGGCGGTCAAAGCTGATGAAGAAACAGATGTATAGTGAACAGCAGAAGTTGCTGTAGCTTGGCTACTACTAGAGAGTCCTATCGCACTAGTGTAGAATGGAACGTTTGATGATGCTGCACCGGACGTTGCCGCAGCAGGTGTGCCACTGGTAAGTCCAGTAGGGACGATATCGGCTGGACTGCTTGTTGATGCGGCAGCGCTATTCGCGTTCGTGGACGTGGCTGCCGCGAAACTATTGCTGTCTGAAGATGTAGGTACTGCGAATGATGGCGCTGCTGAGCTGATGTCGTCCGAAGACATGGCTGTAGTGGCGGAGGGAGTCATTATAATTGTAGCGCCTGATTCGTCGGTAGTCGTAATGATGCTAGAAACGCCCGCGTCACCCGTGGTCGAAGGCGATGAACTACCCCCATCTACAGTGCTGCCAGCCGCCGGTAGGATGGTGGTGGTGTCTCCATTCGGGATGACTGATGTAGCAGCTGCAGGAAGAGTGTCGGGTGTGGACGTAGATGGGACGGGCATAATTCCGGCCGTAGACGTTGGTACAGCGGCAGAAGGAGTGACTACGAATGTAGCGCCTGATGCATCTGTTGTCGTGACAGGACCCGAAGATCCTGTATTATCCGTAGTCGAGGGAGATGAACTGCCACCATCTGTGGTGCCTTCCGCTGGCGGTAGGATCGTGGAACTTTCTTCGTTGAGTGAAAGTGTTGTGGAAGCTGTAGGAATGGTATTTCCTGCGGATGAAGGTTCCGTGGAAGCGAGGATGACCTGCGTTGTAGTATTTCCGTCTGGTAGGACTACAGTGATTGTCGAGGAGGCGGCGGGCCCTGGAGTAGATGAAGGACCAGCTACTACCGTACGGGTAACCCCATCAGGTACAGCACTCGATTGGGATTCAGAGCCAGGAGGGAAGTTGACTAGTACCGGCCTGCGAGCAGGATTGTAAGACGCAAGCCTGCCGGCTATGAATCCTTTTCCACCCTCATTGACCGCCGCTATCATATGTTTGAGGTAACATTTCCCATTTGGACGTCCGTCATAGCTTGCCGCTACGCAGCCGGCTCCTCCTGCAGCGTTCGGTGATGGTACGTAGTTGACGCAGTATGTCATACAGTCCATTTCGCTGTTGGCAACGTACGCGCGCTTTCGTAGCCTTTTAGACCCTGCCGGGGGTGGGAGATCAGCGCCAGGGAAATCAACATTTCTGTATGTTAAGATCGGCACCGCAGTACCGCCAGGGCCGATGACTACAGCGGACGTCGAGGCAGCCGGCAGTCCATTAGCGGCCAAAGCAATGGTCGCTGACGCAGTTGGAATGGCCGACCCATTACTGGGCTGCGCTGACGCTAAGCCAGTCATTGATAAGACTCCCGGATTACTGCTCCCATCGACTGCCAATGAGCTTGACGAGGGGGCTGGAACAGGCTCCGATCCTGTCACGGTCGAGCCGCCCGGCAGGATTGAAGTATAAGGGCGGAAGGAAGAAGGGGCGGGAGCAGGCTTCGATCCCGTGATGGTCGGTCCATCAGAGAGAATCTAAGTGTACGGGACGAAGGAAGAGGGGGCGGGAGCCGGCTCTGATCCGATAATGGTTGATCCATCTGAAAGGATCGAAATGTAAGGAACGAAGGCATTAGAGGCGACGGGACTGGCTTCAGTTGCAATTGTGCCACCAAAGGCTGGTCGCGAACTGGCTGACGTAAACCCAGATGCCCGCGGTGAGTTGCTGTATACGATAGCGTAGCCGGGCGAGCCGCAGCTTTCACTTGGATTACCAGCACAACTTGTCGATTGATCTGGAGAGTAGACTGCAGTACCTGCGGGCGGAGCGGTTCCACAAGAGCAGTCGGTACCTTTATGTGTGTCAATCTAAGAGTTCTGAAGCATATACCTCAAAGAAATAGATAACCAAATGGCTGCTTACCATCAACAGCGAAGTATGGAGACCCTGCGCAAAATGACGAACATGACTCCAGACTTATAGAGCTGAGGGTAGTCGATGCGCCGTCAAGAACCTTTACTCCTGGAAGGGTTGGATAGAATCCTTGGAAAGCGTATGGGCCATAGGTCGTGTTGACTGTGCCCAAGGCCCCCGGGCTAGCGATTCCGTCAGTCTTCAGTCCATATGCGACATTGAGAGATGACACCGGATAGCCACATACGTTTTACTGCTGGGAATACCGCTGGGTCCACTGCCAGCACCACTGTTGCTGCTGCCACCGTTTGTAACAGAATTTGAAGGTTCGCAAGAGCCTGTGTTGATGCGTATAGTTCTAATGACCACACTATCTAGAGCATGAGCGACTCCTACGCCATAAAGCATCACAGAGAGAAACCTAGCGAGAAGATTCATGGTGAAGGGAGGGCAGATTTTCTTCTCAGGTAGCAGAGATGATTGACACTCGATGTTTGAGTCTCAAAGTATCGCCAGTGTGGAGATCGAGAGCAAATGAGGGGACGCTTTGGAATGCAAGCAACAACCGCATTCCTCCCCAACTTGGCGCGGACTCCCGCTGGTTGCAGTATCTCTACAGAGAGTTTTCCCTGTGACGTGGCAGATCTGGATGCACACAGCACCTTATTAAGATGTGTTCGGAAATGCTGATTTCCTACCGTGGTTGCTGCTATCCATCACCATCGGCTTCTGATAGCAAGCGTCTTCTAGCGTACGTCCCACTCACTCAGAAAAGGTCGAACTGTCAAGATATCTTGGTAATCGAACATCCATTGTCTGCAAGTACTGAAGTAGTGTGGTAGGGTCGTAAGACTTCTGCAACCTCTCAATGCCAAAACCGAGATTTTGATGGATTCTGGACAGTCAGATGTTGAGCGTCATAATAGATTGCAGCATCTTGCTTTTCCTTCGCTATGATACCTACTTTCGACGCAAGATAAGACAGTAGTGGATAGCCGTAGACAACTAGCTGGTGTTCGCAGGGACTCGAGAAAGGTGTTTTCGGAAATTAGGTGCCTGCCGTGGCGGCAAGGTTGCTGAGATGATCTCTGAGACCCTCGAGGTCACACCGGTCCAGCTAAAGCAATTTTTCACATCCTGATCTGACAGATTTGGGATAGCGAGTGGCTCGCTGCCACCACTACCATTTGTAGGTTCCCCGAACCGAGAGACTCCTGGATGAATACCTATGCATACCATGACCTGCGTATCGGGTAAAAAATTTGACTGCCCTGCTTTCACCAACGGAGCGGCAAGGATTTGTTCGCGGGAAGTATGATACGTCTTTTCCCAGGCTGTCATTCTGTTCAAGATGTCAAATGCGACCAGTATTTTCGCCATGACCTTCTTTCATAGATCTGGGTAAATGTAACCAAGTCGATCGCCCGGAAATCCGTCTAAACTGGAGTTGTGAGATGAGGTAGGGAGATCGGCGTGAGTGCGACGGAAAAGTAGGGAGATGCTGAGCTGTGTGTCGGCAGTCTTCATTAGCAGATGTACGATACTGAGGACAATCTGTGAATTGCAGATATGCAAGCGCGACGGGGCTTGTTGCCATCCTTGGTACCTAGATCCACCAAATCCTCATACACTCGAAGGACGCTGCTATATTTCCTGGACCCTAGGGGTGTTGCCCATGAACGTGCCTCACGATGCAATCCGCATGCCGATGGTATCGTATGTAGTAATCGCGGTAGCCGGCACAGTTGGTCTTGAGTTGAGAAGGTATGACTAGTTAAGTGGATTAATCGAAAGCCACGAGTCCTGGAGCGATTGTTGGGATGATCAAGAACTGTAGCATATGTTATACATAAGCTCTCCCGTTAAGTTTCTTTCTCTTAAGCGTCGTGAGAATCTCAACCATGATGATCGCTCAAGGAGGTATAGTACTCCACTCGGACACCCAGCACGCTCAAAAGCAAAACGTACGTTCCTCGACTACCTCCCCGCCTCCGCCCTCGCCACCAATCTCTTCATCCGCGTCCATTCTTCATTCCTAACACTCTCTCCCGCCAACTCGCTCTCAACCTCAAACACAGTCACCACGCCAGCTGCACCACCAACACCCAACCTCTTGCCCTCCCTCTCCTCCCACGTCACCTTTTGCAGACTCTTCGCCGCATAGCCTCCGTGGATGCTGCGATTGACCTCTGGTGTAATCCTCGTGACTGGGATCTCCGTATCGACCGTCAGATCCCAGACTTCCACGTTACCCGCTCCGTCCACGGACGAGAAAACGCCAGGCTTGTGCGGCGACCAACGGGCATCGTATACGAGATCCTCGCGAGACATCTCCAGAACCGGATCTGCGATCTGCTCATTGCTAGTAGCAGGGTTGAGTAATGAAGACGAGGTCGATGTGGCTACAGAGCTTGACGATGGAGCCCGAGTCTTCCAGAGCTTGACGGTCCAGTCCAAGGCGCTGGAAAGCACCAGGTCTCCGAGGTCTACAGGGCCACGGGCCGGATGGAAGTCGAGACTCATGACAGGAGCTGTGTGGCCTTTGTAACGTAGTCGACCATCAACACCGGCCTTGGCACTTGCGCGGTCGTATCTGTGGCAGGCGTAAATAGTCCCTTCCTCGGTGCCAACGAGGAAGGAGGTTGGGTCTGAGGGCGGGAAGGACATGCAGGTTGGGCTGAGATCATCAGTCTTGCTAGGTGGTGGTGTAGTCATTTCAAGATATTCTTGGGGTAAGCTCAGCATGTCGAGGGTCCAACCGCAGACGATTCCGTCTGTGGAAGCTGAGATGATATTATTGGCGTTTTGTGTTCCTACGAGCGAGATTGAGTAGATGGGATGAGTATGGCCCCCGGTTGAGGCTCCTGTAAGAGGTGTCTTTTGCACTGGCAGAGGCGTCCTTGAGCGAGTGTCCCAAAGTAGGACTTGTCCGCTATATGAACCGCCAACGATGATCGAGGGGTGAAAGGGAGAGAATTTAGCGGTCAAGATGTCTGATGTACTGTGGAAGGTGTACTCCGGTCGAGAGTGAAGATGCATGTTCCATATCTGGAGCAGACCAGAAGGATCTTGTGGAGCGGATGGGTTCTTGGTGTACGATGCTAAGAGAAGTTCGGGAAACTATTTGTCTTAGCATAACTAATTCAATTCAGAAGCAACATCTTACCTTTGGAGAGAAATGCATGTCGCTGATCATACGCTTTTTGCTCCACCTTTCGTCATAGAACTGTGCGATTTGTTTTATTCGTCTGCCTTTCTTGCCTGTCGAGCTACCGTAGCCTTCGTCTTCATCTTCATCGACTCCATCTGCGCCATCCAAAGCATAGTTGGCCAGCACATCATAGTCCTGGTCTAAAGCTTTTTCGATGACCTTACTAGATCTTTCTACAAAGTCAAGAAAGTCTTCTGAGGCAGTCACAGCGTGAACCTCTTCCTCAGTCAGTCCTCGAGCCGGATAGTTGGATGGTCCTGTATGTTTAGGTCCATTCACATTCAGATCTTTGACCGCATTCAGTTCCTCTTCGATTTCTCGCCTCAAGTTTTGTCGAAGTTCTTCCTCTTTCTCTCGCTCCCTTCGACTCAACCGCTTTGCTTTCGGTGAACGCCCTTGAAGCGGCGACTGGTCCCGTTCAGAGTCTGAGGATCGGCCCGAAGACCGACGCCGCCGTTGCGGAGACCACGGCTCCGAGGTTTGTACACCCTTCTCATATGTCTCAACTTGGACTTTATGCTTTCTGGTCACTGGTGGAGCCTCGTGGGTGGTCTCGGCGGAAGTTGTGGATGATGTCTGTGTTCCTATTGAGACTGTTTGTACAGGCGCTCGGTTTCCACTTGCTGCACGCTCATATGTTTCCGTCCCAACCCCTCCACCAAATGTAGAGCTTGGACGACTCTTCCGGGCCGCAGGTGAGGATGTTCCAACGCTTCGTGAAACCGGCCTTTCACCTACTAAGGTCTCAATGAAGCTATCAAGCTCTTTTCGGTCGGTTGCTCGTGCAGGGGTAGAGGCTCTTCCCTGAGAAGGTGAGTTTGAGTCTAGCAAGTCTATCGTTATACGGACACGATACCTCTGACGGCTCTCCTACAAGTGATTCTCGTTTTCCTGACTCTTTCTGCCTCTGCTCTCGCTCTTCCCGCTGCCGTCTAAGCTCTGCAAGCTTGGCCTTCTTGGCTAGAATCTCGTCCTTTCGCTGCATTGTGACAGGGTCGAGTTCTATGTCTTCCCATAGACAGCAATCGTATCACAGCACACCGATTGGTATGTAGGAGCATTGGTCAGAGCTGGAGACCTTTCACTGACTCATGGTGCAATGCGTCCTTCAATGTCCGATTAGTAGGACGAGGTAGAAGACTTAGGTCAATGGCTTCTATAGTATCTCGACGGTAGAAGTGAATGCTCTCCTCAGTGTTTTGCATGATTCACAATACCGATTCTCGGTAAAAGGTTCCCCCGATCCGAAAGCTCCTCGCATAAAGCTCAAACCTTTCACCGCAGGACACGAACACCCATTGCCATTGCCCACCACCTACCAGCCCCACGCCGCTCACAGGCCAGTCCTTACCGTACCACCACTAGGTCTTGATCTAACTCCCACACCATCTCTCAGCTCCGCGCAATGGCCTCCTCAGGCGTGAACGTAAGCCCGCCCTCCCATCTCCCTCCCCATCTCTTCCTCTCTCCTCCCCTCCCTCATCCCCCTCTCCATCCCTTCCAACTCATCTCATCGTGCTCTTCCTTCCCCCCTCCCCCCTCCCCCCCGCTTCCCCCACCCCAAGAAAAACTCCTATTAACCCTCCCTCCTCCCTCCCCAACAGGTCCTCCGCTACACCGCCCTCCTCGCCGGCCTCGCCTACGGTTTCTCCCACCAATCAACCCTGACGGCACAATCGAAATCGCACCACGAAGAGGCCGCGCAGAAACAACACGAGAGCTTGATACAGAAGGGGAAAGCGGAGTGGGCGAAGAAGACGACGAAGGGGGGGGATGGTGGTGAGTTGGGTTTTCTTTCGCTTTTTGGGAGGGAGGGGAAAGGGAGGGGATGCGAGGATGCGGGTCGGTATGGTGGTTAGTGGTAGGGGATGAGGCGTGTGACTGGGGAAATGGGTTGGGACTTGTGGGACCAATCGCGGACGGTTATTCACGATCAAGAAACCGGCATCAAATCACAACCCCTCACAACACCAAACCCTCGAACCACCATCAAAAGACAAAAAAACAACACTAACACTCCACAATAGTAATCACCGACCCCTCCAACCCAATGTTCGATCTAGAATCATTAATGGCAAAGGTAGCCGATGGGACCGTGAAAGTCTGAGAGATCTCTCGGGGGAGGCAGAGTTACTTTACTTTACCTTACCATACTAAGTAAGGGGCGAAAGATGCGAGAAGCTTGTATATAGGCATGGATACGATAGGAAGGGAGAAATGTACCAATATTATAGAGACATGGATCCGTATTTCAATTGCTAGGCTCAGACCATGAATGGGCATCGTTTTATGTGATGGGATTGTGGGCTGATGATTTGGGGGGGGAGGGTTTACTTTACTTTACTTTTATTTTACTTAGTGGCGAGGAGGAGAGGGAGGGAGACTTGTATATAGGCATGGATAAGAAGGAGGGGAGGATGTATCAATATTATGGAGATGTGAATCCGTATGTAAATTTCTAGGCTCAGACCATGAACGGATATTGTTCCATGCGATCGATCAATAGCAGACTGATGAAGAGGACTTTGCACGATGTTATATTATACACCAAAGACGCTCCCTGAACTATCTAATACAAATACGTATGCCCCTCGGACACGATCCCACTCGAACATCGCTAAGCGCATTCATTATATGAGTACATTGGCTGTCCCCTGTGTTTTTCGACACACCTCACACCATGTGAGACACACAGCCATCCATCCATCCGCTGCCATCAGCTTCCCATACTTCCTCCACCATTCTCTGTCAGGTCCTGTCCGCCCTCACCATCTCAAGCGGCGAAGAACAATCCGCTCATTTAGCAAAATGCAGATCATAATCCAGCCACTTCCTCGCATTAACCTGATCAGGTTCCAACCCAGGCTTCCCATACGTCAACGGCAGGAAAAACCACCACCCGCCAATCACAAGCGCCAGGATAACACCACTGGCCGCCCACAGAGCCAACATACTCTGGCGGTCTTTCGCTGGCATAACGACTCGTTTCCCGCCGCGGTCTTTGTTTTTAGTTGGGGGCTTGGACTGCGTTGACTGCGTTTGCTGGGCGACATTCTCCTCGATGCCGACGGGGTCGAGGTTGAAGATGAATTCTAGCAGGGCGCCCGTGACGAGGGCGGAGGCGAGGTGGCCGGGGAGGTAGTGGTGGAGGAAGAGTTGGCGGCCCATGAGGTAGAAGGGGAGGTAGTGGGCGGCCCAGCAGAGGAAGAAGAAGCCGGTGCTGTTGTAGAGGCGGGATCGAGTACCTGCCCCGAATTCAGGCTAGCTGTGCTTTCGTTTGTAGGCGGAGAAAAGAATGCTTACGTTCATCCAAGCTGTCGATACCCCGTCGCTGCGAGAGCTGGTCTGCGCCAATTATACCGGCGAAGACGGCTAAGAGGCTGCTCGCTATCCACCAACCCACTGGATTGCCTAGGAAGTAGATTTGTTGCTTCGTATCATTCTGAGTCCAGAAACTGACTCCGCGCAAGAGGAAAGGCCACTGGATCGGCTGGCTTGCGTATGGGTGGCTGCTGGTTAAAGCATTGTTGTGGTAGAAGATTGCTCTTTGGAGCTCGAAGTATTTCTTGAGGAAGGGTACGTGCTTGACTTTCTTCTCCTCTTTGATGAGACGCGCGCTGTCTACGGGTATTGATGGGATCTCGTCCACGTACCAGATATTGCTCGATTGCTGAATGTTCTTATTGCCATTGATTTCCGCCTGTTTGTATGCCCAGTCAGGCAGCGGTGTAGTGTGAGTCCACATGGCGACTCTGGTTGGAGCATGGATGAGCTTGAAATGGCCTGAGAAACTCTTGAGCTGTTGCCTCCCTTTGGCATTCTCGATTTTGATCTCAAATAGCGTATCATTGAAGCGGTCTGCATTGGCTTCGGCGAGCGGAACTGTTGTGAATTCTTGATTTGTAGGATAGTATGGTGAGGCGACATCGTGGGATAACAGGTAGCTATCGGTGATGATATGTCGAAGCTTCACAAAGTCTCCAGTGTAGACACTTTGGCCTGGCTTCTGATCTTGAGGGTCGAATACTTGCGCCGGGAGAATTTGCCAGTAGTTGTTTGTATCATTGAAAGGGTAGCCCGTAACTTGCTGGCCCTGGCTGGAGACACGTCCGTCATCGTAACGAAGAGGGTATTTGTCTGCATGACTGTGGAGATAGGTTTTGGTCTCTTTGTGCCTGATGGAAATGGAATCGTAGTAGTCAACGGCGGTAGACTGTGCACTCATCATGTTGTCGCTCAAAGTCTCCTGGAAGGCAGGAGTCATGAAGTCGTCTCCGGGTCCAGACTTGGTAAGAATAGCAAAATGAACTTGGAACCAGAAAAGATAGATGAGGAACGGGACCACAATCAGACCAGCTGCACGGGCTGCAAAATGCTTGCCAAATTCTGCTAAACTCAAAGCTCCTTGCTTCCTGTTGACATCCAGCAAACCCCATAGATCGAGAGCGACGGCAGACCCCACGGTGAAGAAACTGAAGACACCAACGTATTTGGTAGATATCACACAGCTTAGAGCGACACCTGTAAACAGCAGCCACTTCCACCATTTCCGGGAAAAAGGCTCGTGCCGCATCTTGTAAAATCTGACGTAGCACAGGATGCTCGTAGACATGGCGTAGACCAAGGTCGCATCCAGCAGAATCAATCGAGTTTGGCCAATGTGAGCGTTGTCAAAGAGCACGAGACATGCAGAGATAATGCAAGCCGGGAGGGTGTAGCTCGACTCCCACATGATCAGAAATACCGTAGGCACAGTTAAAGAGCCGAGAAGAGCTGGCATGGCGCGGAAAGCGACGTACGGTACTTTGTTGGTGATGTACGAGTCGCCAATGTTGTCAAAGTGGAAATGCCCATCATATCCCACGAACCAGCCCATGAGAGCGAAAAGAAGCTTTCCGAAAGGGGGGTGAACATCGAAGAAATAGGTCCTCTGCAAATAATACGACGCGAACTGTGGCACCTCCTGTCAGCGCCGATATCTTTGGGCAGCCCCCTGGTTGGTAGCAGCTTGGGTGCTGCGGCAGGGTTTCTATTGTGTCCCGTACCTTGCCAAAATGGACCTCATCGAAAACGACCTCATTGGGATGCCCAATGCCCCAGAATCTTGTAATGAACGCTAGAGTCGTTATGACACCCAGGGCAAGCTTGTAATCCCATTCAGAGCTGACGGCCTCGGGCAGCTTGGTGTCTTTCACTATGCTTTTCAGATCGCCGTCTTGGACTTGTGCCGCAGGAAGTGGGGTTTTCTTGTCCTTTTGCCCAGATCGCTGCCGGACTTGGGGGGAGGACATGGCTTGTGGGTGGTGGTAAAGACCGACTCTAAGGTTCCCTCCATTAGCTAGAAAGCCCAGAACAGGCGGATGTCTCACGGCCTTGGGTTGTGTATTGAAGAAGGCTCACATTGAAACCTCGTAGGTGGGTTTAGAACATATCAGCACTGAGCAACTCCTTCATGAAAGGAGGAAAGAAGGTATCTAAGCTGTTAAACATGCTATTTCAAGATGCTATTCAGATTCGTGTCCATTTGCCAAGACAATTAGAACTAGATCTAATAGAGTTTAGCTCCAAGTCCAGCCTCACAGGGCTGTTGCGGTTCCTCCGTTTCCTCTTGCCCATTCCTTCACATATGTTGTACACAAGGTAAGGTAGTACACCAAAAACTGATTATGTTATATCGTCAAGGCAGCCCATAAGCTGAACACATGTACAGTCGAGGGAGTAAGACAGAGCTCTGCGGGCAATTGTGCGTACCAGAGCCGTGCCAGGTGCCGATCGTAGACTTCACTCCCTCCTCCTCGTGCTTCAAAGCTGCAACTACACGACACCTTACACCACGCGTAAGTCCTCGCATGGCGGTAAGGTGATCTCGATGAAATCTGCAATCCCTCCGAAATGCCAGGAATCTGCAGCCGGCAACTTGCATGAACGTTCAACGGCAGGCTCCTCGGCTTGACTACGAATGGTGGAAATGGATTCCCATGGTCGGATAGCAACAGACGACACTGGTCACTTTTGCAGCACATGCATACACAAATGTGCCTCGCCGCAAAACGTCAGGAATTCTCGTTCTACTCTGTTGATCTTTCAGAAGGCTCAAATATGGTTCCCGTCTCTGCTGAAAGGTTTTGTAAGGCCAGCAACAATTTCTGAGTTATCATTTCGATTATCTCCTTTTGCAAATTGTCTCGAGCGAGCGACTTTTCGTGTCTAAGTTGACTCTCGTTCATTAATCATTGTCTTATTCGGCTTGTATGGTACCGGGCCTCCTTTGATCAGCCTACCCTGCTAGCAAATACAAGGCAGGACGTTAAGTTGAGCATATCCAAAATACATTCAAAGCAATGGACCACTCACCTGAGCAGAAGAACATTCCACTCCGCCAACAGAGCTCATCTCTATCCGACGCTTCGTTTGGATCAAATTCCACGTTCGTTGTCTCCCCATCGTCACCAACGTTCCATCGGCCAGGGTATCGCCGTGTATCGTCGGTTTTTGAAGAAAACGATCCGCAACCCGCGAGTCTTGAGAGTCGCTCGTCTGGTCATGAAGGCCAAGGGTTAGGAATTTCGAACGTAGGTAGCCAGAAAAGAGGCTCCTTCGCCAGTGTACCAATGGAAGTCAAGGATTCGCCCAGCATCCCTGGCTCCGCCGACCCTCTTCTATCACCAAAGTCCGCTGAATTCACTGGCGAAAAAGTCCGCAACCGTGAGATTCCCCAAGAGAAGGACGACGACGACGATCCCTACAACATAGCCGCAACAAATCCATTCCAGCCTCTTACTGCGGATTCCGAGAGTCAGCGGCTTCCCAAGCAGAAGATGTCATGCCCCGGTAATGACAAGGACTTTACGTGCAAGGCAGCAAAACCACTGGCAACCGGCCGCAGCAATCCGCTAGCCATCACAATCTTGATCTTGTCCATATACTCTACGGTCTTCTCATGCATCTGGCTCATCGTCGCCATTACGCAGCCACGGTATGGCCATACAATCACAACAGTTGGGGGAATGACGCCGCAAACTGCATCAGTACTGTGCACAGCTTTTGCCAAGTCCATTGAGTTGTCTTTCGTGACCGTCTTCGTGACGCTTCTCGGTCAGATTCTTACCCACAGGGCGATGGGGGACCGCAAGAGTATCACAATTGCCGAGATGTCCATGCGTTCTTGGATTCTGCAGCCAGGAGGTATGATCACTCATTGGGAATCTGTGCGTTATGCTGCAGTGACTTATCTGGGGGGCTTTGCTTTATTGGCTGCACTTATGGTACGTAACATTCATGATACCGGCTCCCAAATCAGAGATTGGTCACTAATTCCAAAGACATATAGGCCATAGTGTACACTACAGCCTCAGATGCCCTGATTGCACCCAAACTGAAATCTGGCCAAGCTGCAAGTCATCTGATGTGGGGGAAAGTGGCGCTTTCGTTTGCAAACAACGACGCCATCACCGCTCGTTGCACTACCCCAATCCCAGTGAAGGGCCTTCGGGGCGATCCTGAATCCGCTTCAACCTGTATCGAGCTTGAGCACTCCGGCGAAGCCTATCACAACTACATGCAGTACCTGGGGTCGTGGTCAGAAGTGATCAACACGGGGAATGGATCGTCTATTATGACGGAAAGGCCAGCGCCCGTAGCAGTAAGTATAGGACTTTCCGCGTCTCGAGCCCGGGTTAATCAGCCTCTGTGTAGATGCTTTACGACAATACGACCGTGAAAGGAAGCTGGATGGATGTACAACATAATAACATGACACAACTCTCGGCAAATTACAAACGGATAGTCAACAATGTCACCATGGCCATGCCTCATTCCGGCGTCTTGGATGCGGCCAGGGATCCGCGAAATGGTATCGTACAGCCTCAGGATCTCAGTGTAAGTCCATCCGCCGAATATCATTACAACGACATGTTATTCATACCATGCTGCTACAGGGACTTGGCGAGTATACCATACATGCTTCGGTGCCATCCCCGGCGGTCAACGTCCTGTGTGCAGAGCTGTCCGCTGCGGAGCTAAAACCCATGGTCTACACAGAATGGCTAGGATGGAATGGTACCGTGCCTAACACCACTACTTGGCCGAAAGGCTTCAACTTGTCACTTGATCCTTCGCTGAGGAAGACAGACGTCGACGATTTGTTTGGGTTTACCGACGTCGAAATCCACCCGATTTTTCCAAAACTGCCTCTCGCGTACAACACCATTTTCAACCACTCCAAGGGTTGGGGGCCCCAAGCAGTCTATCTGTTGGCCTCGTCCGCTACTAGCGCGTATACCTTGTGCTCCATTAGAACGGCTCTGACACCCAAGTGCTCCACCAGGTACCACTCCAGTGGGAGTGGGGGGTCCTTGAATTCTACTTGCGAAGATTCAAACGACCATTTCGCATACAGCACATCCGACCCACATGCTCCTGTTGGTATGTGGAGTCAAGATTGGGCAGTTGTGGCTACCGATTGGGGAAATGCCTTAAGTTTGAACGCTGGCATCACCGATGGAAATTCTGCCAATGCCCGCCTCCTGACTCAACTTATCCCAACAACGACTTCGCTCGACACCTCCATGCCGTCAATTTCGGAGGCACTTGCAGTCCTTGCAGGTTGCACACTTCTCCTATCTTCAGTGGATTCTCCCTTCATACATTACTGGAACTACTCCTCCGAAGTCGTCACCCTGAAAAACCCGCAGTACCAGGCCTTCAACGCCAGTCTCCAGACCGCAACATATCAATCGGGCGGGACTCAACGCTGGCAGGGCATTTTCTATGTTGTCCTCCTGCTCGTTTTCGCAGCCAACGTCTGCTGTCTTGCATATTTCCTTATCAGTGGTGGCCTCGTGACCGACTTTATTGAGCCGCAGAACCTGTTCTGTCTCTCGCTTCTGTCGCCGCCAAATGACGTCTTGGAAGGTACCTGTGCGAGCGGACCTGAGAAGAAGCATTACCGCACCAAGTGGAACATCAAGCTGGACAGAGAGCGAGAACACCTGTGGATGGATGGGAAGAGCGGAAGCAGCGTGAGAAGGGGATCGATGCACAAATACAAGAGTATCGATGCGCCGCAGCACAGCAACGAGTACGAGATGGAAGGGAGTGCTGTGGCGAAAATGTACAGCAAGGTCAGGGAGAAGAAGACGAGTATGCTTTGAAGACCGGCATCGCCTCCACTCCCCACCGCACAAGTTCGAATCCGTCGTGCGGTGCCGTTTGGACTGTCCATCTAATGCCTCCGACCGACCGCGCATAAACTCCGAGACCCAGCAACCCGACCTGGCCATCAGGGTACCCATTCAGCACAATCAAACTCGAAATCAAACAGATGTTCAAATACTACCTTGCCAACGACAGAGACTTTCAGGAACAAGTCTCACTTTATGTGGGTGGGAGCTTGGAAACGGCCTCGAAATACTATATGATGTATCTATATAGAGTCACTGCTTAAGGTACAGTAGGAAATAACAAGAATTCTTAGGCCACGAAACGGCCTCGAAACTTTATTTTCCGCTCCTTCATCAGTTGCCATCCGCCGACTAATTCTCAGATAAACTGATTATCTTCCCTATACGTCGAGATCTCACTACATCTCCAGTCGACGACCCTTTTCTCGCAATCAGAATATCCCATAAAACACAAATCACAGAAGATTTCATTTCCAACAAGCGCTGACACAACCATTTCGCAAGGAGATTCGATCTCTATGCCAAAGTTCATCGCCATGAGTAGTCCTAGCAAGAGCGCTTTATCCTCTACTCCCAAGATTTCAGTCTCAGTATTTCATTTGACGTGATCTAGCGACCACCACCTCAAAACAAATAAATATCAGGAAGCCCATTTATACCATGCAAATTCGGTACAACGTTCTCCTCAGCTAAAGTACTTGGAATAAGAAGATTGGAGTCTGCGGCTGAGGAGAATGGTTTGAGATGGTGTATATGTTAGCTTGCTAAGGTGTTATATAGGGGTGGAATAGAAGGGCGCAGCGGTCTATGCGGGTTCCTGAGCCGGTAACTTTCTTTATGGAGTAAGGTAGTAAGGTAGTAAGTGATCAGGTCGTTAATCTCCCCTTCCCAAACACCCTTCGAAACTACAAGATATCTAGTCCTTTTTTCACATAAGGTATTCGATCTACGAATATACTATCATGCGGCAAATATAATATCTTAGGTGTACGTGCCAACCCACTGTTGTTATTATGAGACGTGTGAGACTGACTGGAAGTTTACTATTCTATGGTGTGGACTCTACTGAGGAATGTTGATGTTCCAGACATAGTTGATCTTGATTTGTGAGATTTCATAGTCTGTATTTTGCTTTCTCTTCGGGATCGTGATGGGATGGGATTGCTATTGTGGCTTTTTTGCGTGTCGGCGGAGCGGATACAATTAGCGGTATGGCGCAAGAAAAACATGTAGACCTGTGAGACGCTTGGGTGGGTGGACGATGTCGCTGGGGCGATGGCGTGGCATTTCGAGGGTGGTGGGGGGACATTGAATGATTGTTTGCGCTTGAATAGCTGTCTTGTTGATCAGTATGTCTATAGGTAAGAAGATGGGAGGATGGTAGGGAGTTGTGATGGTGATGGTGATGGGGATGTAGCTGGATTAGGAGGATGCTGTGTAGAGTATTGGGAGGATGGTGACGGTGTATAAGAAGTCAAGATATAGACCATGACAAGCTACACGGTTAGCTCTCTATAACAAGTAGCGACTCCATTCACGATATCAATTACCGCTTCTTAAACAACTCCTCTAAGCAAGATTGGTATTCTAGCGGCTGGCAAGAGAACCACTCCAACTCTCACACGCCGATACCTATCCTCTTTCACAAACCATGATGGAGACTTACTTCCTTCTAGGTTTCAGGAAAGATATGTTAGATCTAAAACCCTTGATAGGTAATTTTAATTGTAACTGTAGTTGTAATATAGGTAACGTCAGAGTTTTAAAAAGTAGATATATTAAAGATTCAAGAGTAAGGACATGATATCTACGTATCCTACTACAGAAATCTATTAGCTATAACTCTAGCTCGAGAAGAGAGAAGGGAAAAGAAGATATCAATACCACTATCTACGCGGAAAACCACAGAAAACTCCCAGGTAGCTTATGATATGATGCGATCGATCGTGCGGCGCATAGAGTCACAGTGCGTTCTTACCATCAATATAACATCACTACCATCGGGATTCGGGTTTTTGCAATCGACATATCCTAACTAAGGTACCTACCATAAAGATAGAATTTTCTGAAACCAGAAAGATGTGCATATAACTCATGCATACCTTAGGTCCTATTAAGTCCAAGATCGAACTTAAAATCTTCTGCGGGGCGGAGGCAAGATGAATCATGTAGACGGGTGGGTGTGCTTCTTGGACGCTGAGATGTTCGTCATAGGCAAGGTGGGTGGGTGTTGAGCGCCCCCTGGTGGTCAAGAAAGTGATCGCAATGGGGTGGATTTTGGAGTGGGTGAAGTAGAGTATGCCAATTAAGATGTCAGGGGGTGATTTCATTTTTCTGGGTGAGGGGTGTGTGTGTGGTGAAGGTTGTAGGGATTCGTGCTTTTAGATGGCATAGGATATATGGTAAAGTTGCGATTCTATGTATAGTTCCTATGAGGTGGGTATTGCATGCTTGGCTGTTGACTTTGACTTTCCGGTTTGGTATCATAGAGATAGAGATGTCGCGGGATGGAGTGACTGGCATGCATCACCACCAATGTCCGGGCAAGGCTATGTTGAGATGGCATATACAATTCACCCGGTACCCACTTTCACTCTCGATGGGCGAAAACATCTTTCTTCCCCTTTGCTTTTCCACATCGACAAGTAGACTATCGGCTTCACTCGGCCCCATCCATCATACTCAAAGTGTCCAGCTCCGTCCGTATCATCCGATCAAACTCCGCCATCTCAATGCCACTACTTCGCGCGAGGCGGAACAGGCTCTTCATGCTCGTACTGATATGATGCGTGACCGCGGACTCGGTCATGGACTGAGACTCAGCGGTCTCCTCGAGCTTGGGGATCGTGGATGAGCGCGTCCTTGGCGATGATGCGATTGGCTGGCTTATGCCGACATTGGGAGCTTCGGAAGAGCCGTTGTGGGTGTTGTGGGTGTCATTGGGAGGTTGATGCGTTGCTGATGTCACAGCATTTCCTCTCAGTGTTGACTCTCCAAAATCTTGCCGATCTTCGGAGGGGTCATCGTTGTCCATTTCCGGCTGAACGTGAGCGTAACGTGCGTAGTAGTCTGCTTCTGAGGTACTCCTAGCATGTCCGTTGGCATTCTGAGTTGCGGTACTATCTGTGCCAAGTGGTGGAGATTTCGGTGCAGGTGTCCTTCCGGGGGTGCTGTCGTATTGGGCCCAGTAATCATCATCGTCCTCTGTCGACCTCTCCGCCGAAAGGTATCCATTTTTGAGTCCCTGGGTAACCGAATGGTCCTCGCCCTGTTGTAATGCATCATCCATCATCTTCGCGTTGTAATTCTCATCTGCCTGATCGATACTCGGCAGCCAACTATTGGTGGGACTGTCTGTATCACCCTCCCCAGGTCTGACCTCTGACACACGCCAACCACTCCCCCCACCCTCTTGATCACCTTCGCACCAGAGATATATGACTATTATGCCAAGATCTGAGATGATGAGCCTCGCTTGTAGTGTCTCCTCGTCCAATCGCCTGTACATGACTTCCTCCACATCACCAAAGTCGATTTCGCCAGAGACAGGGTGTAGTTCGAATGCATCACTCTCGGAGACTATCTCCACTAACTTCTCTGCCGGTTCCTTCTCCCAGCATAGGAAACGCAGCCATGATTCTGTGGACGATGATGCGGTGGTGGCGAGGAGGTGAACCCGTCGACGAAGAATAGGACTCAGGAGAGGTAGGAGGGCTGGCGGCGGTCGAGGAGAGGCAAAGGCTGTGGGTAGACATGCAAGGAGTGGTGGGAGAAGGCTTCGATAGTCAGGGGATGGAAAGTATTGGACCATGGTGGGAGGTTATTCGAAAAGGACCCGTAGCTCATCTGTTTATGGTCCTGGTCTGTTAGGTAGAAATGGAGTGGGAAAGACGACAGTTGAATGCCGGCCTTGGATCGGTTGATCACCTACTTTGCAGCAGTTGTAAGAGGGTTTGCAGTCAGACAAGATGAGCCATAACACACAACAGTCATGATATGATTTCGGAGTGGGTCCGATCGTTTGGAACATCTTTGGAACATCTTTGGACTCCCTTCATCCGATGGGGCACTTCCCGAACGCCTGGAAAGCGCCTCAGCGAACTACCCCACAACGTTGCCATTTGGATTCCAGTCATGCCCTGAATGAAGCATGACTCCAATGCCAATCGGGTGATAGACATGTTGCAACAATATGTTTGACTTTTTCCACTATCCCCCAAATGGAGTCAATGCCATCATCCTGCAGATAATCCCTCGCTTATCGTTAGCTGACGGCTATACCCGGAGCTAGCTCTACATACAACAGTATTCTAGTCCAACCTGTGATGTATCATAACGCTCACTATATGAGTATATTTTGTTTGCATTGAACACTATTGGCTCGTAGGGAGTAGCGGGTTTGGTTCAGATGATGGGAACATGATTGACCGTGGTCAATCATAAAATTACCTATACTACATATCTGACTATTCATTCGTCCGAACTCTACTGTGCTTGAACATTATCACTCACACAATTCCATTCGCGGACAGAATTAGAGCAGCAACATGTCAGGTGAATCAGATGCGCTCGTCCCCCAAAGGCCTAAAAGAGTCGCGGCGACAGACAGTGCCTATGATGACGATGAGCGACTCAAACTCGAAAAGCGGATACGGTTGAAGGTCGATGTGAGACTCTGTACCATAGCAGGCTTACTCTGCAGTCTGAACCTCTTGGATAGTGGCATCATCTCAAGTGCATCGGTCACCAGCATGCAGAAAGACCTCGGTCTCGATCAGGGGAACCGATATTCCCTTTCCATCCTGATCTTCACTGTCGCGAGTGTTTGCTTTCAACTACCGGCTGTGATCGCAGTGCGCCTCCTGGGACCCCGAATGTTCTTTGCCGCCATTACTTTCGCTTTCGGCTTCGTCACGCTTTGCACGGCGTTCATTCATACTTGGAAGGAAATGATTGTTATGCGTGTCCTCCTCGGTATCTTCATGAGTGGAATCTACCCAGGACTTTTCCTTCTAATATCAACCTGGTACCGACGAGAAGAGCTCCAGCTTCGATTCGCTTTTCTGCAATGTGGCGAGGTCGTCATACTCGCCACAGGCGGCATCGCAAATTTCGGGCTCAACCACCTTGATGGTCGGTTCGGCTTGAAAGGTTGGCAATGGATGTATGTTGTTCAAGGGATTTGCGCCTGTCTGATAGGCATTGCAACGTACTGGTGGATCGTGGATTTTCCGGAGCAGTCACATAATAGCTTTCATTTCTTGGACGGGGCGGAGAGGAAGCTGGCTGTTGCACGGATACAACGAGATCGTGGAGATGTGATGCCAACCCCTTTTTCGTGGTCCGAAATCTTGACGCACTTTCTGGATCCAAAGGTCTATGGTTTCGCAGTGACTTTCTTTCTATTGAATCTGGTGTCTACAGCTCTTTCGTATTTTTTGCCGATCATGTAAGCCATGTTATCAATAAGTCTGACAGTACTAATGGTTCACTCAGCCTCCGAAGCGGTATGGGGTTTTCTACCAACAAGGCGATACTGCTCTCGGCTCCGGTACGCCAACCGAACCATCCAAATATCGGGGAATATCCTAACACAGCTTTAGCCGTACTTCTATGCCGTGATTCCAGTCTTGATATCTTCTCGCATTGGTGACAGTATGCGAGGGTATGCTTTCTATCGGTTCATTTACTAACATAAGAAAGGATATCAGCTGCGCGGTCCCGTAATATCCTTTAATTCGTTATGTCTGATTGCGGGCTTCGGTATGCTTGGATTCTCCAAGCAGGTTACAGTCAGATATGTTGGGACGTACCTTGCGACTGGGGCATATGTCTCCAACTGGGCTGCTCTTAACAGCTACCAAGCCAGTAACATAACAGGGTAAGCCAGAATTTACGGTTAAAGGAGTTTACAATTGATTAGCTTCTAGCCAGTGGAAACGTGCTGTGACGGCAGCGGCTGTAACAGCATGCAACGGACTTGGTGGTGTCGCTGGTAGCTTCATAGTCCGTCAGAACGAAGCGCCCCGCTACCTCACAGCAATTTGGGTGTCCATTGGGTAATCCATCATGCTGCTTCTAGGAATCAGAGACTGATGGCAGGGCTAGATCCCACATCATCATAATAGCCATCGTTGTGGCATTCTCAACGCACTTCTTCTATGCCAATCGGAAACAAAGCAAAGGGAAGAAAGTCATCGAAAGTACTGTAAGTACGCTTCAAAGTGAATATGAACCCGGATGTGATGGGTTGATAGCCGCTACAGGAGGGGTTTCGATACACATATTGAGACTTTGATAGACATCGTAGAACTAGAGATTCCTTACGGAATGCTTGATATGCATTCAACGTTCAGAGGTAAGCACTGAATGCTTCGGAGGCTCAACTGCCGGTACATGCCTCATAACCGAAAGTCGCGATGAATAGAGCGTAGAGATGTGTGCCTGTAAAGCGAATCCCAACAGCCCATGAATGAGAGCGATATCAAGAATTAGAAAGGCAAGCGTCAATCTGCGTCTCTCTGGAATGTGCACCTTGAGATGGATGCATACTCGAAGGGCATGGGTTCATGTAGAGGACGCGGATAATTTGTGTGCAGGTGTCATTCGCGATGGTCTCGACGCCGTTTTGCGAGGCCTTCCCACTTCTATTGTCATTTTTGACGCCTGAAATGCGAAATCAATCCAATGGTACAAAATATTGATGGGTAAGGTAACTTTCAGAACGATTTGATGGCTGCCTGGATTGCGGCCTGGATATCCGCGCTCAGGGGACCCCCTATGCTTCAGAACCTTCTCTGAATTCCAACAAGGGCTAAGCTGTTGCTCACTGTCTATTTTTATAAATCTGAATGAGATGTTGAGAAGAAAGTGTCTTTGTTGTCAATGCATCGATAACTCTAATAGTTTACCGAGGGTCGGGGACAAAAGTCGTTGCCGACTTTCTCCTACTCCCCCACTAAAATTTTAGTTAGAATTATAGAGATAGCCTACTAAATACTATAACCCCTTTTATAACTACTAATCTAAAACTCTATAGTAAGACTATTATAGTCTATATACTAAGTAATATAATTCTATATATTACTAGAAAATACCTGTAAAAATTCAAGATTTTTATATAGAAAAAGTATAATTCTTTTATTCCTTAGTAAGTAATAGTAGTTATAAGGTAAATTTAAGTCTAAATATAATAAATATATATATAAACTATTATAAATACTAAGATACTCCTTAAGTATTATAAGAGTTATAAGGTAAATATTAATAAAGATATTAATTTTAAACTAAGGGATTATTTATAATAGTTACCTAGTACTAGAGTATTAATAAATAGTTATTAGGCCTACTTATATTATAACTCTACTATAATATTACTTTTTAGGACTAATAGGGTATAACTAAGTATACTATTATTAGACGACTTATTATATTAGTTATTATTAGGAAAAGATATTATTATTATTAAGATAGAAGTATTAAAAGACTAATACTATCTACTAGATATCTAACTAACTGTAAGATATCTAGTATGATAATATTCTATTCTATTAATAACTTCTATACTACTAGACTATTTAACGTAATTCTTAAATAGTTATATCCCTTATAATATAATATATCTTTTATACTCTTATAATAATTATTAATAGTCTTATTAGATTTATTATATTAATATAAAGGAATCTATTAGATATAGGAGTTAGTATAACCTAGTATTAATCTAGCTCTTTAAAGTTTAACTAGTAGGATTTAATAAATTAAATAGTAGAATAGCTTATTTTTATTATTAGAAAGTCTAATATAACGGTTTAAAATAAAGATATAACTATATAACTAAGTATAGTATTAAGCTATTTTTATATTTCTAATATTATAATTAGTATTCTTATAGGCTACTAAGTAGCTATTAATAGGATCTAGGTATTAATAATAAGTTATAACTAATACATTAGGAGTAGTCTACCTATTATCTAATAGTACCTACTTATATATAATATTTCTTATTATTTAACTAGATATATATTTAGGAGTTTTAAGCCTAATAATATAAAGGTTTCCCTATCTTATTACTTATAATAGAGCTACGTATAACTAATTATAACTAAGAGTAGGCCTAGTCTATAAGTTAATACTTATATACTTTATTAATTAGCTTTATAATTTATTAATAGTTATAGTAAATACTAGTTAGATAGAGTACTACTTATAAATAAAGAGGGTAGGAATCCGCCTATTATTTTCTTTAAATTATAATAGTATCTTAAATAGTATTACCTTCTTACTATTATTAGTACTACTTATAATCTCCCCCTTAAAGAAATACTTACTATATCTTATTACTTATAGTTAGGTCCTATTATATAGATATAGTAGATTAAGGTTCCTTAGTAGTATAACTAATACGCCTAGCTTAATATATAGCTTATAAGATAGTAGGGAGTATTTATAAAACCTATAAAAGTACTTAAGAGGGAAGAGTTTATTATCTTCTTCTAATATTTTATAATTAATACTCTAGTATATTATTATATTACTAGGGATATATAATATTATCTTAGTATTAATACTAATAATATATTTATTAGTAATAGTAAGAATAGCCTATTCTAATAGATAAACCCTTTAAAAGATATTTATCCTAATATTAATATAGATATTCTTAATTAAATTATTAATAGTATTTCTAGAGGTATAACTATATTTCTAATATAATACGTCTTTATTAATAGTAGGGCTTTTCTAGATATTAATACTAATACTAATAGCAAGGAGATTACTTATAAATAGTCCTATTTTATAATATATAATATCTATTAGGTTAGGACTATTAAGCTACTTATTAATAGTAAGATTTAAATATATGACTTTATTTTAAAAATAGGCCTTTTAAAGATACGCCTTAATAACCTAGCTACTTAATCCTCCTAGAATAACTAGAAGTATTTATTAGAAGTTACTATAAAAGTAGACTACTTTACCCTTAAAATAAGCCTGGTTATTATTATAAATATCTAAAAAGTTATAACTAATAGCTTTTATATCATATTAACTCTATATAAGAGACTTATCTTAAAAGATAATATAAGCTTACTTAATTAGCTTAATAAGATTAGTCCCCTTCTTAATCCTATATAAGGAGGTAGTATTAGAGTCTAGAGGTATCTTAAATTATAAGTAAGTAGTCTAACCTCCTTATAATAGTATTAATATAATACTAGAAGATAATACTACTAGAGTAACCTTTTACTAGAAATATAGCCTTTTTATAATAGTATTTTAAACTATTATCTTACTAGTCCCCCTAGTACTATTAAGGAAGAATAGTATACCTAGAGTATTAAATTATTATTAGTATTAGTATTAATAGTAGTAATAATCTAATTAGTAGTATAGTATTAGTTAGTATTTAACCTATTCTATAAGACCTTAGCCTTATTAGGGGTAATTTAGTAAGATATTTCTTCCTATAAAGGTCTATTTAGAATATTATTAAAATTATTAAATAGAATAGTTATATTAGATAAGCTATATTAGGCTAGATTCTTAGTATATTTAAGGATTAATTAATATTCTAATTAGCTATTAATTAGATAAAGGGCGTATTATTTAGTAAATAATTATTACTTATAATAATTATCTAGGATTTAAAGTATTAAAAAATCCTATTATAATAGGTATAAGTAGTTATTTAAGATATACTCCTTATACTTATTTTATAAGGTAAAGGTATTAATAGGTTAAAGTTTAATTAATATTAATATAAAAAGACTTTATAACTTATAATATCTCTAAAAATCCTTTCCCTTATTAAGGATCTTATTAGTATATTTATTATTTTAAGTTAACTTAAGCTTTATATAAGCCTCCTTCTATCCTATTAGCTAGCCGTCTACTATTTAAAGGTTATTAAATAAAGTAGCCCCCTTAATATAATAGAGGAGTAGTTAGTAATAGTAGAGATCCTTTATTTTTAAATTAATAAAATTAATACGCCTAAGAGTCTCCCCTTTTTTATAAATTTTTTATTATTTATTTCTTTTATTCTATATAAAGAACTTAGGAAAATCTATATATAAATAGTTAAGTAGATCCCTTTATATAATAGCTAGATATTTCCTATTTTATTTTATAAAAGGTAATAGCTAACTATTATTATAAGCTCCCTTAATAAGATAGTTTATATTTAAAAAACTCTATTAATATAGTCTTATAAAGCTTATTACTATTTATTAGCTTTTATTTAGTAGCCTTGTTAGTAGCCTAGTTATTAGCCCGCTTAAAAAGGGTATACTATTAATCTAGGAGGTAGATTTATAAATACTTTATATAAGGCTTTATAATACTTATACTAAATAAGAGTATCTTCTAGATAGCCCTAATAGACTTAATCTAGCGAGCGGACTAGAACTTTATAATCTTATCTACTAACTCCCCTTACTATCGCGGCTAGCTATTAGGAGTAGGATTATTATTATTACGCGTATAATTTCTAGTAAGGGAGATATTAGCTTAATTAAGTCCCTTATAAACGTATTTATATAAATAGAAAATAGACTTAATAGAGCTATAGATCTTAATATTAATATAGGTACTATATTTCTTTAATAGGTACGGGTTATAAGGGATAACCTACCTATTATTAATAGAGGAATTAGATTTAAGGGGGCTAACTAGATACTTATAAAGAGGATAACTCCTATTAGATATAAATAATATCTCTTAGTAAAAACCCTTTAAAAAAGCCTTATTATAATAATTCTTCTCCTAATTAAAATATCTATTACTAAGAATACTAGTATAGTAATTATAAACTATATATTATAAGACTAACTTACGTAGTATATTATTATCCTATTAAGAGGGGATAAATACTTAAATAAGGCTATTAATATTATTAGCTATCTAGATCTAATCCTCTTCCTATATAATAAGAAGAATATAAGTATATAGGAGACTATTATAGTTCTAGTATATATTAGCTAGGTGTAGCCTAATAGGGTTTAGCGCTATTTAGGCTTAGTACTTATATATACTAGATTCGTTTTATATAACTAGAATACTATACTTAATATTCTATTTATACTAATAATATTATTACTATTTAGGTCTATATTAGGTCTCTAATATAATATTAACTATTCTTATTAGTAGTAAGCTTACTATTATAACTACTAGCTTACTACTTACTTACTAATAATAGTCTTCTTACTAGTTACCCTACTACAACTTACTAGTCGCCTTATAACGACTTACTTACTAATTATTAGATCTACTACTAGCCTACCTACCTTATATACCTCCTATTTATACGCTCTATTAGTTAAACTTTTTAATATAATAACGGACTTTTAAGAAAATACCTACGACTCTAATTATAAGGAGACTAGACTATTACTCTAGTAGCTTAAGATAGATAACTTATATCTATGTAATCTACGTAATATATATTATACTAAATATAAGGAGACTCTTATAGTAAACGCGGAGTTATAAGAGATGGTTTAATAGCTAGAGAAGAGAATTTAGAATCTAACTATTAAAGAATTTTAGTCTATTTATAAGGAGGAATTTCTAGATTTAGATAATAAGGTTTTAGTTAAGAGGTCTACCTTATTTAAAGAGTCTACCTTAGTTAAGAGGTCTACTTCTATTACTCTAACTCCTTCTAAGGTCGCTACTACTAGTAGTAGTAATAAGAAATACCTAGATATTCTATACTTTTATAGAATTACTAAGGATTAGAAGCTATAGTAACTATATTTAGAAGTAAAATTTAATGCTAGTACTATACTATTCCCCTTTAAGAAAAATAAGAAAAATTATATTTATAATTATTATAAGTCTACAGCCTTTAATATTATTAAGGCTAGATTTATAAAGGGTAGTATCCTATTTAAGACTTCTAATAAGATAATTAACCTCTTTAATAGTAATTTTAAAGCTTTTAATCTTATTAGTAATATTAAGGCTACTATCTATAACCCTAATTTTATTATAAAGGAAGGAGAAAAATTTAATATATTCTTAGTAAGATTTTTAAGTACTATTATCCTATTATAATACTCTAAGTTTATAAAGATTTTAATATTAAAATATATAATTATATTTAGGTTATATAACTAGATTATAGATAGTTAGAATTCTAAAGTTTTTAAAGACTTTACTTAGCGTTTATATCTAGTTAATACTTAAATATATTAGTATAATTAGTCTAATAAGGGGGATAATTTAAATAATAAGATATATAAGAGCCCCTAACTATTACCTATTAACTACTCTAGGGAGTTTAAAGTAAGATTAGTAAAGGTAGGCTAATATTTTAGATATTTATAGACTAGATATTAGCTAAATTAGAATAATGCTTTATATAAAGATATAACGCAATTAATATATTAATAGATAAAAAAGCTATTACTAAAACTGGAGATAGTAGAACTAGATTAAGAATATTAAAGAAGAAGAGCTTAGAGAATAGACTAGAGAATATTAGTTAGATTAGCTAGTATCTTAGCTATTTCATCCCTAAAGTCTCTTATAGTAATAATATACTATAGGGGTAAGATTAATAATATTAGAATATTATTAATAGGTATATAGAATTTTTATAGATTTTACTTATAAGGCTAATAGCTCCGTATATTTATACTAGGACTAATAATATAAATTTATTATAATATTATATAATATTTATTATAAATCTTAAATGTATATTTAATTAACTCCTTTTTATAAGTCTAGATACTAAGAGTTCTTTTAAAAGCGCTAAGATAATATAATAACTTTTCTTTATACCTACCTTAAACCTTTATAATATTATAATTATATAAGTATTTAATATACTTATTATTATTATTACTTAGTATAGCTATTAGCTAGCTCTAAGGAAGGAAGGATTAGTTTAAGCGTATTATAAATACTACTATTTAAAGGAGGAGGTAGTATTATAGTTCTAGTATATATTAGCTAGATATAGCCTAATAGGGTTTAGCGCTATTTAGGCTTAGTACTTATATATACTAGATTCTTTCTATATAACTAGAATACTATAGACTATAGTTAATTATAAGGGTACTACGTAATAACGTAGCTATTAAGTACTATAAATAGTATATATATAAAACTCTCTATTCTTATTAATAGTAAGATTAATTACTACCCTTCCCTTTAAGGGGAATTCCCTCCTTTATATACTATAAGTAAAGGGGTAGCGTAGTACTATTATATACTATAGACGCTATATTAATAATAGTACTATATTCCTAATTAATCTTTATAATTATCTTCCTATCTAGGCTCTTAGGCTTTAAGAGTATAAAAGGTTATAATCTATAAAAGATACTCCCTTAATAATAGAATATACCTCTAATAAGAGTATAATAATATAATTAATTATAAGGCCCTCTAAGCTAAGCCTTAAAGAATTTATAATTTTATTAAATTATAATAATCGTAGATACTACTCTTATATATAATCCTTATACTATAATATATTCCTATTATACTTCCTATTATCCTTTATTAATTTATTATAAAAGTAGTTAGAAGTCTTAGTATTTTAAAGTAAATAAGAAGTTATTACTACTAAGGATTTATTAAGTACTTAAGGCGTACCTTCTTTATATAACTTTAATATTATTCTTTCAATTATAATATCTTTATTTTTTATTAATTATATTAAGTCTTTTTTAAGTCTTTTTTATATTATTACCCCCTCCGCGCCTTATTATACCTCCTTATACTTTTAGTAGTTATTTTATAAGTAATCTTTAATAATAAACTTACCCTTACTATTAATTAAAAGAAGACTACTACTACCCCCTCTACTTATAATAGTATATAACCTCCCCTATTAAGCTACTTCTAGCCTATTCTTATATTACCTTATATAATATACCTTTATTATATTATATTTTAATTTAAAGAGTTATAAGTCTAATATTTTTAGTTAAGGCTTTAATTACCCCTTTAATAGTATAACTTATATATACGCCTCTCCTAGCTCTATTAAATATAATTATTATAAAGATCTTAATATTAAATATTAATAAGAGATCCCTGCTTATACTTACCGCATTTATACGCGCCTTCTTTAGTCTTTAGATATTATAACTACTTTAGATACTAGCTCTAACCTCCTTTAACTTACTATATTCTAGTAAACCTTTAATAGGCTTATTTAATAGTATTATTATTACCTTTACCGCGCCTCCTCTACTCCTACTACTATTATAACTCCTACTAGGGTTAACCTAGCTATTACTATCTATATTATAAATACCTTAGAGGGTATTCTTAATATCCTTTATTAGTATATATATATTACTCTATCTCCCCTTTTAAAGTACTTTTAAAGCCTTACTAATATATTATAAGAGTACCTCCCTCCTATTATAAAGAATAAAGAAGAGGATAATAAGGAGGATACTCTTATTATTAGTAGTGGTAATAGTAATAGGCCTAGTACTACTATTAATATAATATAGCGGCCCTCTCTTATAATACCTTTAATAGTTTAGTTATATTAGGTATCTTTTTTTTTTTAATAATAATAGAAATTATTTCCCCTTTTATATAATATAAACTTTATATCTTAGGGTAATCCTACTTAAATCTTTTTAATATATTTAGTATATTAATTAAGTCCTATTTATATAGCTATTAATAATAATTATAAGATTAACCCTTTTACTTTATTAAGTATTAAGGTTTATTATAAGAGATTTTATAATTAAGAATAACTTTAACTTCCTATTTATCTTTATCCTTTATAAGCTCTATTTATATAGCTTTTATAATACTCTTACTATTACCTTAGTATAACTTTATAAGTAAGATATAAAAGATATTATATATATAAAAGGTATTAAGTAGTTATAACTTATATACCTAACTACTAATATAATTAAAGACCTTAAAAGGCCCTAGATAATATTATAATAGTTTTTTAGTTACTTATACTAATCTAATATACTTTATATTTAATAAGATATAATTACTTATATTATATTATTTTTACTTTTACTATTTATTTATATATTCTACTTATATAATTTATATTTAATATAAGTACTACTTTAAACCTTCCCTATATTTTTAAAGTAATTTAACCCTTTTTTATATTAATAGGACTTCTCCTAATAATAGCTCTAAAAGCTTTAAAAGCTCTATATCTAGCTTAAGTAAGTAATTATAAAGCGCCTTATATAAAGGTAACTTAGTATTAATATACTTTATATAATTATATATAAACTCTATTAAATAAAGTAACTCTACCTAGTTATCTTATTTCTAGGTAGAGTAGTAGTATAAATACTACTTAAGCGTACTATTCTATCTCTCTATTTAACTATCTATTTAGGGATAGAAAGTAATATTAAGCTTTCTTTTTATATTAGTATAATAATATATAGCTACCTAGAAGCTACTTATAAATACTATCCCTTAATTATTAATAATACCTTTTAACTAACTAAACTTTAAGAAGATTTTATAGTATAATAGGTTAATAATACTAATAGTATTAAATATCTTTATAATAGGTAAATACCTAGCTACCTTAATATAATAGTTTATAACTACTAAGATTATATTATAAATACTATCCTTTTATTTACTTAGAGGGAAATTTATAATAAAATCTATTATAATTTCTTAAAAAGGTCTTATAAGTATTAGTAATAGTAATAGTATATTATAAATAGTATATTTATATAGCTTTATTAATTAGTAGGTTAAGTATTCTTATATATAATTATAAATATCTTATCTTATTAATTTCTAATAAAGCTTCTACTTAATAAGCTCCTATATATACTTTTATAAGTAGTAGCTAGTATAAGGGTTATTATAATAAAGCTTTAAGATTTCTTATCTAATTACTTTATTACTAGGTATAAAAACTACGCCGCCCTTATAAAAGACCTCTATTTTATTTATTAATAGAGATATATTAGTAGCCTTTTTATAGCCCTAGGACTTTAATAATTATTTCTTATTATAAATATCCTTATCTCCCTCTTAGAGATATTAGAGTATTTCTAATATTAAGTTATTATATTTATTTTATACGCGCTTTATTATTAATATAGTTATAATATACTTTTTAAGTATTATTTAATTAATATTAAACTATCTTATAATAGGGTTTAAGCTATTACTTATACTACTCTATATCCTTAAGAGCGCGTTACTTTCTCCTATTTTTAGGGTATAAGGCTTTTTAAGCCCTATCTCTAACCTTTTATACTATTTATAGTTATAGGCCTTATTATCTTATAAACCTTTATAAATACTATATATATAATACTTATTAAAAGGAATATACTTAATATTCTTTAACTTATTTTATAATATTAATAAATAAATATCTTCTTTATTTATTATTAATATATAGTCTAGTCGCCTTAATAGGGCGTTAGCTAGGTTTTTAGTACTTATATAATAGTATATCTTAAAGTTATATATTATAAGCTTTATTACTTAATATACTTATCTCCTTACTAATAATAATATTATTTAGAGATACCTTAAGTTATTATAATTAATAATTATTATAATTAGGTATAAGCTACCTTCTAAGAAGTACCTTTATATCTAGAATACCTTAATTATTATAAGTAGTTCCTAGTTATAAGTCTTATATCTAGTTTCCGCTAAATATAACTTATAAGAGTAGAAGGTAATAAGATACTATTCTACTTCTACCTCTTTAATATTAATTAAGAACTTTTATAATAAAATAGCTATAATAACTAGAATTAAAGTATTAATCTTTAGTTAGATTTCTCTTATAAGGTTAAAATATATAAGTAATAGTACCTTCTAAAAGAGTTACTTTAACTACTTAAATACTACTCTTATAATATTACTTAATATTAACTTTCTATTTTTAATATATAAATAATTATTTTTTAGATAGTCTATTAACGCCGCGGTTATAAAGGAATAGTATCTAATAAAATAATAGTAGAAATTAATAAACCTTAAAAAGATCTAAATATCTTTAATACTTCTAAGTTCTAGCTATTCTATTATAATATCTACTTTATATAAATTTATATATATACTATTATAACTAATAATAAAATTAAGGAATTCTACTTTTATTATTATAAATTTATATTTCTTTAAGTTAATATAAAGTTTAAATTTATAAAGATATTATAATACTACTTTTATAACTCTAATATAAGACTTTTTATCTTAGGAGTAGATAAGAATATTATTTAGATAAATAATATATATAATATTAAGTAGTCCTATTAGGGCTTTATTAATATATATTTAAAATAAGGTAGGTATATTAATAAGTTTAAAAGGTATAATTATATATTTAAAATAGCTATACTTTATATAAAATATAATCTTTTATTTATTATCCTTTCTTATTTATAAGTAATAATATATATCCTTAAGATCTAACTTAGTTAAGTACTTAGTATTAATTAATCTTATTAATATTTTATTAATTAATAGAAGTAGATAGTAGTTTTTAATTATAATCTTATTAAGCGCCTTATAATTAATATATAAATATAATATTCTATTATTTTTTAGTATAAAAAGAATTAGTATACTTATTAAACTTATAAAATAATAAATCTATCCCTTTTTTAAAGTTTATTTAATATACTCCTTTAATACCCGTAACTCTTTCTTTAATAGGTTATAAAGTAGGTTAAAGGGAAGTTCCTTATTCTCCTTTATATTAATCGCGTAATTATAATATATATAATTTAATAGCGCCCTAGTATTCTTAATTAAAAAGATATCTTAGAATTCTTAAAATTTTAAAGAGAGCTTAACTTTAAATAGTAGGCTTTTATTACCTACTTCTAAGTATATTATAATAAATATAATACTATTAAGCTACTTCTTTAAGGCTTTAATAATATTAAAGTACTCTTTAATATTACTTTTCTTAATAGGGAATTACTAGTTTTATATAAGTTAATTTACTTAGGGATTTTATTCTTCTAATTATAAATACTTAAGGTAGAAGTTATAATTAAGGTTTACTATTATATAAAAGGCGCCCTTATAATATTATATAATACTATTAGAATTAATAAGTTTAATTTCTCTTATATAAGAACCTAGTAATAATATTAGGTTTTTAACTCTATTATATAAGGTATTACTAGAGCTTAAGTCTACTTCTTAATCCTACTCCTTTATTAAAAATATATTAATATAATTAATATCTACTCTAAAGTTAATTAATATAATAAATTCTCTTTATAAGCTCTTAAGTTCTATTTATATTATAATAATAAGTTATTATATCTACTTCTTCCCTTATATTATAATAGTAGATATAATTATAGTACTTAAGGGTTTTTTAAATTTAAGCCTCTCTTAACTAGCTTATTATTAAATATCTTATTAGTTATAAGCTTATTAGTTATAATATTTATAATTATTAATTTTATACTCTAATAATCCTTAGTTATATATCCCTTCTTTTAATAATTATAATACTTAATAGTAGAGAGGTTAAGCTTAGGCCTTTAAGAAAGGTATAATAATACCTTACTACCGCCCTACCCTTTTTACTTTATATATAAGCTATTATCTCTTTACCTTTAGAAATTTCCTCTTCCTCTTTAAGGATATTAACCCTTAGTAGGAGTATTATCCCTTTAATCTTTATATATAAGTAGTATTATATAAGGCTCTAGTTAGGTTATTAATATAATAAGAGTAACCCTTATCTTTAAGATATTAGGTTATATTATAAGTTAATTATAAAGATCTTTATATAATTTATTTGGAAGGTTATTATAGAGTATATACTTTATTAATAACTTAAGTTATCTTTCTAACTTAATAAAGTAATTTATAAAGTTTTTAATCTTTTAATATTCCTTTTACTTAGCTTCTAAGTAGCGCTTACTAGTTATTAGATATTAATTTTAAGGATCTTTTATTTAATCTATTAGGAAACTATTAAAGTATTCCTAGGACTATTTATCCTTTAATATATCCTTTATATACTTATATTATATAACCTTAGGGTCTAGGGCTATATATTATAACGCGTATTAGATTTTTATAAAGTTATTAAGAAAATAGGCTATATTTATTTTAAATATATTAACTATATTATTAAATTATTCTTAATATTTTTATACTAACTTCCTATTATATATATATAGGTCCTACGGCCTAAGAATATAAGTTCTATATTAAAGATACTTTAGTTCTAATTCTTCTATTAATAATAGGTAATATTAATAACCTACTTAAGTAGTATTATTAGTATATATTTCCCGCTCTAACTCTTATAAATATTATTATAAATCTTATATCTACTACCTCTTAAAGACTTCTTCTTTAAGTTCTTATATCCTTTATAATAGTACTTCTTAGGTTTTAGGTAGTAGGGACTAGGTTTATATACTTAGTAGCTACCTCTAGATAGTTAGTTATAATTATAATATATTTATTATTAATTTATTAATTAATTCTTAGGACTTACTTTCTCTATAAGCTTAATCCCTTATATTTAAGCGGGTTATCTATACTAGTTAATTAACCTTTTTACCTTATACTTATAATAACCCTTCTCCGCTTATTTTATTAATAGTTAAGCTACTACCCCTAAATAGGATAGAGTAATTAGAATATAAGGGTACTATATAATAATATAGCTATTAAGTACCATAAACGGTACGTATATATATATATATAAAACTCTCTATTCTTATTAATAGTAAGACTAATTACTACCCTTCCCTTTAGGGGGAACTCCCTCCTCTATATACTATAGGTAAAGGGGTAGCGTAGTACTACTACGTACTATAGACGCCACGTTAATAGTAGTACTATATTCCTAACTAGTCCTTATATTAATATTCTATTTATACTAATAATATTATTACTATTTAGGTCTATATTAGGTCCCTAATAGACCTCGCTTCTAAAACTTAATAATATAATAGTAGGCTATATAAATACTAAGGATGTATTACTTAAGAAGGTCCTTTATTAGCTCCTAGAGCTTTTAATTAAAGATATAAGTAATTAGATTATAATAGTACTCTAATATCTAACTAGATACTAGTAAGCTCTAAATATTAGGCTACTTAGAATTATATATAAAGGTAATAAAGAAATTAGGTTTACCCCTTTTTAGACTATTATTATAGCGTCTTATATTCTCGCTTTTATAATATATAAGCTTCCTAATATTATTAATAGGAGGATAGTTACTTTACTACTAATATCTTTAAGTAAGATATCTAGATTAGTACTAAGCCTATCTATTAGGCTAGAGTAGTAGTCTACTTAAATAGTCTATTAATTCTAATAATACTAATTTAAGTTATTAAGCTCTATTAGTATCTAGATATTAGTAGCCTAATAGCTAAATAGATATCTACTATTAATAGTATAATTAGAAAAATTAGGCTAGATCTAGATATTAATTAGCTAATTATTTAAATTATATTAACTATCCTCTAACTAATATTTAAATTATTTAGAACTATTTATAACTAAGTAGATTTAAGTCTAGAAAATAATTAGGGAAATATATTAAATAGTCTTATTTATATCTATTTTATATAAAATTATTATCTTATTACTTACTAAGACCTATTATAACCCTAAGGTATATACTCGCTAGTAATATACTAGTCTAGTTCCTACTTAAAGTTACTACTATCTTCCTACTCTAGTTTATTATTACTACTAATTAAGGTATACTAGGCGAGTATACTAGTAATACGGTTCTATTATAATATATATAGTAGATAATTACCTAGAAGCTAGTAGCTAGCTAATAGGAGGCGGTTATACTATAACTATTTACTAAAGGGAAATAGGAGCGGATATTAGAGGGCTATATAAGAAGGATACTAATTAGGAATTAATATAAGGCTCCCCTTAATAGCTTTAATATAAATATCCCGCTTAGTCCGGCCTCTTATAATATTATTAAGAGTTATTATAATACAGGCTACTTCTATAAAGGTAGGGTAATTATAAGTACCTTTATCCTATTATTTAGAATTTAGCTATTAAATATAGACGCTTATAATATTAATAGGATATTATAATTTATTCTCCTTAAGGTAGTTATAGTAGGATTTAAACCCCTAGATATATAGGTTAATAGACTAGAGGGTATACTAAGTAGAAGTAAAGGTATCTTAATTTAAATTATTAAAATATTAATTGTAAATGTCTAATTACTCCTATATACTATTTAGAGTATAAATCTATATTAATTTTAGCCTAAGTCTATTAATAATAATAAGAGGACCTATTAGATAATAAATAGACCTCTAGATCTAGAAGGTAGTTTAACTAATATAGGTATTAATATTAGTTATACCCTTACTAGTAAAGGATAGATAGTTATTATAACTAATAATATTATCTAAAAGCTCCTTACTATATATAATCCTCCTTTTTATAAATTATCTATTAATAATAATATTATCTATATTATTAAGTAAATTATTAATAAATTATACCTTAAGCTTAGCCTCCTTTTATAGCCCTTTAAGTAATAAGTCTATATTAGCTAGCTTATATAACTAGTTAGAAGATAGTTAATTCTTCTTCCTACTATTATAATATAGCTATTAACTATCCCCTAAGTTATTATATTTATTTTTCTATAATAGTATATTATAATAGGGGTATTTATTACTAGTAATATTAAATAATTTATTAACCTTATAAAGCTCTATATCTCTTATTATATAAAGATCTCTATATACTTAATATCCCTAGCCTAGTATCTACCTCTAATATATATTATTCTACTACTAGTATAAGCCTTATTTAATAGGGGGTTAGTACCTAATATTATTATCTTTATTAGCCTACTAGTAAGTATACTAGTAATATATTTCTAGATGATATTTAGGAGCTAGCGGAGGAGTAATTTCTTAGAGGGTCTCTTTAAAGATAGGGGGAGTAGGTTATTAGGGGTTCCTTAGTAGAATAACTACTTAAATAGTTATATTAGTAACTACTATATACTACTAGGGAGTAATACTATTATTAAGGTAATTATAAGGGCTAATTCCTAATAGTATTTCTTTAAAGCGAGGTTCTATTAATATAATATCTATTAGGTTAGCTCTAAGGATCCTAGATCTAACTTAGGTACTTATATTAGTTGTCTTTAAGCGTCTAGTACGCCTTATATTATTACTCTTATAGGATTTAAGCCTCTTATTATTACTATTAAGGGTATTATAATCTAGCTTAGAAAGAGCTACGCGCTTAGGTATTATAAGGGAGCTAGAGGAGCTAAGTTCAATATAAGAAGGGTAATAGTAGGTACTTTAAAGACAGCTAGTATAAGTTATATATAATAGATAATTAGGGGGAGTATTAAAATCTATAGGATACTATTAAATAGTAATAATAGGTAGGAAGAACTTTTTTATAATAGGATTAGTAAGCGCTAAGATATTAAGCTATTATATTAAATTTAGTAGCTAAATCTATTTATAATAATATATCTTTTAAATTACTATACTAATTCTTATTATTTTTAAAGTATTAGGTATATTAAGAGGAGGTATATAACTTACTCTAATTAGAAAGTATTATAGAGTATTAGTATAAATATATATAGAATATAAAGAAATATTAGACTTTTAATATTTACCGTAGTTAGTACTAGTCTTAAGAAGGTAATTTAAGGGACTTTAGACTAATTAATAAGCTATAATAAGCTTAGAGTCTAAAGTTAGGTATTTTCTATTATAGTAAGAAGATAATCCTTCTATTATTTACTAGCCCTCTTATAACTAGTATCTAGTATATACTTATTAATTTCCTACTATTTAATAGTAGTCTATTCCTTCTTAATTATTACTTGTAATTACTTATAATTTATTAAATAATAAAGTTTTATATAACTCTTTAAAATCCTTTATATATCTTTAATTAGATTTAGATCTAGTAAGTTTACTAGCTAGTTATTAATATATTTAAGCTCTATCCTATCCTTATAAAAAGTATAGTAATTTTTAGCTAATTAAGTATTATAACTACTATTATTATCCTTCTAAAAGATTATATACTTATCTTAAAGCTCTAACTTAGTCTTATAATAATATACTATTAGTAGGATTTTATTATAATACTATTCCTATATTATTAGGCTACTTAATAGCTATTTTTAGATATAAATATTACTATTCTTAAACTCCTTATCTACTTCCTTTATATACTTATAAGAAACTAGCTTACTTTTATATCTTATACTAACTATAACTTATACTAAGAACTTAGAGGCTGTAGTATAATATTACTTTTATATATAATTATTATAATTATATTTATATTTATTATAAATAACCTATTTAGTAGATTAGAAGTTTTAATAGAAATAGTATTTATTAGAGAAGTAAATCTAAGGATCTTTATAATTAATATTATAATTTATTAGTAATTAGTAGAGATACCTATAAGTTTCTATTACTACTCTAGCTAGATATACTTCTTAGATTAATTAACTTATTTTTCTAATTAATCCTTTAAGATCTAGGATTTCTAATATACTTAATATTTATAGTATCTAGCCTTATTTATATAATATTTTACTATCTTACTATATAGTAGTAGTCTAAAGATAAGAGGTAGATATAAAGGAATTGGATTCTACTTAGCTTTAATAGTAAAAATATCTTATAACTTAATCTACTAGTTATATTATTCTTTTAATAACTAATTATCTTTACTATTATCTCTTTATTAACCTTCTTAGTAGACTAACCGCGTCGGGTCAGTACTTTAAACTCGAGTTAGGTACCTAACTTAACTCTTAGCGAGTTAATACTAAATTCCTAGTCTAAGTATTTAGGTTAGTACTAATAGTTAGTACTAAGTATCTAAGTTAATACTAAGAGGTAGTACTAAGTATTAGTACTAAAGTATTTACCTAACTTACTAAGATATTAGTTCTACTATATTATTTTACTAAGACTATTATATCAGGAATATTTTTTTATTTATATTAAAATTTCGTATTATATATTTCGTATTATTAATATATTACTAAGTATTATTATTATTATTATTACTAACTAGGTAATTCTTAATAGTAAATAGAGTAGTATAAAAAGGTAATAGCTAATTAGCTATTCTTATAGAGATAATAACTATAATATTACTAATATTTCTTATTTATAATAGTATCCCTCGCTATATATAGGATTTACTACTATATTACTAGTTATTATTATTATTATTATTATTACCTAGGTAATACCTCTAAGTAATAAGGTAATTTAAAAAGGTAATATATATACCTAGGGAATTAAGAGGGGTATTAAAATTCTAGTAAAAAAAATACTATTTTTAGTATAAGGGTAATTCTAAATAAAAAGAAAGTATCTCTTACTATTCTATTAGGGGCTTGGCGTCTTAGTAATACCTTAGCGAGTCGGGTTAGTCTAACCTAACTCGCTAAGGTACCGAGGACTTTTTAGGTTTTTACTAATCTATAGTACTAAAACCTAACTTAATAGTTAGTCTACTTCTTAGGATAACTAGCTTACTCCTTACTAAGCTACTATTATTTTTAGTTAATAATAAGTAGTTAAATTTACTTAGAAATACCTATTTTCTAGTAGATTTCCTTCCTTATATTACTATTATAGTCTAACTACTAGACCTTAATATATTTAGGAGTAGAATATTTATAATAAGAAGTAATAGGATTAAATAAGAAGGTAAATATATATTTTTTCTACGTATATTAATTATTATAAGGTAGAAGCTAAGTTCTCTAGAATTACACTAAATTTTAGTAGGGGAGTAAGAGAAAGTTAGTAATAACTTTTATCTCTAATCCTTATATTATTAAAAGTCTACTTACTAGACTCTATTTCTACCTTTAAACTAGAGAAATAGCTACTTTAACCGGAGTAAAATTTAGTAGCGCCTAAGTATATATAATATACTACTTTAGTACTTTTAAAGTTATTACCTTAGATCTAGCTTAAAGCCCTAGCCTTAGCTGTAATTACTAGAGGATTATTATCTATTACTAAAGAAGGGGTTATATCCTTAAGTTTTCAGCTATATAGTCTTATCTACTATAAGGATAGCTTGAAAGGCTTACTTATATTTTATTTAGCTTTATACTAGCCTAGCCCCCTTTATATATAAGAACTAACTACTAACTTTAAATTTACGGCTAGGTTTTACTCTAAAAGTAAAGACTTCTAGCGAGTACCTAATATAGCCTAAGTATAAAAGGCCTAAGTCTACTATTACTAAGATTAGCTTAATACCTCTTCTATCTACGAGTTTTACCTATTTTATACAGATAGTATAAGGGTTATCTATAAGTAGAATTTAAGATAGCTAGTTTACAAGCTACTTAAATAGAGTTAGATATCTATAATAAGAAGTTATAAATAAATTAGGATATCTTTAATTAATATCTCTACGCGTTTCTTTTAAGATATAAGGTAGTTAAGAGAGTAGCTACTACTTTACTTTATTTAGAATAATTCCTTTAAATAGTCCCCCTAGTTATATTTATAAGGTAGTAGTTTATATAATATAATATATACTTACTAATATAATTACTATATACTATAACTAATTAATATAATTTAAATACTAATATTATATATATATACTACTTTATAATATATACTCCTACTATTAATATAATTATATTAGTAATTTCTAAAAACCTAGAGGGGTATCTAGAGCTAGCCCTAGGCTACCCTAGGCCCCTAGAGCTATAGTTTAAGAAAGCTTGCCTTAGAGCTATAGGGGTAGATATAAGTCCGCCTAGGACCGCCCTAAGATAAGGCTTCTAGGTACTAGGTAATAGCGTCGCGCTACCCTAAGATTAGACTTCTAGATCCTAGGTAATAGTATTAGGTCTAAACTTCTTTAAGATAATATATAAGATTATAAAATAACTAGTTTTATTAATAAGATTAGAGTATTAATATCCTATCTTATTAAAATTATAAAGTTAGAAGGCTAATATAACTATCTCTTACCTAATAAGTAATACTATAATAACTAGTAAAGTAAGTCCTTTACTATATCCTTATAACATTCTTAGAGTACTTAAATTATAGATAGATAAATAGTATTAGAGGAGGTAGAATTTTTAATTTTTTTTAATTAGGAGTAGGGTTATTACTACCTTCTTAATAGTACTAAATTCTTAGACCCCGCTTTTATTAGGAATACCTTAAGATAATAGTAAGGTAGAACTTAATATTATAAAATAGTATCTTAAGGTATCTTTAGTAAGAGGAGTATTATCTATCCTAGTAGGTATACCTTATAACTTCTAGGTTTTTTAGCCTTATAAGCGCTTTACCGGAGGCTAGTAGAGTTAGTATTAGTTTTAGTAGGCTCTAGATCTTACTTAATAAGTAATTAATTAGTACTTATTAAGGTTAACATAGTATTACTACTATTAGTACAGATATATAGGTTTTCTATAAGATAATTAATTAATTAAGAAGCTAGATATATAGTAAGTAGTATAGGTAAATATATTAGGTACTAAGGCGCTAAGACTAATCCGTTACTATTAAGCTATTAATAGATATATTATATATTACTAATTAAAAGGACCTATCTTAATACCTTTTATACTACCTTTTAGTAGCCCTATTAAGGGTAATATAATTTGTAAATCTAAGAAAAATCTATACTTTATAGAAAATCTTTAGCCTAGGTTATAATTAGATAATATCTACCTTATACTAATCTATTATAACGCCTTTTATTAATATAATAAATCCTAAGAACTCTACTTTAATTATAAAGAATTAATATTTCTTTAGATTAGTAAATAATTTATACTATTAAAGTTATTTAAGTACTTAATATATATAATCCCTATACTTTATATACGATTCTATATAAATAAGAATATTATTAAGATAAATAATATAGAATTTATCTAATAACCCTATTAAGGACTTATTAATATAGGCTTAAAAGGTTACTAGAGTATTTATAAGGTTAAATAGTATTATTAAGTACTTAAAATAACTATATTATATATAAAACGTAGTCTTCTACTTATCTCCTTTTTAAATATAAATATAATAATATATATCTTTAAGATTAAGTTTTATAAAGACCTTAACTCTATTTAAGTAATCTAATATCTTATTAATTAGGGGTAAAGGATATCTATTCTTAATAGTTACTTTATCTAACTTATAGTAATTAATATATAAACGTAGGCCTCTATCCTTCTTTAAAATAAATAGGATAGGTAATCTTATAAGGCTCTTAGAGTATCTAATCTATCCTTTTACTAAGGCTTTATCTAGATAGTATCTTAACTCTACTAATTTTATATTTAATAAGTTATATAAGGGTTTATAAGGCGAGTTACTAGTTATATTAATAGTATAATTACTCCCTTAATAAGATAGTAGATATCTAGCTTCTTTAACTAAAAATATATCTAAGAACTTCTTAAACTTTAGAGGTAATACCTATAAATTAATAGTAAGTTCCTTATCTAGACTACTTATATCTACTATTCTAAGTCTTAGTAGTTTAGGTTCTAGATTAATAATATTAGAAATAAGGAGTATATAAATAGCTAGCTATTTCTTTAAGAACTTTATAAACTATTATAAATTATTTAATTAGAATAATAACTTATTAATTTTAAAATACTACTTCCTTATACTTATATTAATCTTAATACCTACTATATACTATATAAGTCTACTAATAACTAGTAGTAGTCCTACCTTATTAATTAAATAGAAAATATTAGTATATTAATAGGAAAAACCCTAACTATTAATAGTTTAATATATTATATTATATATATTATAATAAAAGATAGGCTTACTATTTATAGACCCTAGATATAGTAGCTTAATATTTTTAATATATTTTAAGCTCGCTTTAATAGTATAAGCTTAAGAGATAATATTTAGCTATAGATTATAATTAAGATATCCCTTATATTTAAGAGGCTTATACTTTAGTATTATCTTAACTTTATATTAATATAATATTAGAGGTTTAACCTCTACTTCTTATAACCTCTCCCCTAATAATTTAGAGTCCTTAATAGGGTCTAGCCTTTTCCCTACTCCTTACTTATATATTAGCCCTATTTACTTATAGTAGTAAGGTTTAAGCGTCTTCCTTTCTATTAGAATCCGCCTTATTTTAGCGGATTAGAATAACTTATAATATAGTAGCCCTTCTTATTATAATTCTAATAAGTAATATCTAATAGGTTATATAATTTAAGCTTACTATAACTACTCTTACTATTATAACTACCTATTCCTTATCCCCTTATAATATTATCCCTATTTATTTATAGTTTTTTTTACCTTTATTATAATTTAAGTACTTATATAATATATTTTACTAGCCTTTTTTACCTAAGCTTTTTATCTTATTAATATTAGCCTTAAGGTATACTATTAATAATAGGAGTTTATCCCTTATATTAGGTAGGGACCCCTAATTTATAAGAGCGATTTAAAGCTTTTTAATAAGTTTAATATATAAATTTATTACCTATTTACTTTTAACTTTTTTAGGAAGTTAGGCTTCTAAAGATATTTAGTATATTTTAAACTTATAAATTACTTATATTAGGTATTAATATATATTAGTATACTATTAATATATACTTAACTTCCTATTTATAGAATCCTTAATATAGTTTAATAAAAAGTTTATAAAATCTTTCTAATTTAATATTTCTAAAGGATAAGAATATAAATAAGTAGCTTAAAGTTATTCTAAGTTACTCTTAAGCGCTAGTATTATAAATAGAATATATAATATCTATATAATAAAGTTAAATAGAGTTTATAAAAAAGATATATTATATTATTATATCTAGTCTTAATATTTATAAATATTTTTACTATAATAGTTAGGAATAGGAGTTAGCTTTAATATACTTTAAATATAATCTAAGTACTCCTTAGCTTTATTATATATATACTCCTAACTTATAATACTATTATTATAAAGAGAAATCTATTCCCCTAATTCTAGGGTAGTAATATCTACTTTAACTTCTTTAAGTTACTAAATTTATAATAACTCTTTTTACTTATACCTTACCTATATAAGGTATTCTATTATAGGGGGAATACTTCCTTTATAATTTTCTAAATCTCCCTTAAGGGTATTTTTAGTATTATTAGGTTTATTTATATCTCTAATATAACTTTCCTATTCCTTCTCCTATTAGCTAGGATTATTATTAAAAGTATTTAATAAACTACTTTTATCTTAATTCTACTATAACGGCGTATTACTTATAATACTACTAGAGCGAGTTATTTACTATAACTAATAACAGATTACTACCCTTAAATAGGTAGAAGAATTAGAATTATTATAATTACTAATTATAAGGGTTTTATAATAATATAAAATTAGTCTATTTTTATAGTAAGACTAATTCTTAAGAAATCTAAGAATTATTCTATAAGGGATCTAATAAACCCCTTAAAGAGACTAGTAAGCCTTATATATTATTTCCCCTTATAGGTTAGTATAAGGACGTAATATATACTAAGCGTATATATTATATAGCCTATTTAGTTAGTTATAATAGTAGTTTAGTAATTTAAGTTAATACTAAAAATAACCCCTAAGTACTAAAAAAAAAGTTAGTCTACTTAGAAGAAGCTAGAATAGTAGTTTAATAAGAAATACTACTAGAAGCTCGCTTAATTAATCCTATCTAAAATCCTCTCCCTTAAATTCACCTACCTTAATAAGTCTAAGGAGCTCTAGTAACCTAGTAGTATAAAGAATTAGGCGCCTAATTAACCTAATCTTAAAGATATATTATTTGATATTTAGTAATATTTATAAAAAAAGGAGGCTCTAATAACTAGTAATATTCTTAAGGTATTAGCTAGTAAGTTATAAAAGAAGCTATTATAATATAAAGATCTACCTAAACTTAAGTAGTTAAACGGCTAGCTCTAAGCTTTTAAAGAGTATTATAAGATTTAAAGCTATATTAGATATAATAAGGCTAGTACTATTAATAGAGTTACTATTAAGAAGGAGCTCTTAGATATATATAAAGAATTAAAGATATACCTAGACTAATTATATTAGGTTAGTACTTTAAACTTAAGTTAGGTTCTTAACTTAATTCTTAGTAAGTTAATATAAAATTCCTAGCTTAAGTATTTAAGTTAGTATTAATAGTTAGTATTAAGTATTTAAGTTAATATTATAAGGTAGTATTAAGTATTAATATTAAAGTATTAACTTAACTTACTAAGACTTTAATTTTAATAAGGGTATTTTATTAAATTATAATATTAGGAATACTTTATAATAATATAAAAAGGTAATATAATTATTTAATAATTATTAATAGATAATCTATCTATCTATTTAATTAGATATCTTTATAATCTTATACTTATAATCCTTTTATTTATTATTATCCTCTTTATTATTATTATATTTACTATTATTATCTTTACTAGTATCTTTTAATTTATATTTCTTATCCTCTTCTTTATCCTCCTTAGTAGTATACTTAATTTCTTTCTTATTAATATTAACTTTAATTAAGATACCCTCCTTATCTTAATTCCTCTTTATAAGGTTAAGTATAATATAATCCTTTATATTAAACGCGTTAGTATACTCTTATATAAACTTAATAAAAATATTTATAATATTAAGGTCTTATATATCTTTTAACTCCTTTAAACCCTTATAATATATAATCCTTTACTTAATAATTTATATAATTTATAGATTAAATTTAATAAATTTTAACTTAATAGTATTTATATCTTCCTTAGAAGTATTCTAAAAGTTAAGTTAATTAAAAGATAGAATTAAAGATAGATTATATATTTACCTCTTTTATAAAATTAATTATATTAATTATATTATTTATATTATTTATATTATTTATATTATTTATATTATTTATATTATTTATTAATTTATCTAGCTTAGCTTATTCTTTAATAGCCTCTTTATTATCTTTAAGGTATAACTCTATCTTAAAATATTCTATTATATAATATTAATTATTTAAGAAGTATTATATTACTTAATTATATTATTATAAATCCTTCTTTTATATCTTTCCTCCTTTATAACATCCTTTACCTTAATTACTAGCTTTATATAATCCTCTTTAATAGCTATCTTTTATATATTTAATTTATTTAACTTCTTAATCCTCTTTAATATTATTATATAATTATTAAATACTTTTATATATAATAGCTTTTTATTATTATCCTAGTCTTTTACTTATTCTTTATATATAATTAATTTAAGATTTTAGTTATAAAGACTTAATATTATTATAATATTATATTAACTTATCTATCTAGTAATATATTTAAGTAATATAATTAATAATAAATATTTATTATATATTAATAACCTATCTTATTATAATGTCTTAAGTATATAAAGGTAGAAGGAGTTATAAAGAAGATTTTAAAGGGTAATTCTACTTATAATTATACTTATAATTATATAGAATATACCGCTTAATATTACTTTACCTTATATTAAAGCTTTTAAACCTTATATTCCTTCTTTTATCTACTATTATATATATTTAATAACTTTAATAATAGCTTATATTAAGTAGACTAATAATATTATTTTATAATATATTTCTTACTTTATATATTAATAGGTAGATAGTATAATTAGGTAATAAAATACTAAAATTACTAGTTAGAGGAGGTAAACCTTTATAAGGTAGGGGAGTAAATAAGCTATTATATAAGAAGGGAAAGGTAATATAAATAAGTAATATATTAAAATATAATTAGCTAATCCTTTATAATTAGTAGTATTAAAACTAATAATATAAAGATA
>JAABUN010001197.1_pt1 | contig 60041 bp, 48 predicted proteins | sample 5559311 | NCBI WGS metagenome assembly JAABUN01 (sample SAMN10711877, study PRJNA513370) | rock metagenome | isolation source: Antarctica rocks | place: Antarctica: Victoria Land, Siegfried Peak sud
CGTCGTCACCGCGGTCGGGCAGGCGTTGGCGACCATCACCCCGGCCGGTGTCCGTGCCTTCTATCGCGCCGCCGGCTACGCCCTGTAACCGGCACGACTTTGCGTCTCCGCTCTAGTGGCATCGCTGGTTGGCAAACACGGCGGCGAGCCGTACTCGCGCCTTTAGGTCCACCCGCGCGAGGCGCGATCCCAGCGGCCTGACCATCGTCGGCTTGGCGCCTGATTCTCCCCAAGGGGTCCAGAACCAACATCTCCTCCGCCGTCCAGCTTACGGGCTGTTCGGCGCGGTTTGCGTCGTCTGCCCCAAGTGCCCTCTCGCGCGGTTCCTTCAACTCCTCATCACTGAACATCGTCAGATTAGCGCTACGCCTCGTGGTGTGCCGTCGGTGGCGCTGGAGGCGATCAAGGCACCGGAGCCGACGAGTTGCCGAACCTGAACGCCGCTATCCATCGCCCGTGCCAGCGCCGCCGGCCGCCGTGCCGGGCTCGCCGTCCGCTGCCGCGTGGTGGTCATCGTGGCCAAGTCCGTTGCTCCCTTCGCGCTACCGCTACTCGACGCCGCCGAGGTGTTCCCCAACTCCCCAGTATACCCGTATTGTATCATCATATTGATACATGTGTCAATACGTTGACACGATTCTGATACAGCGATATGATGCGGTGAAGAGGAGGTGATCGCGTGGCACGGGTGACCATGAAAGAGGCACGGGCGCACCGGCTACTGACGGTCCGCAAACTGGCGGAGCTGGCCGGGGTGGCGCCGGCAACGGTCTACCACATTGAGCACGGCCGAACGACCGCCAGCTTTCGGGCGATCCGGGACATCAGCGCGGCGCTCGATGTTGACCCGCTCGACATTGAGGAGTTCGCGGCGGTGATCGAGGGAACGGGGGCCGGAATGGGAAAAGCCGTCGCGGCATAGAACGCCGCGACGGCTAGGGAACACCTCGCGCTGGCGTCGAGACGGGCGCGAAGTGATAGGAGCATAGCACGATGGATACGACCGCACCGGCGGGTAAGCGCGCCGCCATCTACGTCCGGGTATCGTCAGACGAACAAGTTCAAGGCTACTCTCTCAGCGCCCAAGAGCGCTCCATCACCAGTTATTGTGACGCCCACGGCTGGGAGATCGTCGCCCGATACCGCGACGAGGGCAAGAGCGCCCGCACCGACGATGCGTCGAAGCGGCCCGGATTCCGTCAGCTGATGGCCGACGCTGAAACCCATCGCTTCGACGCCGTAATCGTCCACAAACTCGACCGATTCGCGCGCAACCGGCGCGTGGCCTTCGACGCCTTCCACCGGCTCGGGACAGTTGGCGTCGGCTTCGTCTCGATCGCGGAGAAGATGGACTACTCAACCCCAGCCGGTCAGCTCATGCTGACGATGCTCGTCGGCATGGCGCAGTTCTACTCGGACAACCTCAGCTGGGAGACGAAGAAGGGTAAGGGCGAGCGCAAAGCTAGAGGGCTATACAACGGCCTGCTGCCGTTTGGCACTACCAAGGGAACAGACGGGCTACCGGTGCTCGACACCGCTGCCTGGGGCTGCCAGGTCGTCTCCCGGTGCGAGATCGTCCCGGCGGGGGGCCTGCGCCTCGCGTTCGAGCTCGCCTCTGCGGGTCAGAGCGACCGGGAGATCGCGCGCACCCTTAACGCCGCCGGTCATGTCACGACCGGCAACCGAGGGCGGAACGCCCTGACCAAGGACTCGGTTCGCGCCTTCCTGATTAACCGCTTCTACGTCGGCGAGCTGCCGGACGGACAGGGCGGCTGGGTGCCAGGGAAGCACGGCGCCTTGATTGACCCGGCGATCTTCGAGCGGGCGCAGGCAGCACGGGCCGCGAACACGAGTCGGCCCCGTTGGGTCGAAAGTCGGCGCCAGCCGTGGGCGCTGTCCGGCATCGCCGTCTGCGGCGGTTGCGGAGCGAACGTCAACGCCCTGAGCCACAGCACGGGCCGTCGTCGCATCCGATGCGCCGGTCGAACACAGGGGAACGGATGCGACGAGCCATCCTGCTACGCCGACGTGATCGAGGACCAGATCGGGGAGTTGCTGTCCGGCTTTGCGGTGTCCGACGGGGAGCAATCACGGCTGCTGGCCGCCTGGCGCTACTACCAGAGCCGCGACACCGGCACGGCGGTCGAGCGTGCCCGCCTTCGGTCTAGACTTGACCGGTTGAAGGATCTGTATCTCGACGGCGATGTCGAGAAGGCGGCGTACCAAGCCGAGCGGGCGGCGGTAGCCGACAAGCTCGCGGCACTACCAACCGAGGGCAACCAGGATACCAACGCTGGCGACCGGCTTGCCGCCTTCCTCTCCGACGTGGCCGGCGACTGGTCGGTGGCGACGCCGACCGAGCGAAACAAGCTTGCACGCCAGCTTTTCGCGAGCGTGGTGGTGAGTAATAGGACAGCCGTGGCAGTACTGCCACGGCCGGACTTGAGAGCCTTCTTCTTTGCCCTTCCCCGTCCTGAGGTTGTCAACCCCGACGCGAAAGAATGCACTGGCGGAAGCGACGGGATTCGAACCCGCGATCTCAGCCTTGACAGGGCTGCATGTTAGGCCGCTACACCACGCCTCCAAAACCGGTCGGGATGGTAGCACGCGGCTCAGGGGGTGTCAACTGCGGCCACGCCGAACACCAATCCGACGACGAACCGCCCTACTCCTGTGGTGACAACAGGTGCGCTCATCACAGGCAGGCCCGCATCCGCGGCGGTTGTGGTCAGGCAGCTGACTCCGGCACTTCCTCCAGCAGGCGATGCAACACGTCGTCGGTCGTCATCCCGCTCGCTTCGGCCTCGAAGTTCAAGATGAGGCGGTGGCGTAACGACGGCAGTGCGACCGCTCGGACATCGTCAAGCGCCACGTTTAAGCGCTCGTCGATCAATGCACGGATCTTGGCGCCCAGGACGATCGACTGTGCTCCGCGCGGACTCACACCATAACGGACATACCGCTTGACCACGTCCGCGCGTCCAGGTCCTTCGGGGTGGGTCGCGAGAATGAGACGAACCACGTAGTCCGTGACGCTGGTCGCGATCGGCACCTGACGGGCGAGCTGACCCATCTCGGCAATAGTCTGTCCAACCGCCACCTTGGTCGCCTCGGTGCCATGACGAGCTGTTGTGCGGTGGACGATCTCCGTCAGATCGTCGGCGCTCGGGAATGGGACGACCAATTTATAGAAGAATCGATCGAGCTGGGCTTCGGGCAAGGGATAGGTGCCTTCCATCTCCAGCGGATTCTGGGTCGCCAGAACGAAGAATGGCTGGGCAAGGCGATGAATGACATTTGAAACGGTGCAGGTCTTCTCCTGCATCGCTTCGAGCAACGCCGACTGTGTCTTCGGAGTCGCCCGGTTGATCTCATCGGCGAGCACCAGATTGGCAAAGATCGGCCCCGATTGGAACGCAAACCGGCGATGCCCGTCCTGATCCTCAGCGAGGATGTTGGTTCCGGTAATGTCGGCCGGCATCAGATCGGGGGTGAACTGAATTCGACTGAACTCAAGGTCGAGTGCATCGGCAAGTGTTCGCACCAACATCGTCTTGCCGAGGCCCGGGACACCTTCGAGCAACACATGGCCGCCCGCGATCAGGCTGGTCAGTACGTCACGAACGATATCGGTCTGGCCGACCATGACCTTGCCGACCTCGTCCTCGATGCGCTGCACAACCGTCCGAAACTCGGCCACATTCATTTGTGGCGGCGCATCATTCTGCGTCGCTACCACTGCGACTCCTCTCAACCGTTCCCGGGTCAGCGCAGGTATGCCAATAGGCCGATCACGAGGCACATACCAACGATACCACCAAGGGCCACGCCCGCGATGCTCAGGAGCGCCAGCCTGGGATGGGCTTCAGCAATTCGCCTGATCCGAGCACGTATCATGGCCTCTAACCACCACTCAAACACCCGACGAGGGTGCGAATTCTCCGAGTACCTCCGCGAGGAGTTTCCCGGAGCGATCCCAGCTGAATCCCCCCGCTCTCGTGCGGCGAGCCTGCCGCGCGGCCTCGGAGCATTGGGACGAGACGGTTATGTCTTCAATCGCAGCCGCCATCGCTTCTATCTGATCGGGCGCGACATAGGTTGCAAGACTCCCTCCAACCTCCATCAGGGCGGGTGCCGTACTGGCTACCACCGGGATGCCAGCCGCCATCGCCTCGAGCACGGGCAACCCGAACCCCTCGTACCACGAAGGATAGATGAGCGCGGTGGCCCCCGAGTAGAGCGATGGCAGCGCGTCGTCAGGCACGTGTCCCAGGAACCGTACCCGTCCCGATAGCGCCAGGTCAGCCGCCGCCGCGTAGATTGGCTGAGAATCCCATCCTCTCCCCCCGGCGATCACCAGGGGAAGACCGAGCCGGGGAATGGCGCGAAGCGCCGCGAAGAGACCGACGAGATTTTTTCGCGGCTCAATAGTGCCAACGCTGAGCAAGTATTCCAGAGGCAAGCCGAGCTGGAGCCGCAAATCCTCGTCTGGCGGCACCGCGTTGAAGAACCGTGGTTCGACCCCATTGGGGACCACGACCAATTTGTGACGGGGTATGCGATATCGCTCCTGGATGTCCTGCCGGGTCGTCTCCGAGACCGTCAGGATCCGATCGGCCTGGTCCATCATCCTCGGCACCACCGCTTCAAGGTAGCGGCGAAGGCGCGCCGAGGCCCGCTCGGGCGCAAGCAGATACGCCAGATCGTGGACGGTGATAAGGCGCGGTATTCGAAACGACGGAGGCGCCGTGAAATCAGGCGAATAGATCACATGCGCTCGACCCGCGACGAGCTGAAGCGGCACGGGAAGGCGCAACCGGAACCAGAGCTGGTCCGCGCGGCGGCGACTTACCGGAATCCGCCGCACGGCCACCTGCGACCGATCGCCGAAGGCAGCGAGGGTCGTGGCCGCGAATGGTGGCACTCCTCGTCGCGCAGGAGCGTAGCAGAGCCGAAAGGAGGCGTGCGGCAGATGGGCGGCAGCTGCCGGGAGCACCTGCCGAGCGTAGCGACCGATGCCCGCTCCCTGATTGAAGGCGGCGCTGTCATCGACCAGAACGCGCACGGCAGGAACCACCTTTGGAGCGAAGGGATCCTCTCCTCAGACCAGACCCCGCCGCGCCCGATGGATGTAGAGCACGATGCCGACCGCAATCACCGTCCAGTACCCGATGACGCGATCCAGCAAGGCTATGGAGAGCGCCAGCGAGCTGTTCATATCCATGAACCGCACCAGGACAGTCGTAATGGCTCCCTCCACGATGCCGAGACCAGCCGGGGTGATCGGGAGTGTCGTCAGGAGCGCCGCCATGAGCGCAATGAACATGGCGGAGGTGAAGGACACGTGCGCATGGAGCGCCCACGAGACGAAGAGCACCCGAAGTCCTTCGCCGGTCCAGATCAGCACGCTGATCCCGAGAAACGTTCCGGGTCGTCGGAGGCATGCGAAAACGGCATCATGCAGGCGGCCATATTGCTCGCGAACACGTTCTGGAAGGCGGCGCTGCAACGCGTATCGAAAGAACCACATGGCGGTGACCGCGCCAATCCCGACGATGATCAAGGCAAGACCGAAGAAGAAGGTCTGGACGACCCGGTCAGGAATGTGACCCCGAAACAGCAAGATCCCTACGGCCGACATTGCCGCGAAGAGGACCACCAGGTCCGTCAGCCGCTCGGCGAGAATCGTGCCGAGGGTCGTGCTAAACGAGGCTTTACTCTCCTTTTTCAGCAGATAGCTGCGGTAGGCGTCGCCGAGCTTCGCCGGCACGATGCAGTTCGCAAACCATGACAACAGGAAGATCTGGACGAGACCGCCAATGCCGGGAACGGGGTGCCCATGCTCCCGGTCGATCCCGACCCGGCTCAACATCTGCCGCCACCGGTACGCCCGGATAAAGAACGTCCCGTACCAGACGACGAAACCCATGAAAAAGAGGAATGGATTGGCGTTACGCGCGTTTTTCCAGACCTCGCCCGGATTGACATCAAGCCGGCGAATAAAAAAGGCCGCGAGCGCGATAGCGATGAGGAACGACACGATCGTCTGCGGCTTGAAGAGCCGGTCCCGCAAGGACCCAGGATCGCCGGCATGATCGTCGGTCCCGGCCTCGGCTAACGCCGCTTCTTCGGCGGGCGAAAGGAGCTCATCCGCGCCGAGCATGGTGTCAGGACGATCGCCCAAGGATGTCGCTTCCCTCACGCCGTCACCATGACTTCCTGATCGATCGCTGGTGAACCCAAAACCGAAACCTCCGCGAGCGCCCAGACGACGCTGAGCTGAATACCGAAACTCAGCACATGAAGATAGTCGAAGAGATTGTGCACGGAGAACGCCACGGTCACCCCAACCGCTCCAATAATGAGCGGACGGTACTCGGACGGGCCCGCTCGCCGCAGCGCCCGGGTCAGGCGGACCGCCACGACCGCCAACAGTCCCAGGTAGGACGCTAGGCCGAGCAACCCAACCTGCGCAGCTGCCTGGATATACGCGTTGTGGGCGTGTCCCCGCGATACTCGGAAACGCCACATAGGGGTCTCATCCCGAAAGTGCCGTGAGAAGTTCCCGGCGCCGACCCCTAGGAATGGATGGCTCTTCGCCATGGCGATGCCCGCTCGCCAATGGGCGAGTCGCTCGCGCGCCGAAAAATTCGTCGTCGTCACCTGAACGTCATCATGGAAGGTAATCTCGCCGCCGGCGATGCGGTCGGTAACTCTCGATCCCACCGGTGTCGCCAGCACCACCATAATGAGAATGGACCCGAGAACTACCGCACCCCAGCGCAACCATCCTCCCGTGAGCCAGACCACCACCGACAAGCCGACCGAGGCACCTACCCACCCACCCCGGGACTGCGTTAAAACCAGCGCAATGAGGCCGAGAGAGATCGCCGCCACGCTCAGGAGCCCCAGCGGCCGCGTCATCCATCCCAGACGAGTCGCGGCGTGGTCGTGGCCGATCCACGCTCCGGCCACCCCGAACAAGAGCGGTAGCGAGAGTTCGAGATAGCCAGCAAAGGGATTTGGCTGCCCAAACGACGAGTAGGCGCGGATAAGACCACCCACGTTAAACGACTGTGGTCCAATCCCGGTAATGACCTGATAGATGCCGAAAAGGGATGCGGCGATAGTTCCCCCGGCTATGCCATACAGTGCCGGACGTGCCGACCGGGCACTGGGCAAGGTGTCGACGGCCACGACCAGCACGATGAGTGCAATGCTCCAGCGATATAGCTCACTGAGCCAGTCCCGCAGGCTCTCAGCTGCCAGGCCGGACAGGAACAGGACAGCGACATAGCAGGCAAACGGAGCGATCATCCAAGTTCCCCGCACCGGACGCCGCTGCGCGAGCCTGCTAAAGATCCAGGCAACGGTGAGCGCAAGAACCATCGTCGACGTGTACCGGAGCGTCATCGGCCCGAGTCGATGCTCACCAATATCCTGGATCGGGATGCTGGCAACACAGAGTCCAAGGGCGCTGGAGGGCGAGTAAAGGGCGATGACGAAGGTGACGGGGGCTATCAGAAGGAGCAGATTAAGGGGCCACGGCAAAGCGACGAGCACCGTCCCGGCGACGACGGCAAGGACAACGATGACCCAGTCCCCGCCGACCGGTGCAGGACCGTAGCGAGGGGTGGCGGCGCTATGCATCGGCGAGGTCATGCGACGCTGCTTCGAGCACCGCAATGAAGAGCCACGTCATGACCGCCACATCTGGCAGAAAGAACCCATTATCAACCAATCCATGCGTCAGACCCGCCACAATTGCCGCCATGGCTCCTGCGACAAACGGCGTGGCAGGGAGGTCGCCGTGGGCGAGATGACGCCGCACAAGTCGAGCGACGCCGGTAAACAACCACCCGAAGGCGACGGCGCCAAGTATACCGACGCGAAGCCAGAGGTCGAGGACAAGGTTGTGAGGATGTGATGAATATCGCTCGGGCCAACCACCCGGCTCGACATACCGGCGCCAATATTGGTACAGGAACTGATCCAGACCAACCCCCCATATCGGATGATCAAGTGCCATCGCCCAGCTGGCGCGCCAGATGAGGAACCGGGTCGGCCATCGACCGGTTCCGCCAAGATCGACCAGCCGGCCGCTCGCCAGCGCGCCGAAGAAGAGAGCGGCGATCACGACAGCGCTCAACACGGGAATCCAGGCCCCTCGTCGCTGACCGGTGAGCAACGCCAGCGTAGCGACACCAACGATGAGGCCGATCATGGCGCCGCGGGAAAAGGTGGCTCCGACCCCGAGCGATATGATCAGCGCCGTTCCGAGCCTGATCGCTCGCCAGCGCGGCCTGCGAAGCATTAGGGCGGCGCCCGCCGCAAACGCACCGACGCGCTCGAGATAGAAGGAAAGGTTATTCGGATGTGGATACGTCACTGTGGCGCGGTGTACCCCGTCGGCGGCAACGCCGAGTCCGAGGGTAAACTGACCGACGGCGCAGATCGCGACAACGGTCCCACTGGCGATCAGTGTTCCACCGAGAAATCGCTGGCCGTGATGCGATCGGAGGGTGGGACGCATCAACAGATAAACGAGGATCGGCTCAACGATGACGAGGCGATACTCTCGCAGACTCTCGTGCCGATGAGCCGGATCAGCGACGGTCGTAAGCGAGAATGTCGCGGCCGCGAGAAACGCGAACGCCGGCAGCCCGAGACCGTTCTTCGACCAGAAGTGGCCCGACCAGCCATGGAGCGAGCCGCCGCGAAACACCTGAATCCCCCGGCTCACGGTGAGCATCGCAATGGACAGCTCGAGTGGTCCAAACTCGCTGCTCCCGATCTGGACTGGCCGGTAGGTGAACGGCAAGGCGACGATAACCGCCGCCGTGGCCGCCATCGGTGAAGCAACGGCGGCCAGCAGCGCGGTCGCGAGGAACGTCACCGTCGCAACGCCATCAGGACTCGCGACAAGAAGTCCCCCGGAGAGAAGCAAGACGGCGCCCGCAATTCCATCCAAGACGCCGATGTCACCCGCGGTGGCGAGGTGGTGTGGAAATCGAGGCGACGTCATCAGCCGAGCCTCGCCGGGATCATCACGCGCGCCGGACAGGTCGCCATTCTGGCAGTGGCGGAAGCTCCGGCCAGAGATCCGAGGCACGACGCCGTTGCAGGTGGCCGAAACGCTCGGAGACGATGTAGATCGCCTCGCGCACGGCCAGGGCGATGAGGAGGAGCCCGGACCCCAGCAACAGGACAACCGGCCAGATGACAGGTACGTCGCGATCGACGATGGCGCCGCCAAAGGTGAGCTCTCCCTGACCGGTCAGCCGGAGAGTCAGCCGGTGGTTTGCATCCGATAAACCTGACGCGAGCCGTACATCCAGATTCCGCGCTTGTCCGGCAACGAGGTCCAGGGCGACGGGGACGTCATCGACCTTCACGTCCACAGCCCCCGCTCCGGGGCTGAGGCGGAGACGGGCAGTCAACCCGGTCCCGACGAACGGAAGGGTGAGACGGGCGCCGACCTCGCTCGTTGTACGGTATTCGCCCTGATCGAGTACCTGAGGCGACCAGTTTCCCCCGTAGGTGAATGAGGAGCTGTCAACGGGCGCGAAACCCGTGGTCGCCGGAGGGTGACTCTCGGACGCGAGCGCCTGCATCGCCTCGAGTAATGGCGTCGCCCGACCACTCACACCGAGTGCCGCGTAGGCGGCCTCAGGTGCGGTCTCACCGCTGGCTGGAGTGGCTGGCAGAAACTGCCAAATGAAGAGAACCCCCAACCACGGCCATTCGGCTCGTGCCCGTTCCATTCCGTCAATCGCGAACGCCGCCTGATCCCCCTCCGACACCACTCCGTACGGTTGTTTCTTCCAGCCGTAGTGAGTGGCCCAGATCGGCTTTGCCGCGTCGCCTCGATCGACCATCGCCTCGCGGAACACGATCGCGCGTGCATAGTTCACGCGGCTCTTTCCCACGCGTCGATCGAGTGGCGACGTCACCCCACCATCAAGTCCAATCGCCACCACATCAAAAAATGTCGCGCCGCCCGCGGCATAGACACCGTCCAAGAACGCCAGGTCATCGAAGTCCCCGTCCGATGTAGCGACGTCAAGCTCGCCCAGAACGACCGTCACCGTACTCTTGGCACTTCGTGCGGCGTTGGCGCCCCAGGCAAGAACTGTTGCGTAGGCGGCTGGATCGGGCTTCCCCGCGCCCCACTGTCCAAGCCGGTTCGGGAGATCCCAGATTTGAACAAAGCGCAGGTCAGAGGCATACCGGCTCACGACTGCTTCGACGAAGCGGCCGAAATCGGCGGGGTCGACTGGCGGCGCGTCCGCGGCTCCGATATCACCGGGCGAGCGCACCCAGGATGGAGATCGGCTCAGCACCACGACGGGCACCAGGCGGTGACGCGCCAGGATCTGAATCATTGCGTCGGTGGTATCCCATCGGTATGCACCCCGCTCCGGCTCGATCGTCGACCAGGCGAAGGTTTGCCGGACGTAGCGCACCCCCTGTGCTTGAAGCGCTGTGGCAACCGCTTCCATCTGATCAACGGGAAACCGATCGAGATCGGCATTGATCGCCAGATCTCTGCCCGTGGGGTGATGGACAACGGGAATCTCGCCGCCCGTCTCGATCCCACGATGGAGATAGCTGTCCGCCAGTGCCCCGCCAATGGCAGACGCGCACCCGATGACACCCACCATCACCGCCAGAACGATCCGAATCCCATCGAGACGCCCCGCCGTGCGGCGTCGCCAGTGGGCGACGAACCGCGCGACGACCATCGTGAATTCGCGGCGGCGCGGCCGTACAGGTCGCGTTACGGGCTGCGGCGTGAAGCGGCGCGAAGGTTGTCGGCGGGGCGGGGCCGTCACGACCGACCTTGAAAGTGCCACCGTGGCCCCATCCGATCTCCGCTTTTGAGAGGTTGGTTGCCGGGCCGCTGTGTTGACCCAGTCAAGGACGTGCTGGCGAGAAGTCGCATCAAGACGCTGCAGCGCCAATGGCAACCAACGAGCGAAGGGTCGCAAGGTTCCTTCGGTCCTCCTCACCGTTGTCGCCCTTCGGCGTCTCAAGTAGACCGGGTAGTCCGTCAAAGCGCGGGTCGTTCAGGATCAGACTAAAGGCGTCGAGACCCAGCTCCCCGTCACCGATCGGCGCGTGACGGTCGACCCGGCTTCCCAGGCCCTTCTTGGCGTCATTGAGGTGGAATACACGCAGCTGACTGAGCCCTAAAATGTCATCGAAGGCCGTCATGGTGGCGTCGTAGGTGGAATCGTCGCGCAGGTCATACCCAGCGACGAAGGCATGGCAGGTGTCGAAGCAGATCCCGACTCGATGTCGATCGTCGATGCCATCGATGATCTCCGCAAGCTCCTCGAAGCTTCGTCCCAGCGTCGTGCCTTGCCCGGCTGTCGTTTCCAGAAGCGTCATCGTGGTGCCATCTGGACGGTCGTCGTGGAGCCGGTTGATTTCGGTTGCCACCCGTTGCATCGCCGGGGTCGCGCCACTTCCGACATGGGCTCCAGGATGGGTCACGAGATAGGGGATGCCGAGCCGCTCACAACGATCGAGCTCATCGCCGAAAGCGAGACGGGAGCGCTCGCGGAGGGCGTCGTCCGGCGAGGCAAGGTTAATGAGATACGAGTCATGGGCGACGAGGTGCTGGATCTTGGTACGCTCCTGCTCCTCTCGGAAACGGTCGACAGCCGCCGCGTCGATCGGTTTTGCCTTCCATTGACTGGCATTCTTGGTGAACAACTGGCACGAGGCCATTCCAAAGTCCGCTGCGCGCCGGAGCGCAAGCTCGCACCCACCGGCAATCGACATGTGCGCTCCAAGTTCAAGCATCATCCTCTCCCATCGCGGCGGGGCGCGTATGACGATAGCATAGGCCGGAGGGTTCGATACGACGCCGCCCCGTTCACCACTCACACCGGCGCCCGGGCGCTCAGCTCGTCATCGATGTTCTGAATCCAGCGGCACGTATTGCGTGTGCTACCATCGACCGTCTTGACCACCGATGTCGATCTGGACCGGTCCACCGGTCTTTGGAGAGAGGCGTTACGCCGACGATGACCGCGACGGTGAGCGACCTCTCGTCCCTATCGCTTGTGATCCCCGCCTATAACGAAGCGCAGCGCATCGCGGCAACGCTCACCACCGCGGTGACCTATCTCGCCGCGCAGCCCTATGCGGCGGAGATCATCCTGGTTGACGATGGCAGCAGCGACGACACCCGGGCGACGGCAGCGGCGGCGGCGGCCCCGTACGCAATGATCCGCGTCCTGACTATTCCACACCGAGGAAAGGCGGCGGCGCTTCGGGCCGGCTTGCGCGCCGCGACGAACGATCTGGTCGCGTTCTCCGACGCTGATCTGGCCACCCCGCTCTCCTACCTGGAAGAGGTGCGCCAGAAGCTGGTCGGCGGCTGTGATGTCGTCATCGGCTCGCGCGAAGGCGCCATGGCGTCTCGTGTCGGCGAACCGTCGTACCGCCACCTGATGGGTCGTGTGTTTAACCTTCTCGTGCGCGCGCTTCTCCTCCCCGGTATTCAGGATACCCAATGCGGGTTTAAAGTATTTCGTCGATCGGTGCTGTCGGATGTCCTCGATCGGGCGCTGCTCTATGGAGACTCGTCGCAACCCGTTCAGGGGCCGCGGGTTACCGCGTTCGACGTCGAGCTGCTGCTCATCGCTCGACGACTTGGTTTCACGATCTGCTCGGTGCCCGTCGTCTGGACCTATGGAACCAGCTCGAAAGTGCATCCAGCATGGGACACCTGGCACAATGTCATAGACGTTCTGCGTGTTCGATTCAATGCCTCTCGCGGGCGATATGGGTGACCTTCGATGACTGATCAACAGCCCGCGGACGACCGTACGCCGGAGCACATTCTGGTCGGTGTGGCGTGGCCCTACGCCAGTGGACCACGCCACCTCGGCCATGCCGCTGGCTGTTACGTGCCATCGGATATCTTCGCTCGCTACCACCGGATGGCTGGCAACCATGTCCTGATGGTCTCAGGGTCGGACATGCACGGCACGCCAATCACCGTGGTCGCCGACCGGCGTGGTGTCAGCCCTCAGACCGTGGCGGAAGAGAACCACGCCAAGATCGCCGAGTCCTTCGCCAGGCTTGGACTCTCCTACGATCTCTACACCACGACGCTGACCGAGAACCATCGCCGGGTTACTCAGCAGTTCTTCCTTCGGCTCCTTGAGCGTGGCTATCTCTTCCAGGACACCACGGTCGCAATGTTCGACCCGACAGCGCAGCGCTTCCTGCCTGATCGCTACATCGAGGGCACCTGTCCCCATTGTGGATACCCAGACGCGCGCGGCGACCAATGCGATAACTGCGGACGCACGCTTGACCCGATCGACCTGATCAATCCACGATCTACGCTAACCGGGGCCACGCCGGAAACCCGCGAGACGACCCACTTTTTTCTCGACCTCCCGAAGTTTACTGAGCCCCTCCTTGCATGGGTCGACGCGAGCCAGTCGCACTGGCGGCCAAACGTCTCAGCGTTCACCCGCAACTGGCTGCGGGAAGGGCTGAAGCCGCGCGCCATCACTCGCGACATAGATTGGGGAGTTCCTATCCCTCTCGAGGGGTACGAGACGAAACGGATCTACGTCTGGTTCGATGCGGTTATCGGCTATCTGTCAGCTTCCATCGAGTGGGCCGAGCGCAGCGGCCATCCGGAAGCGTGGCACGCCTGGTGGGACTTTAAGGCCGACGGGAGCGCGCGGGGACGCTCCTTCTACTTCATCGGCAAGGACAACATCCCATTTCATGCCATTATCTGGCCGGCGATGCTGCTGGGCTATGGCGACCTGGCGCTGCCTTTCGATGTTCCAGCCAACGAGTTCCTGACCCTCGACGGACGTAAGCTCTCATCGAGCCGTGCCTACACGGCCCGGTTGCCATGGCTTCATGAGTTCCTCGATCTGTTCGACGCCGATTTGACCCGCTTCTATCTCATCATCAATGGCCCTGAGACGCGCGACACCGACTTTTCCTGGGAGGACTTTCAGCGACGAACGAACGACGAACTCGTCGGTACCTACGGGAACGCCATTCATCGTCTCCTTCGCTTCACCGAACGCCAATTCGGCAACCGGGTGCCTGCTCCAGGCACGCTCACGGACCGAGATCAGGCATTGGTCTACCAGATCGGCAACACCTTCAACGAGGTCGGCTCGCTGATCGATGGCCGTCACCTGCGCGATGCGCTTCGAGCGGTGATGGGCCTGGCGCGCCTGCTCAATCGTTACCTTGATGACGCCGCGCCCTGGATCACGATCAAGACCGACCGCACCGCCGCGGCAACGTCGATCTGGACCGCGCTACAGGTCGTTAGCGCTTTCCGCATCCTCACCGCCCCATTCATGCCCTTTTCCGCTCAGCGGCTTCACGAGTGGCTGGGCGGAACGGACGCGGTTCACGGCTTGCCATGGCGGGCGTTCCCCCTCGCGGCTGACCAATCCCTCCTCACCGCTGAGCCGCTCTTTCGCAAAATCGACGACGACGAGCTCGCCGCTATCGTGCAGCGGTTCGTCATTGAAGACGTCAGCCCGGACACCGGCGAGCCGACCTGACCGCTTCTTCTCCACAAAACGGATGGGGTCGTCGCCCGAGTCCCGTGCGGCGACCCGTGACCCGGTGGGGCCAAGTGGCTATGCGCTGTTGAGGTGCAGATTCAGGGCTATGTGGGCCCAGACGCGGCATTCGGGCGAACGCTTTGTGCGATTCCTCATAAGAAACAGGGCCATCGGCTGTCAATGATGGCCCCGCGTGAGTCATCGGCAAATCACCCTTCGCTGTCATCTCAACGCGGTGGCCCTCTCTCGAAGTCGCGTATAGCTCCCCCCGAGACAACCAATCCCGCTCGGCCAGCTAATCCCGGTTGCGCCGACACGCCATTCGCACTGTGTCTCCTACGTAGTACTATGGTCCCTGGTACCCCGACCACCCGTACTTGAGGCGCACGCATTGAAATTAGACAAGCAGGAACCGCACGAGAATCCCACCGTTGGAGCGCATCCACATGGTGTCACGAGCGACGGCTCTAGCACCGCAGTGGCGACCCAGGAGGGTGCCCCGACCCAGCAGGCGTCTCACGCCGACGGCCTGCCGGCAATTCTCCGGGAAGCCCGGCAGGCGGTCTCCCGATGTGACGCCGATTTGCGACAGCTCAGGACGGTAATACGGACGATGCGTTCCGCGGCGGAGCGTGACCAGGCACAACTTCAACGCTTCCTGGAGGAGTTCGCACTGGAGCAAGCGATTCATTTGCCCCGTTCAACGGCTGAAAGCCGTGCCGATGGCCCCGTGATCGATGTTGACGCGATTTGCTCCGAACAGGAGACGATGGTATCGCGGATCGACCGTGCGATGGCGGTCACCGCGAATCTGGTTGCTGCGAGCCGACTCTTGAGCGCGGTCAGCGAGCTCCTCGGCGATGACCATGCATACCAGGCAGTCCAGGACAGCGACAACGTTCAACTTCAGCAGGGCATGAACGAGGCGCGGGAAGGTGAGCGTCGCCGCCTCGCCCGCGAGATTCACGATGGACCGGCCCAAACGCTGGCCAACGTGCTCTTCGCGGTGGAAATGGCCGAACAAGTATCGACGCGCCATCCAGAACAGGTGCCTGACGAGTTGCGCCGGGCCCGCAAGCAGATCAAAGACGGTCTGGCCGAGATACGCCGATTTATGTTCGAGTTACGTCCCGCGGCGCTGCGCGATCTGGGACTGATTCGCAGCCTGACTCACTACGTCCAGGAGTACAACGAGTGTTTTCAGATCGACGTTGGCTTTTCCGCGGAGGGACCACTGCCGTCCCTGTCGGAGGAGCAAGAGCTCACGATCTTTCGCATCACACAGGAAGCCCTGCAGAACGTTCGAAAACACTCCGGCGCCGCGCGGGCGTCCGTCACCCTTCGGTCTGCGGCAGCGCGAGTCGAGCTTACCGTCAGCGACGACGGAGCCGGATTCGAGCCCGACAAAGTGGTGGCTCGATCGAGCACCGGTGCCGGGCTCCCTGGCATGCGAGAGCGAGCCAAGCTCATTGGCGCGACGTTGGCGATCAGGAGCCGGCCCACCACCGGCACTCACGTCGAACTGGTGGTGACGGCGTGACGCAGAACGGTCGTCGTTCAACGGCCCATGCGCCGGGCGATATGAGGAGGACCGGATGAATCGCATCCACATACTTGTCGTTGACGATCATCCGCTCTTTCGGCGGGGAATCCGTTGGAGTTTGGACAACGAGGCGGATTTCCTGGTCGTCGGCGAGGCGGGCGACGGCACGAGCGCCGTTCAACAGGTCGATCTCGTCGTGCCCGATATTGTCCTGATTGATATCAACATGCCCCGGATGAGCGGGCTTGAGGTCACTCGGGTCATCAAACGCCGCCACCCGCAGATGGGTGTCATCATCCTCACGATGCACGAAGACGATGAGCAGTTGTTTCATGCCATCCGCGTCGGCGCGGCGGCCTATTGCACGAAGGATATCGAAGCCGAGGAGTTGATCCGCCTGATCCGCCGGGTCGCGCGTGGCGAGTACATGATCAACGAGAACGTGCTCTCGCGGCCGTTCGTTGCGTCACGGGTCCTCGACCAGTTCCGTGAGCTGTCGCAGATGGAGCAGGTCAACGACGGTGTCTTTTCTCCTCTGACACCCCGGGAAGTCGAGATTCTCGACTGCGTAGCTCAGGGAAACAGCAACAAGGAGATCGCTCGGATATTGAGCATCTCCGATCAGACCGTCAAGAACCACATCACGTCGATCCTCCGTAAGCTCGCGGTCAACGACCGCACCCAGGCCGTCATCTTTGCCTTGCGCCATGGATGGATCAAGCTCGCTGAGGACTCTGCGATTTCGTGAGGCTCCTGGCCACCAGCGGTCGACCCGATCAGTCGTCTCTGGTGCGAAGTCACTCGCATTACCGCCGGGCGAACTGCTTCTCAAGATCGTACTGGCTGAGGTGGATCATTGTTGGCCGGCCGTGACCGCAGGCTCGCGGCTGGCTCGAGCGTTCTAGATCTTGAATGAGCTCTCTCATCTCGCCAAGGGAGAGCGCCTGGCCGGCCCGGATGGACGTATGACAGGCCGTTGAGATAGCGACCGCGTCCAGCCAGGAGTCACCGGAGCCGCCATCCTTAAGCTCGGCCAGGATGGCGCGGAAGCGCTCACCGATATCAACCCCGCGCATAATCGCCGGGACCGCCCGAATGGCGATCGCTCCCTCCGCGAAGTGATCCATATCGAATCCTAGTGACGCCAGCTCACCACGCGAACGATCGAGGACCGCCAGCTCATCCGGCGACAGATCGATCACCAATGGATCGAGCAGCGGTTGCTGGTCCACGGCCAGGGCGCTTAACTGCGAGAGAATCCGCTCATAGAGTACGCGCTCGTGTGCCGCGTGCTGGTCGACGACGTACAGCCCCTCCGGACCCTCCGCGATGATGAAGGTACCTCCCACCTGACCAAGGACACGGAGGATTGGGACGCCCGTAGCATGATTGATCTGTATCGCTGGCGCCGGGTGATCCTCCGCGGGAGCACCATGACCCGGCCAGTGAGGCGGCTCAGGGCCTACGGTCTTCGTCGTGGTGCTCTGCCCCGGAACGCGCCAGTTCAAGGAAGGCAACTCGTCCCGCGGCGAGCGCGCAAGAGCGCCATGCGCCGCTCGTTGAACGGCCCGGCAGACGGCTCGCTCGTCGAGGAACTTCACCTCTGCCTTCGTCGGGTGAACATTGACGTCCACGGCCGCGGGGTCGAGGGTCAGGGAGATCAGCGCGAGCGGATGCCGGCCGACCATCAGCAGACTGTGGTATGCCTCCTCCAGGGCGAAGGAGAGCGCACGGTTTTGAATCCAACGCCCATTGACGAAGAAGACGAGACCCTGGCGGTGGGATCGGGTCACCGCTGGCTCGCTGACCCAGCCGGTGACGGACACACCCGGAACGACGGCCGCATCGTCAAGCGGCTCCAGGAGCAGGGCGGCTCCACCGACATCTGCGCCGTACACGGCTACAGCGGCAGCGTTCATATCACCTGAACCATCGCTGCTAAACAACGCCTTCCCATCTGCCTCCAGGCTCATCGCGATCCAGGGGTACGCGGCGGCGTACGCGGCCACCGCGCGGACCACATAGACGGATTCGGTCGCCGGTTGTCGGAGGAACTTCCGGCGAGCCGGCACATTTCCAAAGAGGTCACGAACATCGACGGTGGTGCCGGGAGGAGCGGCGGCGGTCCGGGGCGGCTGAAGTGCGCCGTGATCGCTCTGAACCTCGACGCCCGCCGCGCTCTGGTGCTGACGTGACCGCATCGTGAACAGGGAGACCGCGGCAATGCTGGGGAGCGCCTCACCTCGAAAGCCAAGGGTATGCAGATGGTCCAAATCTTCAAAGGTCGTGAGCTTCGAGGTCGCGTGCCGTTGCAGCGCGACAGGCAGTTCATCGCCGCTGAGACCAGTGCCATCGTCTCGAACTTCGATACGGTCAAGTCCGCCGCCAGCGATCCTGACCGAGATGCGCGTGGCGGCGGCATCAATGGCGTTCTCAACAAGTTCCTTGACTACCGACGCCGGTCGCTCGACCACTTCGCCCGCGGCGATCTTACCGATGGTGTCGTTGGAGAGCAGTCGAACGGTCATGGCGATCCCATCCGGGGATGACACATACCGCCGCGATGGCGACCGAACGCGGCAGCGTTAGACCCTATGGTAGTGCACCGGACGGTACGATCTCGATCGGCGTTCCACGCTTGTGCGCGGACACGTATGGGCTTCCCGCTTCGAAGAATCGATACGGCTCATCGACCGCCCGGGTGATCCCAATGCGGGACCCTGCCATCATCGCCGCTGGCGGGGCTCCATCGAGCAGAAAGAGATCTGTCGCGGTGATGAGGTCAACGCCCTGATCGCCGAGTGTTACTCCCAGAGCCTGACAGAGCCGTCCTGGCCCCCCGCAGAGCTGCCGATCGGATTCAACACCCCGTCGTTGGCGCATGAGATCGAGTCCCTCCAACGGCTCGACCGCGCGGATGAGGACCGCGCCGGTAGCTCCATCGGATTTGGCAACCACATTGAGCATCGCATGGAGGCCATACGATCGATAGACATACGTAAAGCCCGCCTGACCGGACATGATCGCCACACGGCCGGTACGTCGCTTTGCCGCATGCGACGCGAGGTCTCCCGTCCCCAGATAGGCCTCGGTCTCGACAATCCGGCCCGTACAGCGGCCGCCCCGCTCGGTGACGACGAAGCAACCGAGGAGGCGCTGGGCCGCCTCGATCGTAGCGATAGTAAGTTGATCCCGTCGCAGACGCTGACCGTCAGTCATCCAACTCCCGAAGTCGTCGCTCAAGCAAGGTGATTTGCTCAAGCGCCGTGGCCAGTCGCCGTCGCTGCACGTCGACGACGTGCGGAGGCGCCTTTGCCAAGAACCCATCATTCACTAACATGGCCTCCGCTCGGCCCCGCTCAGCCTTGGTCTGGCGAAGGTCCTCCTGGATACGCGCCCGCTCAGCGGACATGTCGACGAGGCCCGCGAGCGGCAAGACCGCGACGACGTTGCCGGCGACCACGGTCAGCGCCTTGCCATCGATCGTCGGTTCCTTGTCCGATATCGTCAGCTTGTCATCGGCGATCCTGGCCAGCAAGCCGAGCTCCCGGCGCGCTGACTCAAACGCGGCGACCCGACCGGGAGCGACGAGGTGCGCCCCGATCCATCGCGCCGGCTCAATGCCCTGTTCGGCGCGGGCGTTCCGGACACCGCGAACCACATCCATGATCGCGCCAAAGTCAGCCTCGGCTTGCTCATCTCGACCGGAAGGTGCCGGCCAGCTGGCAACCATGACGCTATCGCCCTGGTGCGGCAATGCTTGCCAGAGCGCGTCAGTCACAAAGGGCATGAAGGGATGGAGGAGCCGAATGCTTCGCTCGAGCACGAACGCCGCCGTCTGTGCCACCGCGCGCTGTTCGTCGGGGGAGCCTTTTAACCGCACCTTGGCCGCTTCGATGTACCAGTCACACAACTCGGACCAGACAAAGTCGCGAAGCTGACGACCAGCCTCTCCGTAGAGATGGTTTCGCAGGAGCCCGGACGCCTCGGCTGTCACGGCGTCAAGTCGACTGAGAATCCAGCGGTCCACGAGCGCCAGGGCACCCGAGGGAGATGCAGGTCCCTCCGTGGCCATGTCAATCGCGTGGGCATGGATCGGCCGCAACGCGAACCGCGTCGCGTTCCAGAGTTTGTTCGCGAAGTTTCGGGCATCCTCGACCTTCTGAAGACTCAGCTTCATGTCGACACCCGGTGAGCCCTGGGTCACGAGAGCGAAGCGCAAGGCGTCGGCACCATACTGGGCCGTCACCTCGGTGGGATCGATGACATTCCCCTTCGTCTTACTCATCTTGGCGCCTTCGATGTCCCGCACGGTTCCATGGAGATAGACGGTGTGGAACGGCACCTCGCCCATCATCTCCAGGCCGAAGAAGGTCATCCTGGCGACCCAGAGGAAGAGGATCTCGTAGCCCGTTTCCATGACCGAACCAGGATAAAACCGGCGTAGGTCAGCGGTGTCGTCTGGCCAACCGAGCGTCGAGAATGGCCAGAGTCCCGAACTGAACCAGGTATCGAGCACGTCAGGATCTTGCTCTACCGGTCCGCCGCAAGCCGGGCAGGAGGAGAGTCTTTCCTGGTCCGTCACCGTCACGTCGCCGCAGCCATTGCAGGTCCAGACGGGAATGCGGTGACCCCACCACAGTTGCCGGGAAATGCACCAGTCGTGGATGTTCTCCATCCAGTTCAGGTAGACACCTTTAAACCGCTCTGGCACGAACCGGAGGCGCCCGTCGTTGACCGCATCAATCGCCGGTTGGGCGAGTGGCTCCATTCGGACAAACCATTGCTTGCTGAGCAGCGGCTCGATCACCGTGCCACATCGATCGCAATGACCCACCGCATGGGTGTGGGGCTCGACCGTCGCGAGCAGCCCTTCGGCATCAAGCCGCCGCACGACGGCTTCCCGGGCCGCGGCGACCGTCTGACCGGCGAATGGTCCTGCCTCATCGCTCATCGTGCCGTCGAAGTTCATGACCGTCACAGAGGGCAGGTTGTGACGGCGGCCAATCTCGAAATCGTTCGGGTCGTGAGCCGGAGTGACCTTGACGGCCCCCGACCCAAAGCTCGGATCAACCGAGGCGTCTGCGACGATCGGGATTGGTCGCCCGAGAATCGGCAAGCGCACCATCCGTCCGACGAGCGGAGCGAAACGCTCGTCGTCGGGATGGACCGCGACCGCGGTATCACCGAGCATCGTCTCTGGCCGAGTCGTGGCGACGGCGAGGGAAAGGCCGTCGTCCCCGTCGAGTGGGTAGGTCACATGCCACAGTGAGGACGACTCGTCGCGGTGGACGACTTCGAGGTCAGAAAGCGCCGTCATACATCTCGGACACCAGGAGACGAGACGTTCGCCCCGATAGATTAAACCGCGATCATAGAGATGCTTGAAGACGGACCGAACGGCCCGTGATGGTCCTGGGTCCATGGTGAACGCAAATCGGGACCAATCGCATGACGCCCCGAGGATCCGCATCTGGTCGCGAATACGTCCACGATACTGGTCCATGTAGGCCCAGACACGCTCAAGAAACGCTTCTCGTCCAAGGTCGTGCCGGGTGAGTCCTTCTCGAGCCAGCTGTTTCTCGACCACCCACTGACCGGCGATTCCGGCATGGTCGGCACCGGGCAACCAGAGAGCCGGCTCACCGAGCATCCGGTGCCAGCGCGTCATGATGTCTTCGATGCCGACAAACAGCGCATGACCAATGTGGAGCTCACCAGTAACATTCGGCGGCGGCATGACGACAACAAAGGGATCGAGGTCAGCACGATCGCTGGGCGCAAAGTACCCGGCATTATCCCAAAGGTCGTACATCCCGGCCTCGACAGTGGCGGGGTCGTACGCTTTCGCGAGCGCCGCCCCGCTTTCCAGGTCCTCCTCTATCTGCCGGATCGCCATGCCCATCACCCTCTGAAAATGGCTACCGGGCGCCTCCACGGAGGACCGCCCGTTGCAATGACAAAACCCGCCCGAGCGCTCATCGCGCAAGGACGGGTCACCCCGCGGTACCACCCTGCTTCGGCGACCGCATCGGTCACCGCACCTCAACGCGATAACGGGCGGACCCGGACCCGCGCCGATGGGGACTTCCCTCCGTCGACGGGTCACCTCACGGGCGACTTCAGCGTCTGGACATGCCGGCGGGACTCTCAATCAGCCACCCCGCTCTCTGTCGGCCCCGTGGACGCCTACTCCTCCCGATCAGCGGCAAAACGCATACTGCTCATGTCGATAATGGCACCCAGCCCGTCGGCGTGTCAACGTGCATCGGACCCGCGGAGCTGGTCGATGGTGTTTGCTAAGAACGACTGCGATCGTGGATCCAGAAGACCGCCGTTTTAGTCAGTCATCGGGCGGCGGGCGCCAGCCACGGTATCGATCAACCGGCGCGCACGCTCGGTCAGGACGGACCAGTCGCTACGCGCCACGCTCTCGGCATCGACTAGATTGCCACCAATTGCAACGGCAACAGCTCCCGCTTCGATGAAAGCTCGAGCGTTCTCGGGCGTGACGCCACCGGTCGGCACCACCTTCAGCTGCGGCAGCGGTCCGAGAAGATCGCGGATGTATTCTGGCCCGCCCACTCGGGCCGGAAAGACTTTCACGTAGGACGCCCCTGCCTCCCATGCGGTCAGCAGTTCCGTCGCCGTGAAGCCACCGACGATCACGGTAACGTCATAGCGGCGACAGAGCTCGATCGTCGCCGGGCGAACCGTCGGAGTCACAATGAACTGGGCACCCGCGAGAATCGCCACCCGTGCCGTCTCCGCGTCTAAGACCGATCCGGCCCCGATCACCGCCCGCTCTCCACACGCCGCCACCGATTGCTCGACCGCCCGCGCCGCCTCACGGTTGGTGAAGGTAAACTCGATCGACCGAACTCCGCCGGCGACGAGCGCCTCACTGACATTCACAGCGCGTGACAGGTCATCAAGGCGGACGACGGAGACTATGCCGTCTTGCTCAATCGCGCCGGTTCCTGGCATCGGTCAGTTCCTCCTCCATCCTTCGTCCTGGCCGAATGTCTTCAGGACGAACCGGCCCATTCGAGGCAGGCTAACACGCGCGGGGGCGCGATGCGTGCGCGCGTGCTGTGATTTGCGGCTGAAGAGCGCGCTCTCGTAAACTGGCGGCTACAGGACGCGGCAACGTAAGGAGTCCGGCCGTGAATGCCGCGAGAACCACCATGCCAGGTCCTGAGCTGCGGCCCGCCGTGGCCCAGCCACAAACGCCGCACTTCGATATCCGGACCGTCCTTTTTCGCTTGAACGATACGGCGCTGGAGGTGGCGCTGCGAAGCGCCGGTCGAGAGGCCAGTCTACCCGCCAGTCGACCGGAGCCCGGTGAATCACTCGATACTGCTGCCCGCCGGGCTGTCCAGGCGACCGTCGGCCTGCAGGAACAGTACCTGGAACAGCTCTACACGCTGAGCATTGCCGACCGCGATACCTGGTCGATCATCATTAGCTATCTCGGAGTGAGTTGCCCGGCGACCCTCCCGGCAACAGCAGACCAGAGCGTCTGGCACAATGTTTCCACGTTACCGGTTGTGACAGAGTTGGATCAAATGGTGATCCAATATGCCGTGATTCGGTTACGGGCAAAGATCGGCTACACAACGATTGCTTTCCATCTCCTTCCTGCAAGCTTTACATTACGCGAGCTTCAGCAAGCCTATGAGACGATTCTTAACCGCCCTCTTGACAAGCGAAATTTCCGCCGACGCGTTATCTCCGCCGACATGCTGTCGTCGACAGGGATGAAGCGCCGTGACGGAAGTCACCGCCCGGCTCTGCTTTATCAGTTCCGGGCAGCGCACGACCCAGAGTCGTACCTCACCCCGCCGTGGCCGATCGAGTCATGACGTGGTCTGACAATCAGCGACTGGATCAACATGACGCGTAAGCACTTCGGCCTGATCGCGGCGAGAAGCAAGCCTGAGGCAGCCACACTCGCCACGCAGGTCAGCACGTGGCTCGGCCAGCACGACTGTGATGTCATACCAGAGACGCGGCTCGGAGCGGCCAACGGCCTGGATGCGATCGTTGTCCTTGGTGGCGACGGTCTGATGATGCGCGCGGCGAACTCCTACCCCGACATTCCCCTCCTCGGTATCAACTTCGGCAAAGTCGGGTTTCTGGCACTCGTCGAGCGCCGGGATTGGCGCAAGGCTCTGGAAGCACTGGTCGAGGATCGATTTAAAGTTGAAGAGGGCGCGACGCTCGCGGCATCGCTCGTTCGCGGCGGTCAGGAAATGGACGAAGGGTGGGCGATTAACGACGTGGTGATCCGATCAGGCGTCCGGATGATCGACCTCGAAGTCTACATCGATAATCATTATGTCAATACATACCCCGGCGACGGAATGATCCTCGCGACACCGCACGGCAGCACCGCCTACGGTATGGCCGCTGGTGGACCGATCCTCACCGCCGGTGTGCGCGGCGTTGCGATCGTGCCAATCTCGTGTCATTCCCCGATCAGGACGCCGATGGTTGTTCCTGAGGACGCCACAGTCGAGGTGATTCTCGTCAACGATCACGAAGCGTCGATGATTCTCGACGGTCGAGTGCTTTTGAATCTTCTCCAGGGCGACGTGATCAAGGTTCGCCGGGGCATCCACACGTTCCGCCTCGTGAGCCTGAGCTCAACCAATTTCTATGAGGCGTTTCGGACGAAGTTCAATTTCCAGATTCGTCCAGACGCTGTCCCGACGCGCCGCCCGGCTCGTCAAGTCGAGGATCCCCTGCAGGCTTAACCTGACCGGAGTCTAGAGCAGCGGGGACAAGTCGTGTCGGTCACGTTGGGTAGCCTGTGGCGCGATGAATGCCCGGGCATCCACTGAGGTGATGAACGTCAGCGCTCGGCAGACCGCAACGACCGCCGGCATTGTGTGCACGGCGCTCTAGTCGCTCGATGTCTTGACCAGCTCCGGTCGCGCTTCTTCCGCGACTTCGTCGACGACCGAAGGACGTCCATTCCCGTCGGATTGATTCTCTAGTCCACGATCGGCCGCTTGAGAAACACCGGCGCGTCCATTCCCGTTCAGGGACCCGTTGGCGTCACCCTCGGCATCCCCGCCGGGCGTCGTCTCGCCAAGGCTCCTCGGAATCACCGCTACGGGCCGAAACCGTCCACGAGCCGCCAAAGCCACCTCCGCCATAGGGCGCTCGCCCGCGTCAGCACTCACCCCGTTCCGCGAAGTCGACGGCACTGGAGGATTCGACGAGACCACATCCCCAGATGAATCACTGTGTCGCCACCGCTCGAACGGCCGCGCGAACGAGCGGAGACTCGCTGGAAGCTGGAGCGGCGCCGGCGACTGGACTGTCTCAGCAACCATGGCCGCCACCTCACCGGGGGCGGGCAGAGACGGTGCCGGCATTGGGATCACCCGGCGGCGGCGAGCGACTCCTGGTGCGACCCATCGCCCGGGAAGCGCCTCGACCCCGTCGGCTGCTGATGCATCGGCTGCATCTCGCTGCGGCGCAGCGCAGTACGGGCAAATACGCCAGCAGAGGTCGACCAACCGGTGACAGGCGAGACACGGCTCACGGAGGCGAGCATGGCAGTGAGGGCAGAGCCGGTAATCATCTTCGACGGCATGATGACAGCTGGGACAGAGCGGTAGCTCCTCCAGGTCCTGCAGTAAATATTCTTCTTCGAGGGAGCGTTGAAACGCCTGGTCGAGCGTGTCCTTTGGGCGCAGAATCATGTACAGCAACACACCCGGTACAAAGAAGAGCACCGAAAGCGTCGTTGAGAGGACCTGCGTCACCACATTTCGGCTCCGCGATTCAATATCACGGTACGTCCAGACGATGAGGACGAACCAAAGGGCGACGAGATACGCACCGCTCAGCGCGACGAGGACCTGTGCACCTCGGGCGAGAAGCTCTGTCATAGCGTCATACTCCCCCGTCAGCTCCTCGATCGCCTATAGGCATCAAAGACTTATCCGACCCGCTCATACCGTTCTACCCCAACAACGAATACTGTCGCACCCCCGACTTCCACCTCTATCGGCGTCGGCATGTAGAACTCCCCTGGTTCCATGATCGGGATGAGCGGATTAACGAACTGCGTTCGCGCATGGCAGTTCTCACGAATGATTCGCACGACATCTGCCACGTATGCTGGTTGAACGCCCACCAGGAGCGTCACGTTACTCTCACGCAGAAACCCACCCGCACTATTGATCTGCGTTGCCCGAAATCCCCTGCTTGTCAGCCCCGCCAATAAGGCATCGGCATCCTTGGCCTGGATCACCGCCATGATAAGCTTCATCGTTGACTACCAGCCGGTGAAGAAGTGGCCCGGGGCGGCGTCGGTCGTTGTCCCGAGCAGGGCACGAGGCCATCAAGTGACTCCCATACCTGCCATTCGACATGGTCCGGGTCCTGGCCGGCATCGATCACGCACCATCCCGATGGGTCCGCCGACGCCGCGTCGAGATACGCACGTCGGACCCGCTGATGGAACGCCTCGCTAGCGGCGTCGATACGATTGATCTCCTCGGGAACCTTGAAGCGGCGAGCCAATCCCTGGTCGATCGGGAGATCCAGGAGCACTCGAAGATCAGGCATAAGCCCGCCCGTCGCGAACTGCTGAATCGCGATCAACTGGTCGTGCGGTAGGAGATGGCCGCCGCCCTGATAGGCAAGGGTCGAATCAACGTAGCGATCGCAGACGACGACCGTACCATTATCGAGGGCGGGTCGGATCACCTCGCGCACATGCTGAGCTCGGGAGGCGGCATGGAGCAATACTTCCGTCTCAGGCAGCATAGCATAGCTGGAATGGTCTAAAAGCAGGGTGCGAATGCGGTTGCCGATCTGTGTGCCGCCCGGTTCTCTCGTCAACAAGACGGCCAGACCACGCGTTTCCAGCCGGTGTGCCAGGCGCCGGGCCTGTGTGCTCTTGCCCGATCCCTCCGGCCCCTCGAAGACGACGAACAGACGGCCACTGGCTGGGCCGCTCAGCTTGCGCCCTCCCGGTAGATCTCGACCCAGCGATGCGGCTCGCTCCCTCTGCTCCTCGACCCGAGATTGTATCGATCCGCCAGTTGGTGTTGCAGACGTCTGACATAGGTTCCCTGGGCGGAGAGTGCCACCGGTGGGGCACCCTCGATCACCGCGTTGATCGCTTCCTCCGCCTCAATCATCGCCGTCGCGACCTTGTCATCCGCGATCGAGGCAGACAGCTGCGGCCTCGAGGACGAACCGGTACGCTCCTCCGTCTCGAATGGACGCTCATCGGTTGGCCGTGGGAACAGACCCGAGAGAACGTGTTCCATTTGAGTGAGCGTGTTGGCCCGTAGGACGTACACCGGCGTCCCGCGTGTCTCGGCATCACGAAGCGGCTGCGGCTTCTGACGGAAATAGTTCTTGAGGGTGATCACCATGTCAGCATCGCGCTGCTCGCGGACGATCACGGCCGGCACCGCGAGGGAACCGATCACTTGCTCCAGCCGGTTCCGGCTGACGCCGAACGGGTAGATACGGAGCGGCTTGGCTGCCGTCCCGCGGCCCCGTGGCAAGGCACTGGCCGTGGTGACGGTCTCGACGTGACCCGATTGCCTCGTCGCCGGAGCGTCCCCGGGGAGCACGACCGGGTCTCGATTGGCCTGACGCGTCGTGATATCGACGATCGCTCGCTGCTGACCCCGACTCGGCGTGAGCGGCCGCACCGAAGGGTCCCGCCGCGCGTCATCAGGGGTCGAAATAGCGACGTCGCCGTCCTCGGCCCGCCGGCGAACCTCCGCTCGGGGCGGCGCACCGCGCAGGATGGCATCGACCGTCACCGCGACGTCGCGGTGCACCGCCACCTCATCGCGGCTGACCAGCTCGATCATGATGCCAAAGGAAGGTGGCGCCTTCCGCTCCAGGATCGATTTTTGGGTCCCCCGGCGTCGAGCCTCCTCGTCAGAAAGAGTGACCGACTGAATACCGCCGATCAGGTCTGACAGCGTTGGATTCATCATCAGATTCTCCAACGTGTTTCCATGAGCGGTGCCAATGAGCTGGACGCCGCGCTCGGCGATCGTTCGCGCGGCCATCGCTTCCAGTTCGGTCCCGATCTCATCGATGACCACGACCTGCGGCATGTGGTTCTCAACCGCCTCGATCATGACCGCGTGCTGCGCCGATGGCGTGGGCACCTGCATGCGTCGTGCCCGACCGATGGCCGGGTGAGCGATATCACCGTCTCCGGCAATCTCGTTCGACGTATCAACCACCACCACCCGTTGCCGCAACTCGTCGGCCAGCACGCGCGCCGTTTCCCGGAGCATCGTGGTTTTCCCGACTCCAGGACGCCCCAGCAAGAGGACGCTTTCTCCCGATTCGATCAGGTCGCGGATGATGGCGATTGTCCCGTAGACGGCTCGGCCAATACGGCAAGTGAGACCGACGATGTCCCCACTACGGTTCCTAATCGCCGAGATGCGGTGCAGCGTGCGCTCAATGCCGGCTCGGTTGTCGTCGCCAAAATGACCGATGCGCGCCGAGACAAAGGCGAGATCCTCGCGGGTGACATCCTCCGCGGTGAGATCACGCTCACCCGACTCATACCGGGCTTCCGGTCGCCGGCCGAGATCCATGACGATCTCGATCAATCCGCCAAGAGCGGGATCGGCCTCGGTGGTTAATTCGTGTGCAATCCGCGGCGGCAGGACCGCGAGGAGGTTCCCCAGATTATCGGTGATCTCCAGTTCATAGTCCTTACGATCGAACGACGGTGTCCGGGACTGAGGCATGCTGCTCAATGAAAGCTCCTGGGTGAATAACCCATCGGACACCATTGGGGATCGGTGTCCTCCACGCGGGACATGGTCCTGACGCGAAAGCTCGGCCAGCGGAACAGGTCCTCCCTATGTCGCAAGGTCATCTCGCGGCGGTCCATGGAGAAACGAGGGAACGCGCTTTGGCAAGACATCGCGAACCTCCACATGGAAGGGAAGGGCCTCGACAGCCGGTGCACGAACCTGAACAGTGGTGTACTTGACATGAAGATCTTGCTCCAGAACCGCCGCGAATCCGCGCGATTGCAAGACGCTCGCGAGCTCGGCCTGATAGCCACGCACAGAACAGTAGAGCCGGCGAATCCGTGGCGTGGCCAGACCGGCCACCGCGGCATCGAGCAATAGTGGGAGACAATCAGCGCGCCCAGGCTCGTAGACCACCTCAAGCGCGTGCGTCCCATCGTTGGACGCCATCCGCGCGTATCCAATGACCCGGTGCTCCTCTTCGGCGATCCATCCCTGCACGATAGGCTCGATTCGACCACGACGCGCCGGTAACTCCCACCGGTGACTGGTGAAAGCTTCGGCGTAATGCACATCACGTGGTACCGCCGCGTTGTAGAGCTGATGAACTGACCAGGTATCAGACCGTCCTTGAGGCCGGATCGAATGATCGATCGGACCCGGGGTAAAATCGTAAACCGCGAAAATCGTCTCCGACGCATAGGGTTGCCAGGCCACTGCCCGTATCGCTGCACCAATCGCGGAGTCCCGCGGAGCGCGCGCGTAGAGGCGCTTGACACCCCGTAATCCGGCACTGCGCACGCCATAGGTCAGCGCGGCCTCCCAGATGGCGACCGACCGATCCTCCGGTACTACCGTGCCAACCGCCAGCAGCTGCCATCGCTGATCGGGACCGACGGGCTGAAATTGGGCGAACCCCATCAGCCGACCCTGGTCTCGGACAATGACGAACGGGTGCTTCGCCCGCAGGCCAGGTGAGGCAGCCACGACGGCTCCGCGCAGCGGGCTGTAGGGCATAAGTTGCACTTCTGGTTGGTGGAGTCGTAGGACATGGTGTAGCCGCCGGAGACCGCGAAGGTCGGAGAACCTGACTTGGCGAATCTCACGAGGCGATTCGGAGTGTGGGTGGGGTGCGGTTCCCATCGGCGTCGGAGCCTCGGCTGCGCGCAGCAGTCGTTCTCCATCGTCGCTCGTCACATCACGCCGTCCTGCCAGGGCGGGGTCGAAGCGAATTGTGTCGTGAGCTGGACCCGTTGAACTGCTCATCTAGGTGTATTTTATCATGGAGCCGGCCCCGAGCAATGGCCAAGAGGTCAAGGTTCGGCGGGCCGTCCGCTCGCCTACCACGCTCGCCTTCCGGCCAGTGCCCGGCCTAGTGTGACCTCATCGGCATACTCAAGGTCACCGCCAACAGGCAGGCCACTCGCGGGTCGCGTCACATTCACCCCCAGCGGCACGAGAAGCCGGTGCAAATAGGTGGCGGTCGCTTCTCCGGGCAGATCGAGATTCGTCGCGACGATGATCTCCTCCGGATTCTCGGTCCGCACCCGCTGCAGGAGCTCGGCTATGCGAAGCTTGTCCGGACCAATCCCTTCGACAGGTGAGACCGCGCCATGCAGGACGTGGTATTTCCCGCGGAACTGACCCGTCCGCTCAAGCGCGACAACGTCCAGGGGCTCTTCAACGACGCAGATCGCACGATCGCGAGTTGGGTCGCGACAGATAGCGCACGGGTCGTCTTCCGTGATGTTAAAGCAGATCGTACAGAGTCGAATACGCTCTTTGACGTCGAGGAGTGCCTCCGCCAGTCCGACGGCCTCTTCTCGAGAAGCGCGGAGAAGGTAGAAGGCGAGACGGGACGCTGTCTTTGGACCGATTCCGGGCAGCTTGGCGAACTCGTCGATGAGCCGAGCAACCGGTTGCGCGGTGACCTTGGAAGGAGATGATGACACGATGGCCCCTATCTATCTGGCGCGGCTGGAGGAGAGCTGCCGTGGTCGTTCGTTTCTAAGTGGGTACGCTGGCTTGCTGCGAGCACGGACCCGAGGCGTGGGCCCGCCCTATTGCGCCACAGCGTATCGAATGATACTGTGCGGCTATCTTGCTCCGCATATGCCATCGACCCCAGGCGAGCGACGGCTTTACCGACAGATCCGCGCGGTTAATAGCCGCGGCGAACGCTTCGTACCCAGGAGGAAACCCGGTGGACTTCTCGGACCGCACCCTGACATGCCGGGAATGTAATCAACCATTTACCTGGACTGCCGGTGAGCAGCAGTTTTATCACGAGAAGAATCTCGTCAACATCCCAGCCCGCTGCCCGGATTGCCGCGCGAGCCGGAAAGCTCGCCTTGGATTGCAAGAGCGAGTGCAAACGGAAGTAGTCTGCGCCGAATGCGGCTTGACGACCACGGTGCCCTTTGTACCCCGCAATGGCAACCCAGTTTACTGTTCTCACTGCTTCGAGCGAGTCAGATCCGCACGGCAGACAGAGCAGATGAGCATCCTTTATGGGTCTCAGCCAGGAAGATCGACGTGTCAGCGCCAGGTCCGGAACGAGCTATTCCTCCCCGATCAGGATGCTACGGCCGCGGATGCCGTCGGCGGGACCGATAATCCCCTCTTCTTCCATCTGCTCGATGAGGCGCGCGGCACGGTTGTAGCCGACACGTAGACGGCGCTGCAACATTGACGCTGACGCAGTGCCGTGCAGGCGCACGATCTCCAGCGCCTGCTCCATCAGAGGGTCCTCCCCGGCGTCCTCGTCGTCCGGGTTGGTGCTCGGAAGATCAAGCCATTCCTGAGCGTAGGTTGGGATAGGCGCCACCGCGTGCCAGTGCTCGACGACGTACTGGGCATCGCGATCTTCGATGAACGCCCCCTGGATGCGTTGGGGTTTGGCCGCGTCCGGTGGCATGAAGAGCATGTCTCCTCGTCCGAGAAGGCGCTCCGCACCCGGCATGTCGAGGATGACCCGGCTGTCGATGAGGGAGGAGACCGCAAAGGCGATACGCGCCGGGACGTTGGCCTTTATGAGCCCTGTAAGCACATCCACCGAGGGCCGTTGCGTTGCGATGATCAGGTGAATGCCGGTTGCGCGGGCCATCTGCGCCAGCCGCACAAGTAGGGTTTCGACCTCGTCCGAGGCGGTCATCATCAGATCAGCGAGCTCGTCAATGATGACGACGAGGTAGGGCAACCGCTCGGCACCGACTTCATCGGCCATCTTCAAGCGGTAGCCGTCAAGATTCCGGACACCCTGTCGGGAGAAAAGCGTGTAGCGGCGCTCCATCTCGCGCAGCACCAAACGGAGGGCGCCGACCACCTTATCCATCTCGGTCACGACCGGGCACTGCAGATGAGGAACGCCATTGTAACCAGTCAGCTCGACCATCTTCGGGTCGATCATCAACAGCTTGAGGTCGTCTGGTGTGCGATTAAGCAGGAAGGTCGAGATGATGCCGTTGAGGCAGACGCTCTTCCCCGAGCCGGTCGATCCCGCGATCAGCAGATGAGGCATCCGGGTGAGGTCACCAACCACATAGCGACCGTTGACATCTCTTCCGAGGGGGATCGGTAGCTTGGCCTTGCTCCGGCTGAATACGGTCGATTCCAGGGTTTCACGGAGACCGACGGTCGCGATCTCGGCATTCGGGATCTCAAGTCCGACGCGCGCCATGCCGGGAATCGGCGCCTCGATCCGGATACTCGGCGCGGCGAGGGCGAGGGCAAGATCGTTCTGCAGCTCGGTGATGCGCCGAACCTTCGTGCCGGTCCCCGGCTCCAGCGCAAATTGCGTCACCGCGGGACCAGGATTGATCTCGCGCACCCGTGCATCGACGCGAAAGCTGCTCAGTGTCTCCTCGATCAGCTTGGCCTTGCTGTGCAGGGCGACTGTATCTGGAATGACATCGTCGTAGAGTGCAAGTCGCCCAACATCGGGCAGGGGCAGTGGCTCACCTTGGGGCGCGGGCTGCGGCAGTTTGGTCGCGGTCTGCTTCGGAGGTTCAGTGGGTCGTTCCCGCTGCGGAACATTGATGACCCGCTCCGCCGGTGGTGGTGGCACAGGGGTCTCCGAAGCCACCCGGAATCGACTGGAAGGCGCGGCGAATGGCTCAGCGACCGCGACCGCGGCCATGTCGGGCACCTCGGCGGTCGTGGTCAATCGCCGTCCCGTGACCGCAAAAAAGAGGACGCGCCAGATGGCTCTGACCAGCGTAGCAATCGCCCGCAGAATCGTCGTGAGACCGTGCCATAGCAGTGCCGCAAACGCCCGAACATCCTCGGCAAAGGTCTGGAGATCGGTTCCGGCGAGCAGGAAAATGGCGAAGATGCCCAGAACAAAAAGCGCGAGCCCGGAACCCAGATCGCCGAGGAAGCGAGTGACGGAGGTGGCGACACCGACCCCGAGATAGCCACCCATGTGAGGACGGTTGAGTCCGGCACCGAGCTGTAGCAGACCGATCGCGCCGACACTGAGCGCAAAACCGCCAAGGTAGTGCCGGGGCAGGAGAATCGGCCCGGGTTGGTTCCCCAGGGCCCGAAGAGCGATCAGGGCGATCAAGATTGGTAGCAGAGGAGCAGCGCGTCCAAAGCACGCGTTCAGCGTTCGCCCCCACCAGGCGACGAGTTGGCCGTTATCACCGCCACGCCCAAGCACCCAGGCAGAGAGCAGCGCGATCAGAACGAGCAACACGCCAAAGAGTTCACGTCGTAGTCGCGGGGTGCCAGGAGTCAGATCGGGCAAGGCGTGGGCGACGCGATCCCCGACGGCTCGGAGCCGCGCGGTGAACGGCAAGATGGCGGTCGAGCTCGGTCTTGCAGCACCACCTCGCCCAGCAGCCCGAAGTTTCGGTTGGGTCGCCATCGTTCCGCTCTCCGTTACCACAAGGACATCGCATCGTAGCGAGCGGGGAGCGCGATCGGCACTGCCCGAGACGATCGCTCGAGGTGTCCGTGCGGTGTGTACGAGTATACACCAGGGGCGAACGGACACCGCCTGCCACATCCAACCTTACATTCTTGCCTGGGATTTGGCTGCCAATCAGGGGTTGTTATTGGTAGATCACATCATCGGAGGCCGACACACGCCGGAACACCCAGTTCTTGAGCGTGTCCGCTACCGACGAGGGGCCGGCAAGCGACAATACCCAAAGGGGTATCAGCTCCTTCAGAGATTCACCCCGCATCTAATCGCGCTGCCAGTGCGCACAGCCGGCATACTGGCAGAGCAGTTCCACCGACTGCGACGGGCGGCTGGCCACGAAGGCGATCCCCAGGGTCGCGACCCATGCTGTGCGGAACAGGGCGACCATCACCATCGTCTGCCGCCGGTCGAGCCGGTCAGCCAGGACCCCGCTTAAAAGCGGAATATTCAGCCAGGGTAGGCGCTGCGCAAACCCGACACCCGCTACCAGCGTCGGATTGCGTGTCAGGGTGGCAGCGAGGAGCGGCGCGGCGACGAGGCAGACTCCATCGCCGAGATCGGAGGCAGCGCTCGCTGCCCAGAGCTTGCGAAACTCGCCACGGCTATCCCTGCCAACGACCGGTCGGCGTCACCCTACCCGCCTGAGGCGATGCAGCGAAACCTCCACGCCCCGATCCTTGGGGTCTGGCCATGGCCCATGGTGGTGAACCCGTGGTCCCGCCCATCCTGCATCGAGCGCCATCTCGAGAAATGATGCAGCAACCTCGCGGCCGGGCTCCGCCAGCAAGAGCATTCCTTCCGGCGCGACAAGTCGCTCGATCAAGGCGAGCATCGGCACGATGTCCCGTTTCTCATACAGGACATCGGCCGCCAGCACTACCGGGAAGGGGTCGCCGCACTGATACCAGAAGCGGTCCCCGAGCAGCCGCCAGTTGAAACGCAACGTCGTCAGGGGGGCATTAGTGTTTCGCCGGACGTTTTCCTGGCAGAACAGCAGCGCGTCCGACGAATAGTCGCTCGCAATGAGCGTGGCGCCCGCTTCCGCCGCCGCGATCGCGTTGACGCCAAGACCACTCCCTATCTCGAGGGCACGTTCCCCGCGAACGAGACTGGGGTCGCTCGTGATCGCGTCGGCCAATGCGACCCCGCTCGGCCAGACCTCGGCCCAGTAAGGCAGGTTCTGCTCGGGGTCAAACTCGACCCGATCGAGGAGCAGATCGGTATCGCCCGGCCGCACGATATCGTAGGTTCTGCCGCTTACCGGCAACGTCACCGTCTCGGCGATGAAAGGGTCAAGATGCCCAGGAGCGCCGTCATCTTCACCCATCTGACGATCGCCCCCTCGACGGGATGCTCGCGACGGACTGCGATGGTGAGGTGCGGTCATGCGGCAGAAATACCTCCGGTCCCTCGCGATGGCGAGTCCGCACCCGCTCCCACCGGGACGCCTCCGCCGCCCGCCGTTGGAGCGTACTGAGGACCCCGAACCCAGTGAGCAGGAGGGCCACCGTCGACAACACCTGCACGACCCCGAACAGATCAGCCGACGCCGCGGCAAAGAAGATCGGGATGAACGACACCGTATTCGAGATGGTAAAGAACGTGGCATACACCCGAGCACGAATGTGTTCGTGCGATCGCTCCTGCAACACGGTCTGGGCCGGGATCAGGATGCAGGCATTGCAGACTCCAAGCAGGGCGGCCAGCGCGCCAGCGACGGCGGTCGAGATGACAACCGGGGCGTCCCGATTGAGCCAGAAGAGACCGAGGACGTCGTGACTCACCGCGAGCAACAACAACATGACCCCGGCAAGCGTGATGGCCCAGTCGATCACCGCTTCCCGCGAGAAGCGCCTGACCAGCCGCCCCACCAGCGCCACACCGCCAAAGACGCCGAGTCCGGCGGGCGCGACGATGTAGCCGATGTCCTCCTTCGGCAGACCGATCACCTGCGTGATAAATTCAGGGCCGAGAGCCGCCACCATCAGGAACGTCGTCGCCGCCAGCGTGAGGTGGCCAATCGCCTTCATCAACGTCGGGTCCTGCAGGATGAAGACGAGACCTTCTTTGATATCGGCGACAAGCCGGCCGCCGGCGTGCCCATTGGCATCTGGCACACGAGGTGCTGGCGCGATCGACGGCAGGGTCATAACGAGAGCGGAACAGGCAAGGAAGACCGTGACCGTCAACAGAAAGAGGTTGTCGATGCCGATCAGCTTCGCCAGGACGGGACCGACCGTGGCGAAGCCTAGGAGCTGGGCCGCCGTAAACGTGAGATTGAAGAGCGCGTTGGCGCTCATCAGCTCGTTGCGCGGCACCAAAACGGGGATGATCGCTCCCTCCGCTGGCGCAAAGAACTGCCCCGCGATGCCAAAGAGAAACGTCACCAGATAGTGCGCGGCGAGAATCGTCTCGACATGCCACGCGGGTCGAATCACGAGGAACAAGACGACGGCGATCGCCCGTAGCACGTTGACGGCTGACATCAGCAGCCGCTTATCGAACCGATCTGCGACAACCCCGGCAATGGGGCCGAACAGGACTGACGGCAGTGAAAAGGCGAGGATGACCAGACTGATTGCGGTGCTGGCCTGAGCCAGATCATGGACCTCGACTATGGTCCGCACACGCAGCAGCAGTGCGAAATTGACCATATTGCTGGCGGTCTGCGACGCCGCCTGAGCCAGCCAGAGCCGGAGGAATGGCCCATTCTTGAGGACAGCCCGGAACGAACCTTCTCGGGCCGGACGAATGATTCGAGGTAACCGTCGGGGCGGACCTGGATCGTCCGCCGACTCCCGAGGGTCGCCGGGCTGTTCGCTGGAGGTCGGGGTATCACTCACCACCGGGGCACCCGGCACTCACCCAGTGCTCACCGAGGGTGCCTCCGCCGCTGCGCTGACTGGATCACCGTTTTCCGGCACCGGGCCCCGACTGACGAAGGTCTTCAGTCGTTTCTCCACGACGCGCCGCGGCAACAGCACTTTATGGTCACAGCCGTGGCACCGCAGACCGATGTCAGCACCCAGACGCACCACCGTCCAGTCGTGCTGGCCGCAGGGGTGGGGCTTCCGCAGACGCACGACATCGCCGAGATACAGCACCAGTGGTCCGTCAGGTCTCATGGGCGGCACCAGACACCAACACGATGTGATCGAAGTCGTCTACTCGGGATACTCACCGTCGGGGTCAGATATTCGAGCGTTTAGAGGCCAGGGATTTTCATGCCGCCCGTCAGAGCGCCCATCTTTTCCTCGGAGAGGGTCGTCGCCTTCTCCATCGCGTCTTGCACTGCCACGGTGATGAGGTCTTCGAGCATCTCGACCTCCTCGGCATCGACGGCACTGGGGTCGATCTTGATTCCCTGAAACGCGCGCGAGCCAGAGACCCGTGCGGTCACCGCGCCCCCACCCGCGCTCCCTTCGACGATCGTCTCCTCCAGCTCCTGCTGAATCTTGGCCATCCGATTTTGCATCTGCTGAATCATCTTCATATTGACCGACATCAGAATGCTCCTCGCTGGATTCGTTCGGGAACGACGCGTCGCCGCGCCGGGATCGGTGCTGGTTGACGGGTCGAATAAAGGGTCACCTCGCTGCGCGGCAGTATACCAGTCACCTTCAGCAATCCCGCTGGAACTGCGCCCGCCGGCCCGCCTTGACAATCGGTATCGGGGGGTCGATGATCGAGCCTCTTCCATCCTCCAGCACCCGTTCCGGCAATGCCTCAGACCGGGGATCTCGCGACGTTGGCTGTCACGGGGGGACCCGGCGATCTCAGATGCCAACGCGCGAGCCATAACGCTTCGGGCCGCGAGCGGGTGTCCTGTGAAAGTGGGATACCCTCATCAACGTGTCGGGAAGAAAGCCGCACAGCAGGAGATGGCGACGTCCATGGAGACCGCTCGAATCGTCGCGCATCCTGCGTTTGTCGTCGGCAACATCGATTGGAGGCTCTACGGCTCGTTTATCGAGCATCTCGGCCGTGCCGTCTACGGCGGGATCTATGAGCCCGACCACCCGACCGCGGGCACTGACGGCTTCCGCACCGACGTGCTCGATCTGGTCCGAGAGCTCAATGTGTCGGTCGTTCGCTATCCCGGGGGCAACTTCGTCTCCGCGTACGACTGGCGCGACGGGATCGGCCCCGTGGCGTCTCGGCCGGCCCGTCTCGATCTGGCGTGGAGGTCAACCGAACCGAATCTGATCGGCATCAATGAGTTCATGGCCTGGGCGGAACGAGCGGGGGTTGAGGTTGACCTCGCCGTCAATCTCGGCACGGGTGGAATCGATGGGGCTCGTGAGCTCCTGGAGTACTGTAACCATCCAGGAGGAAGCTATTGGAGCGACCTCCGTCGAAGCCACGGTGTCGCGGAGCCGCACGGCGTCAAGCTCTGGTGTCTCGGGAACGAGATGGATGGGCGCTGGCAGATCGGGCATAAGACAGCCGATGACTATGGTCGCCTGGCGTCTCAGACGGCGATCGCCATGAAGCTCGTCGATCCCACCATCGAGCTCGTCGTCTGCGGCAGCTCCCACATCAATATGCCGACGTTTCCACAATGGGACGCGACTGTCCTCGAACACACCTACGATTACGTCGATTACGTCTCGCTCCACACCTATTACCGGAACGATGACGACGATCTGGGCTCCTTCCTCGCCCAATCCGTGGGCATGGACCGTTACATCGACGCGGTCGTGGCAACCTGCGATTTTGTCCAGGCCAGGAAACGATCGTCGAAACGGCTCTTTCTCGCCTTTGACGAGTGGAACGTCTGGTATCACTCCACCGCGGCCGACACTGAGACGACAACACGGCACCCCTGGCAAATCGGTCCGCACCTCCTTGAGGAGCGGTACACCCTTGAAGACGCCCTCGTCGTCGGATGCATGCTGATCTCTCTGCTGAAGCACGGAGACCGCGTCAAAATTGCCTGTCTCGCCCAGCTCGTCAATGTGATCGCCCCGATCACCACGGTCAACGGCGGCATCGCCTGGCGACAGACGATCTTTGTTCCATTCATGCATGCCTCGAACTTTGGGCGCGGCACAGTGCTTTCGCTGCAGGTCACCTCGCCGGCATATTCCAACGACGCCCTGGGTGAGATCCCGCTGCTCGAAGCTGTCGCAACCTATCGAGCGGAAGAACACGAGCTGACGATCTTCGCCGTCAATCGTTGCCAGGATGGCCCGCTCGCTCTGCGGGGTGACCTGAGCGCCTTCCAGCCCCTGCGGGTGATCGAGCACCTGGTGTTGGAACACGCCGACCCGAAAGCGGCAAATACCGCCGATCGGCCGGACGAAGTCGCACCACATGCCGGTGGTGATGCCGTGGTGGTGGTCGGAGTGCTGACGGCGCATCTTCCCAGGCTCTCCTGGAATGTCATCCGGCTTCGGGGGCCGCTGGACTAACGTGTTCAACGACTGGTGGAACAATAAGGTGGCCCGTGTACCTGGGTGGTCGCGACGACGCCACCGGCGTGACCACCACCAACGACGCCACGCGCGCTGGTATCGACCGTTCACTATTGCCTGACGTAGCGCAGCGCCAGCAATGTTTAAGAATGGGCGCTTGTCATACTGCTTCCGCGCTGGCCTTCCAGGTCGTTACACGGTCGAGCATCGCTTCCGCATTCGCTCTCGACGCCGCAGTGACCGGGAGACCATCGAGCATCGCAGCCAGCTCATCGACCCGCTCATCGCCGTCAATCGTCTCGACATGAGAGACGATGCGACCATCCCGTTCACCCTTGCCGATCCGGAAATGGACGCTCGCAAACGCGGCGATCTGCGGCAGGTGGGTGATAACCATTACCTGGTGACCGGTCGAGAGGCGCCAGAGCTTTTCTCCGACCACCTGTCCGGAGCGAGCCCCAACACCGACGTCGACCTCGTCGAAGATGAGCGTCGGAGTGTCATCGGTCTCAGCCAGCACGGATTTGAGCGCCAGCATCACGCGAGCGGTCTCGCCACCCGACGCGATACGACCCAGCGGCTTCAGCGATTCGCCCGCGTTCGGCGCGATCAGGAACTCCACCCGGTCAATGCCCGTTTCATCGATGGCGACTCGCCCCTGATCAGGCACATCGCCCGGTGGCTCGATACCATCGGTGTCCGGGCGAGAGGTGATGCCGACCGCGAAGCGTGCCCCTCCCATGTTCAGTTCCGCAATCGCCTGCTCGACCGCCGAGCCGAGTCGCTCGCCGGCGCCCCTGCGGGCGGCCGAGAGTCGACCCGCGGAATCTAACACCGCGGCGAGCAACGACGCTTCCCGTCCCTTCAGCGCCTCGACATTGATTTCTTCCCCGCTCATGGCCTCCAGCTGAGCAGCGGCTCGTTCGCCGAAGGAGATGACCTCAGCGACGGAGTCACCGTACTTTCGCTGGAGCCGTTTCAGCTCATTCAACCGGTCCTCGACGAGTGCCAGTCTGGTCGGGTTGGCCTCGGCTCCATCGCGATAATCTCTGATCTCGGCGGCGATGTCTTCCAGCCCGAAGATCAGCTCGCTCAGGCGCTCCACGATTGGAGCCATCGCTGGATCAACCGCCACGATGTCGGCCACGTGCGTGCTGGCCTGCTGGAGGGCTGATCGCACCGGCAGGGCACCGGTAGTGTCGTCAAGGTCGTCACCCGCAAGAAGGGCATAGGCGCCAGCCGCGTCGACGGCGATTCGCTCGGCGTTCGCCAGGACCAGGCGCTCAGCCAGCTGCTCCTCTTCTTCGCCGGGGCGAAGGCCCGCGGCCTCGATTTCGTCGACTTGAAAGCGGAGCAGATCGGCATGTCGCTCCCGCTCACTCGCGTTCGTCCGCAATTCGTTGATGCGACGTCGAATGGCTTTCAACTCGCGCACCGACGCGGCCACCTCGTGGCGAAGCGGGAGGAGCCCGGCATAGCGATCGAGGATATCGAGGTGTTCAGCCGGACGCAGCAACGAGAGATGATCACTCTGTCCGTGAACGTCGATGAGGTGAGCACCGACGCGTGCCAGCGCGCCGGAGGTCACGGCTCGACCGTTCAGGCGCGCCGTGCTGCGCCCGCTCGCCGCGATCTCCCGACCGAGGATCAATGTTCCATCCTCGGGCTCAATGCCGAGCTCGGCCAACTGAGCCGCTACGTCGGGTCGGTCTAGCGTAGCCGACACGTCGAAGATGGCCTCGATCCGGGCCGCCTTCGCCCCCGTCCGTACGACATCTGAGCCGACCCGATCCCCAAGAACGGCGCCAATAGCGTCAATTAGGATCGACTTTCCCGCGCCGGTCTCTCCGGTGAGCGCGGTGCATCCACCCTCGAAGTTCAGGCGAACTTCGTCGATGATCGCGAAGTCGTGGATCGCTAACTCGAGCAGCATGGGTCCAGCAGCCTATCCACTCCGGTCATAGCGTCTCTTCCTAAGCCGGTGTTGCGAGACGTGTCCAGGGTAGCTCCACAGTCACCTCCGTCCCTGACGCTCTCCGATCGCCGCGCACGGGCTATGCCTGTGACCGACAAACGCCGCCGATGTCTAAACTGAAGGACACTGCCGCCGGTACGCCTACGCAACGGTCACCTGACTGGGCAATGGTCTCGACTTCGATCACCCGCTTATAGACTGTCCGACCGCCTGCGACCGCATCATGCAGGCCGCGATCGAAGGACGCGGCAGAACGGAATCATGCCAAAACCGAGCGACCAAAGACGACCTTCGAGAAGGGTATTGACAAAAAGTCAACACCTGCTATGATGACTTCAGTCCCGAGCGATGGGCGGTAGTTCGAAGAAGCTCGCAAGAGCGGATGCGAACTCCAAGCATTGGTCGGGACCTTTCTTTGCCCCCCACGAGGCGCCGGCGTTAGATCCGGTCCGGCCATCCTGAGGGACAATCGAGCGCCTCGCCGATCGACGCGTGAGTTTGCGGCAACGTCATCTCACCCGCCTCGATCCCGGTCCCGAGAGCGACCCCTCGACAACACCGGTCTTACCTGGACCTGAAGATGAGCGGCGGACGATTGAATCGTCCGCCGCTCATCTCGTTCCCGCGGGCAACGGCATCTAGCGAAAGAGATGGCTCCCCTGGCGCATCAGGAGGTGGGCGTCCCTATCCCGTCCCGCGCCGAGAGCTGCTCAGCGACGATCTCGGGTTTGATCGGGATCTGCGTGACGCGGATCGAGGCCGCGTCCCGAATCGCGTTCGCGATAGTGGCGGCCCCGGGAATCGCCGGTGGCTCGCCGACACCCTTTGAGCCGTACGCGCCGTGCGTCGACGGCACCTCGACCAGCACCACATCGATCGGCGGGATCATCTCCGCCTTCGGCAACACATAGTCCATCAAGCTCGCCGTGACAAGCTGCCCGTCCGGATCGTACGACATCCCTTCGTAGAGGGCCCAACCGATCCCTTGCGCCACGCCTCCACAGATCTGCCCTTCGACGGCGGCCGGGTTGATGGCGTATCCGACATCCTGCACCGCCACGTAGTGGCAGACTTTCGTCTCACCGGTCATCTCGTCGACCTCGACTTCCGCCATGTGCGCGGCGAAGCCCGGGGCGCTCTCGGTGATGGCTGATGACCCGCGACCGAAGACCGGCTCATACTTGCCGCCAAAGGTCATGCTCATCGTGGCCACCTGCTTCAAGCTGACCCCAGAAGTTGGCACACCCTTGACCCGGACCATTCCCTCGTCGATCTCAAGGTCATCGACCGACGCTTCGAGGTGCTGAGCCGCAATGTTGAGAATCTGGCGACGCGCGTCCTCCGCCGATTTCTGCACCGCCGGTCCGACGGTGTAGGTAATCTTGGACCCGCCGGTCCCGCCGGCGTACGGCGCCATGTCGGTCGGCGCGGTCGTGACCTGGATGTCCTCCGGCGACATGCCAAACGTTTCGGCGGCGATCTGGGCGAAGGTCGTGTTCGTTCCATTAAGGTCGACCGACCCGAGCACCACCGTCAGCTTGCCATCCGAATCGAGGCGGCAAATCGATGTGGCCGGCTCGACGCCACCCGGCCAGCCACCAACGGCGATCCCGACGCCTCGACCCTTCGCGCGAGACTCGGCGCGGTTCTGCCAGAGGGGATGCGTCTGGAGCGCCTCCAGGCACTCCTTGAGACCGATCTTCGGCCAGGCATTCCCGTTCGGTCGCTCGTCTCCATCGACGACGCAGTTTTGCAGTCGCATCGTCAGTGGATCGAGCTCCAGCCGCCGGGCCAGCTCGTCCATGACCGATTCGATCGCGAACGTCCCTTGCTGAGCGCCCGGCGCCCTGTACGCTCCAGCACCCGGCTTGTGGGTGAGGACTTCGTAGCCGCGGATCTCAAGGTGCGGAAACCGGTAGTAGCCGCCCATCAGTATGGCCGCGATCTGCAGCGGTGACCCGGCTGCCGACCCGGTGCCGAAGACAAGATGAGACTGGAGCGCCGTCAGCGTGCCATCCCGCTTCGCTCCCACCTTGAGCTGAATCCGGCACTCCGGCGCCGGGTTGCCGGCGGCAAAGTCTTCCATGCGCGTGTACTGCAAGAGCACTGACCGGCCGACAGCAACCGCGGCGGCGGCAACGAGCGGCTCGATCAGGACAAACTTGCCACCAAAACCACCGCCAACCGGCATCGGCACGACGTTGACGCGATGAACCGGGAGCCCAATCGCCTCCGCGACGCGGTTGCGGCAATGGAATGCCGCCTGGGTGCTGGTGTAGACGGTGAGATCGCCGAGTGGTGCAAACGAGACCAGGCAGGTCTGGGTCTCAATGTATCCCTGGTGGACGGTCAGCGAGTCGAACGTCAGGTCGACGACCTCGTCTGCTTCCGCGAAACCCTGGTCGATCGAGCCACGCGAGAAGTGGATGCTGTTCGAGACGTTCGGCGGCAGCTCTTCGTCGTCCTCTTCCGCCTGCTGACCGGCGTCGGAGTTGTGCATGCTCGCTTCGTCATCGTTCCCAAGCGATTGTTGCTCGCTCATCTGAGGCGCGTCGGCCGACATCGCCGCGTCGAGCTCCGAGAGCACGTCAAGCGGTTCGTAGTCAACCTCAACCGCCGCAGCGCCGTCTTCGGCCGCCGACGCGGTCTCAGCGAGCACCAGGGCGATCGTATGCCCCGCATAGAGCGCTTCCCCGGAAGCGATCGGTGTCTTGGAAGGTTGTCCATTGGCCGCTCGCTGAAGTGGTAGGTCGTCCGCGGTCAGGACCGCCACGACACCGGGCAAGGCGAGCGCCGCCGTTGCATCGACACCAAGAATCCGGGCATGGGCGTATGTGCTGCCGACCGGCCGGGCGTAAAGAAGACCCGGCTCGCGAAGATCAGCGGAGAACCGCTCCTGACCCGTCAATTTTTGCGGAGCATCGAGACGTTTCGTGCGCTGACCCACTGAGACCGTCGCCACCATGTTTATGGACCCTTTCGATGAAGCGTATCAACCCGTGGCAAAGTAGCCCGGCCGCACCCGGCGGACACCGTCGAGCCCCGGTCGGGGGTGACGACGGAACGGTAGTATCGCTGATCGACGCCAGACCGGCGATGGCCTAGGGGGATGCGTCGGCCATAACGTCAGCCGGCCCCCACTCGCGAACTCGCAGGGTTTCCGCGTCGCGCTCGTTGAGGAAGCAGTAGTGTTCGAGGACGCGGTGAATCTCCGCGGCGTCCTCGGCTTCCCAGAGGGAAAAAATCCGGTCGTCGTGAAGATCGGGCGACCACGCTTTGATCCACCTCGGCGAGATCGTCTCGGCGGCAGAGTCGGCGGCGAGCTCGGCAAGGCGCGACGGCGGATGAAGCTCGTCGCCCGCGTCCTCGCTTGGCGTATGAACGACCAGGTAGAGCGCCACGACCTTCCCTTCTCCCTGCCCCTCGTTCGCTCGATGTGCCGGCGACCCGGTCGATTATGACCCGAACGGCGCATCGTCGCGCCGAGGTCCGCGACCACGTCGTCGCCGTCTCCGGCCCGCATCTCCGAGATCTGCATCACCGCCCGTATGCGACGATGCACCGACTATTTCCCCCGTCGCGGGCGGCTCGTCGGATGCGGCCGCCCCGGTCGTGCGAGGTGCGGCGGCATCACTGGTTCTCGCCTGACCGCTGCCGAGCCCGAGGTCTGCCGCCGGGAAGGTCACCGTCGCCTGATCTTCGTTGAGTCGAACGGTCACCAGCTCCTTCAGCACCTGCATGGATATCACCATCCCGGAACCGCCTGGCGTCTCGATTTGCTGTCCCAGGCGGGGCATGACCGCCTTCATCTGCTTGTACTGTTCGTTCTCGTAGGACAGGCAGCAGAGGAGCCGTCCACAGACGCCAGAGACCTTGCTCGGGTTCAACGGCAGATCCTGGGTTTTGGCCAGGTTCATCGAGATCTCCGGATAGACCGGCAACCAGGAGGAGCAGCAGAGGGTCCGACCACAGCGGCCCAGCCCCCCGAGCAGCCGGGCTTCGTCGCGTGGTCCGACCTGCCGCAGCTCGACCCGGCACCGAAGGATGTCCGCCATCTCACGGGTCAGATCGCGAAGATCAGGCCGGTCACGTTCTCCGGCGCTGTAGTTCAGGACCACGGTTGACCCGTCAAATCCATACTCGGCGCTGATCGTTTTCAACGGGAGACCCCGCCGCCGGATTGCGCTGCCGAACGTCTTCACGGCGTCGGCGGCAGATCCCTTCAAGGCATCCAATCGCTGGATGTCACCGTGGTCCATCTTGCGAAGGATCGGTGTGAGATCGCCCTGCAACAGATTGAGCCGTACCTGATGCGGCGCAATGACGACGCGGCCGGCTTCCCGACCACGCTCCGTCTCCACAACCACCCAGTCTCCGACCTCGAGCGTTGTCTCCGCCGCCTCAAAGAAGAACGTTCGACCAGAGTCCCGAAAGCGCACCCCGGCCACCTGCGCTGCCGGTTCTTGACCGTCCCGGGGCGCGGCCGCCAAAGGCTCGTCAGCATCGTGGCATTGACAGCCTCCGACTGCCTCGCCAGCCTGAAACCGGGTGCGGAAGCGTTCTCTCGCCTTCGCCCGGGCTTCGTCGACGGTCGCCGGCGGTTGAAAGAGCGGCATCGCGGAGGACGAGAGCGTGGACGGGTCGCTTAGCGGCGACCCGGCGGTGTCGGCCATTGAAGTACCATCGCTTCCATCGCGAGACGCGGCCGGACGTTTGCCTCTAGATCGGCGATGCAGGCTTGCACCGCCTGGACCCCCCGATTGAGGTCGGCAAGCGCCCAGCCCTGCGCCAGGTCGGTCAGTCGTTCCGCAAATCCGCGGTAGGTCAGGTAATGAGGAAGCTTGGCGCGGAGCAACAGCAGGTCGCGCCACACGCCGAGAAGTGCGTCGAGATCGGCAAAGACCGCATCTCGTCGCTTGGTGAAGGAATTGCCCAATCGGAACGCGGCCACTAGGCGGTCGTACGGTGCACCCGACACCCAGCTGATGGCGCGGTCGACGGCCTCTCGCCGCTGTTCGATCAAACGTTGATCTTCGGTCGCGCGGACGGCCCACCCTGGTCGCCCGCCGGCAATCGCTGCGACCTCCGTGGCCGTCGCTGGCTCGACGCCGCGAGCGCGTAGCAAGGCCTCAGTGTTGACCCGCGCCACCGGCCGCAGATCGATGATGTTGCACCGTGATCGAACTGTCGGCAGGAGCAATTCAGCGTCAGTGGCAAGGAGGAGCAGGGCAACGAAACCAGGTGGCTCTTCAAGAGTCTTGAGCAGCGCCTCCTGGGCAGCCTCTTGCAACGTCTCGGCGTTGTCGACTACGACGACCCGCCAGCTGGCTTCCATCGGACGCAGCGCGATCGCCGACCGAATATGTCGTGCGGAGTCAATGCTCAGCGTCGTGTGCTTCGAGCCCGACTTATCCGCCATTGCGGCCTGACTCGCCAGACCGACGACTTCGACATCGGGATGGGTTCCCCGTGCCACCTTTCGACAACCGAGGCACGTGCCGCAGGCCACGCTACGGTCTGGCCGGTCGTTCGCCTGGCAGCAGAGTACCTGGGCCAGCGCCAGGGCGAGCGTCGATTTCCCGACGCCGTCGAGACCGGCGATCAGGTAGGCATGGCCGAGGCGGTCATCGAGGTATGCCGCGCGAAGATGCGCCACCACGTCGTCGTGACCCCAGACCGGCCAACCACCTGCGGACGCCAACTCGGGCGCCAGGTTTACCGCTCTGTCGCCAGCCACCGATACAGCGCGGCTCATGTCAGGCGGCTCGTTTCCGGACGGGTCGTCGCCTCGGGGCGCGGACCGGTTGCTCCAGCTCCTCGCCCCGAGAAAGGAGATCGGTCAGCGCCCGGGTGTCGCCGCCACGGACTCCAGGATCCGGCGCGAGCGTTCGGATAAAGTCCGACAGGCCTTCACCATTCGTCACCGGGTAGTCCGGTTCTTCAACATCGAGCTCCGCGAGCGGATTCACAAAGACGATGACGCCATCCACATCGGTCTGGTAATCGGCGTCTGCCAGGAAGGCCTCGACGGTCTTCACCGACACGTCCGTTTCAGCGGTCGGGCTCCCGAGTTGCGGTCCGCCCATGCCGAAGAGCCGGCCGATCCCACCACCACTCTTGCGCCAGCGGCCCCGTCGATAGGTGACCTTGCCCGGCAACTCGCGGACCGTGAGAACCAGCACGCCTGCCGGGTGGACCAGCAGGTGGTCCACCGTTCGTTTGCCCAGTTGAGAATAATGAATCAGCGAGTACTTATCTCCGAGATGCTGGAGGCGTTGATCGAGAAGCACGTCATTACGCGGGTTGCGATTCCAGCGGGATACCTGCTGCATGCCGTAGTGAAAGATGATTGTGCCCGCCAGCAGGGGAAGGTACGCGATGATGATGTACTTGGGGTTGAGGGCGAGCCAGAAGGTGGATCCGAGCATCGCAAAACCGGCGAGTGCGCTCCACTTCGCCAGGCGCTTCCGCCGCTTAACATGGCCGATATTGCGCACGACGCGCATTGGTCATCCTTCGTCATCTCTCGCGGCAGACGGTCCCCCGCGGCCTGAAGGACCGATCTCCCGGCGAGGAGATCGCCCGGTCTGCTTGCACCGTGCGGCTGGGATGGCGAGTGTAGCATAGCGGCAACTGCCCGGACGCTGATTACGTCAACGCGGGGGCGTCGATCAGCCGTTCCAGCAGGAAGCGTCCACCACCGAGCACGCCCAGCACCGCAATGGCCAGCCCGAAGGCGACCAGAGCCGGGAGCTGAACCTGACGGGTATCGCTGAACGCGCCGTCTCCGTGCCAGACGAGGACGATCACGACCAGCATCACGGCGGTGATCATGGTGAGCGCCGCCGTCAGGAGAAGCAGGGTCGTCGGCGCGAAGAGCAAGCCGCTACCCGTATGGAGCAGCAGGGCGAGCGGGCTTTGCAGGGCGGCGATCACGAGCAAGTCCGTACCACCGGAGATAACCGGCCTCTGGTCGCGACCGGGTCGCCAGAGAGTGCTCGCGAGCAGATAAACGACGATCGGCGCAAGCACCGTTCCCGTCAGCAGTCCGGTCATCAGCCGGAGCCAGTTCGCCGGTGGGTACAGCGACCTCATTCCAGCGTCCACGAGGAAGGAGTTCACCCCATCGACGGCCATCGCGCCAACGAAGAGGGAGCTGAGGACCATCGTGGGAAGCGATGCCAGCCTCTGGCGATGCAACCGCCCGCGGGCGGTGAGATAGAGACCACTGACGAGAAAGCCCGTGTAGATGCCGGTCATCCGAGCATCGAACGGCAATATCTGGTCACCAAGGATCATCGAGTGACTCGGTCGCTGGGTGCAAAGGCCATGGAGCGCGGCGTGCGCCTTCTGTTCCAACGGCCACGGCGCGGCCACAAAGAGGGTGGCAACCACCAGCACGGTCAGCGTGAGGGGAAGCGCGGTCGCCACGCGCGGAGCGATACCGGCGCGCTGAAGAGAGAACGGTCTAACGAGCATCGATCACCCTTTACCGCGGTCACCACTATCCCAAGCGCCCGGCTCCGAAGGCTAGCACGGTTGACGACTCCTTGATCGATCATCTACACAGGGGCGGTGAGCATCCGTCCCGCACGGAAAGCCCACGCGGGCGACGAAGGGTCTTCGAGATGATCGACAAGTGCAGCGGTGTCCATCCGGTCGACGGTCTCCAGGAGACTGTCCTGGTGGCACGGTCGACCGCGACGACCCAAACCGTGCCGCCGCGCGTCGCTCTGGATAAGGGTCGCGCGGGTATGCTCGTCGCGGTCGCGGCCCTCAGTCTCTTTGCGGTGCTCTTCGCCCTGGTCCGCCAGGGCCATAGCGCCCGGACCGATCATCGGATCACGATGGCGCTGCAACGACGCCGTTCTCCCTTGTTCCGGGGTCTTATGCAGGCCATCTCATGGCCCGGCTATCCACCGCAGAGCCGCATCCTGCCCCCGCTCATCGCGGCGGGATGGTTAGTCCTGGGCTTTCCGTTGGAAGCCCTGTTCCAGGCGCTGGCCTGGGGGACCGGGGGAATCTCCTTTACCGTCAAGCGGATCATGCGGCGCCCACGACCGGATCATCCGGAGATCGCCGTGGCCGTCGCGAGAATCGGCGGTTCGAGTTTCCCCAGCGGCCATGTCCTGAATTACATGGGTGTCTATGGCTTTCTCAGCTACATCATCGCCAGCCTCGTTCGGCCGGTCCGGGCTCGCCGCGCTATCGTCGCCACCCTGGTCGGACTGCTCGGGTTGGTCGGACCGAGCCGGATTTACCTCGGCCACCACTGGGCTTCCGATGTCTCCGCCTCGTACCTGCTGGGAACTAGCTACCTGATCGCCCTCACGACCGTCTACCGCCGCTTCAAGGGTCGATTCGCTCGTGCCTGATCGCCGCATCGAGATCGTTGGCCACGGTGGCGCTGGCGCATACCATCCTGGCAACAGCCGCCCCTCGTTTGAGCGAGCCATCCGCATCGGGGTCGACCGCGTGGAGTGCGACCTCCAGCGTTCTCATGACGGGCAGATCGTGCTGGTCCATGACGAGAAGGTCCGGACAGCGGACGGCGCGCGGGTGAAGGTGGCAGAGCTCACGGTTGCAAAGCTTGCCGATCTGGTGCCGGACCTGGTGACCCTCGACGACCTCGTTGAGATAATCGGAGGTCAGGCGCCGCTGATGCTCGATGTCAAGCGATCGGGGTATGAAGCGGAGGTCATCGCGGCAATCCACCGTCACAATCTCAGCACCGACTCGTCCATCTCGACCACCTATGCCAGCACCCTCTGGCGACTGCGCCGTACCTTTCCGCTCATGCGGATGGGGCTTTCCGTGGGCGATTGGTCCCATTTGGCGCCGTCGGCGGCAGGGCGCCGGGTCGCCCGTCCCGCCCTCCGCCTGGTGTTTCCATTGGGGCTGCCCCGGGCACTTGGTCTTCTTGGCGCCAGCGAGACGATGCTTCATCACCGCGTCATCACCGGACGACTCGTCGAGGCGATCCACGCGGCCGGACAGCGGGTCAATGCCTGGACCGTCGACGACGAGGAGGAGATGAAGCGGATGGTCGCTTGCGGGGTCGACGGCATCATCTCTAACCGGCCCGACGTGGCCCGGCAGATCGCTCGCTCCTCCGCTAGCAGCGGTGGCGGGGAGGCGGTTACCTGTCGCCCAGGGTAACGGCATGGGCCGGCGACGGGCCACGACGGTCGTTGATGCTCGACCCCCCACATGCTACCCTCCTCACCATAGGAATAGTGGTCAGCAATGAATGGAGACAGGGCCGCAGCGCCGCGCCGCTCAGCAATCCCGGGTTGATGGAAGCCGGGACGACCGCGCAGACGGATGGCTATCGCTCCAGAGCTGTCGCCCGAACGGCGTATCGATCGCTCAGTAGGTTCGACCGGGTGTCGCCCGTTACCGCGATGGACGCGCCGCGCGGCGACGTGTCGACGAGTGGGCTCATCGCGTAGGCGTGGGTCAATCGAGGTGGTACCGCGGGTTCGCCCGTCCTCAGATCGAGGGCGGGCTTTTTGTTTTCGGCCCGTGATCAGGCAAAGCCCGTGGACGACACGGTTTATTTGAAGCATCGCATCTGAACCAAGAGCGAGGCACAGCAATGGCAGGTTTTCACGAGGTTCCCGCGAAGGTCGATTTTCCGGCGCTCGAGCGCGATCTGCTCGCGCAATGGGAGTCGGAAGGGATCGTTGAGCAATATCTGCATCGCAACGATCGGTCGGATCGACGCTACTCCTTTCTCGATGGGCCGATCACCGCCAACAACCCGATGGGGGTTCACCACGCCTGGGGACGCACCTATAAAGACCTCTTCCAGCGGTACCACGCGATGCTCGGCGAGCGGCAACGTTTCCAGAACGGGTTCGACTGCCAGGGACTCTGGGTCGAAGTCGAGGTTGAGAAGGAACTGGGGCTCAAGAGCAAACGCGACATCGAAGCCTTCGGTGTCGATGCCTTCGTCGAGCGTTGCAAGCAACGAGTCTGGACGTTCGCTGACCGGATCACCAAACAGTCGATCCGCCTCGGCCAGTGGATGAACTGGGCCGACTCCTACTTCACCATGTCCGACGAGAACAACTACACCATCTGGCACATGCTCAAAACCTGTCACGAGAAAGGATGGATCTATAAAGGACACGATGTCATGCCGTGGTGCCCGCGCTGCGGCACCGGCATCTCAGAGCATGAGATCGTCACCGAGGGCTATCAGGAGCGGACTCACCTCGCCGTCTACGCTCGCTTTCCTCTGCTCGACGAGCCGGATGCCTCTCTCCTGATCTGGACCACCACGCCCTGGACCCTTCCCGCAAACGTCGCGGCGGCGGTCCACCCCGACCTGACCTACGTTCGGGTCGAGCAGGACGGTGCCATCTTTTACCTGGCTAAAGAAGCGGCGAAGACCGCCCTCCGCGGGGAGCACACGGTGCTCGGCGAGGTGCTTGGTCACGAGCTAATCGGCCGGCCCTACCGGGGGCCATTCGACGAGCTCGCTGTCGCCGAGGGCATCGTCCACCGGATCATTCCCTGGGATCAGGTCGACGCCGCCGAGGGGACCGGGATCGTCCATATCGCTCCCGGCTGCGGCAAGGACGACTTTGCCCTCTCGAAGCTGCACGACCTGCCGACGATTGCTCCCATCAATGAGTTTGGTGTCTATGTCGATGGATACGGTCCACTATCGGGGGGGTATGTCCACGAGGTCGCAACCGCGATCATGCGGGATCTGGAAGTCAAGGGACTGCTGTATCGCGGTGAGCAATACAAGCACCGCTACCCTGTCTGCTGGCGCTGCGGGACCGATCTGGTCTTCCGGTTGGTTGATGAGTGGTTCATCGCTATGGATCAGCTTCGCCAGCCAATGATGGACGCGACCCGCGAGATCACCTGGATCCCGGGGTTCGGGCGGGACCGCGAACTTGACTGGCTTGCGCACATGGACGACTGGATGATCTCCAAGAAGCGCTACTGGGGACTTGCCCTGCCGATCTACGAGTGCGCCGAATGCGGCGACTTCGAGGTGATCGGGAGCGAGGACGAGCTGCGCGAGCGGGCCATTGAGGGATGGGAACTCTTCGATGGTCACACACCGCACCGCCCGTGGATCGACGCGGTCAAGATTCGCTGTGCTGGCTGCGGCGCGACCACCAGTCGAATCGCGGACGTCGGCAACCCCTGGCTCGACGCCGGGATCGTCGCCTTCTCAACGCTCCATTACCGGCACAACCGCGACTACTGGGCCGAGTGGTTCCCCGCTGACATGATCAGCGAGAGCTTTCCCGGTCAGTTCCGTAACTGGTTCTACTCTCTGCTTGCCCAGAGCGCGGTCATCACCGGTGAGGCGCCCTTTAAGACGGTCTTCTCCTATGCCCTGATGCGCGACGAGCGCGGCGCCGAGATGCATAAGAGCAAGGGCAACGCGATCTGGTTCGACGACGCCGCCGAGCAATACGGCGTCGACGTGATGCGGTGGCTCTTCTCGACGGTCAACCCCAGCGCGAACATGAATTTCGGCCCGAACATCTGCGACGAGGTCCGCCGCCGCTTTATCCTACCGCTATGGAACTCGTATTCCTTCTTTATTACCTATGCGCGTCTCGACGGCTTCGACCCATCCCGGTCGGTGGACGCGGGCGACGCCGCCGATCGAACGCTTCTCGATCGCTGGATCATGTCGCGGCTCAACCAGCTGATCGCCGACGTGCGACGCCGGCTCGATGCCTACGAGCCAAACCTGGCCGCCTCCGCGATCGAGGCGTTCGTCGTCGACGAGCTGTCGAACTGGTATATCCGCCGCAACCGCCGACGATTCTGGAAGTCTGAGACAGACCGCGACAAGTCGATCGCCTATCAGACGCTCTACGAGTGCCTGACCACCCTCGCACGCCTGCTCGCGCCCTTCACGCCGTTCCTCGCGGAGGCGCTCTATCAGAACCTGATTCGAGCATTCGACCCGGCCGCGACGCCATCGGTCCACCTGACCGACTTCCCGGAGGTCGATGCCGACCTTATCGATGAGGCGCTCTCCCGCGACATGGCCGCCGTTCTCGAAGTGGTCGGTGTCGGCCGCGCCGCCCGCACCGAGGCGGGTGTCAAGGTGCGGCAGCCGCTCCCGGCCATCCTCGTCTACGCCCGCGATCCGGCGCTGATGGAGGCGGTAGTTCGTCTGAAGGATCAGGTTCTTGAGGAGCTCAACGTCAAAGATGTCCAACCACTGACCGATCTGGGAGAGGTCGTCGCCTACGATATCCGGCCCAACCTCAGCGTCCTCGGTCCGAAATATGGCAAGCGCCTCGGGGCCATCCGCCAGGCGCTCGGTCGGGAGGAGGCGGCGGCGGTCGCCGGCCGCGTCAACTCGGGTCAACCGCTCCATCTCAAGCTCGACGATGGGTCGAGTGTCGAGCTCGCGCCGGTCGAGGTCCTCGTCGATCTGGTCAAACGAGCGGGGTATGCCGCGTCGCAGGGGCCGAACACGACTGTCGTGCTCGACACCTCGCTCACTCCAGACCTCATTCAGGAGGGTCTGGCTCGGGATTTCGTTCGCGGTGTTCAGGACGCCCGCAAGCAGGCGGGCTATCGGATTGAGGATGTGATCGGCATCGCCTATGACGCCGATCCAGAGGTCGTTGGCGCGGTCTCGGCACACGAGGACTATGTCCGGGCCGAAACGCTCGCCGTCTCGATCGAGCGGCACGAGAGCGCGGGCGCCTCCGACGCGGTCGAGCCAGAGCTGGTCGAGGGTCCCGGCGGCGCGATCGCGGCGGATGGCGCCTACGGCGATCAGATCGTCGTCGGTCGCCATCAGGTTCGACTGACCCTTCACCGCGCCACCCGGCCGGTCGCCGGCGCGTAGCCCGTCAGGCGGCGTTCGCGCCGATGAGGCGGCATCTCAGGCGCTACCCCTGGTCGAGCCAGCCGATAGCGATCGTCTGACCCCTGACAGTCGGCGACCCAGCGGCTTGCGGCAAAGCCGCGGTCGGCCGACACCGATTTGACGGCTGAGAACTCGTGCCGAATACTGCGACCACAATCGGGACACGCTGACGCTGACGTACGGACGTCCACGGTCCCTCTGGATCGTGGGCACATCGATGAGAGGGTACCATGGCACATCACGAGAGTTCGGACTTTCTGCGACGTTACCTCACCGACCGCCTGAACCGGCGGCAGCTCCTCGCTCGCGGCGCCGCCGTGGGTTTGGCGGTACCGGCGCTGGCCGCGTTCACGGACTCAGCGGCCGCCGCGGCACCGGGCGGTGAGACCCGACGCCAGACCAGTCGGTTCCAGACCGACGAGAAGACTCTCGTCATTGCCGACAACATGTCGCAGGGTGGTCTCTGGCTGGGGCTTGACCCAGGCCAGTTCTATGAGATCAACCCGGGCGCGCTGATGAACGTGGTGTACGAGACGCTCTACCATCTGCCCGATTCATCCAAGCCCGACGACTTTCAGCCACTGCTGGCCGACGGGATGCCGGAGGTGTCGGACGATGGAACCGAGGTCACGATCAAGGTACGCTCGGGGGTGACCTTCCACAACACAGGCAACAAGATGACCGCCGATGACTGGGTCTTCTCGCTCAACCGGACAAAGAATCTCAAGGGGAACCCGTCGTATCTCGCGGAGTACTGGACGTCGGTCGAGGCGGTCGATCCCTCGACGCTCAAGTTCACCCTGGAAGCTCCAAACCCCGCCCTGGTCGCCATCCTCACCTCGACTCCGCTCGCCGTGGTCGACAGCAAGCAGGTCATCGAGAACGGCGGCAGCGACGCCACGCCCCCGGCATCCGGTGATCCCGCGGGAGCGGCGTTCCAGGAAGGATCGCTCGGTACCGGACCGTACATGCTGACGCAGTACGACCCCAATACCGAGGTCATTATCGAGCGGAACGAGGCGTATTGGGGCGATGCCCCGGCGTTCGACCGCCTGATCTGGCGCAACATCGTCGGCGCCAACGAGCAGCTGCAGGCGATCCAGGCGGGCGAGGCTGACATCGCCTTCTCACTCGATCCCGACGCGGTCGATCAGGTGAAGAGCGACTCGAACCTGCAGTTGCTTGAAGGGCAGACGATCTCGCTTCACTACCTCGCGCTCCATACCCAGGAGACGCCGGGTGGACCGCTGGCGAAGAAGGAGTTGCGCCAGGCAATCGCTCAGGCGATCGATTACGACGGCATCGTCGACGGTCTTCTGGCTGGCGCCGCCATTCGGCCGCCGACAGTCGTCCCCATCCCGATGGCCGGCTCCGAGGACCTCGCATCAGAGGCCTACACGACCGACCTGACCGCGGCTCAGAAATCATTCGACGCCGCCGGGGTCGAGAGCGCCGAGGTGACGCTCAGCTACCGGGCCGATGGCGAAGGGCCGAGCGGTCTCAGCGAGGAGACGCTGGCCACCAAGCTCCAATCAGACCTCCAGGCAGTCAAGGGACTGACTATCAAGCTCGACCCAATGGACGCGAACACTTGGATCGAGCAATATCGGGCGAGTGCCCTCCAGTTCACCCTCGCGCCATGGGGTCCTGATTATCCGGACATCCAGAGCTACATCGAGCCGTTCGGCCGGTCGGACCAGGGCGTCGCCAAACGGGTTGGCTACAAGAACGCAACCGTAGATGAGACACTCGACCAGATCATTACCGAGACGGTCCCGGCGAAAAAGAAGGAGCTCTACATCGCTGTCCAGCGCGCCATCATCGACGACGCGCCGTTCATCGTGCTGTATCAGCCGACCGACCGGAAGCCTGCCAGCGCCGCAGTCAAGAACGTCAAGCTCCATTTCCTCTACAACATCCAGCTTCGCTATGCGACGAAGAGCGCCTAGCCGAGATGCCATATGCTCCAGAACCGGCACCACCGCCGGTTCTGGAGGAGACGAAGCGGGAAACGTTGTGCCAGTTGACCAGGGGGACACGCGGAGCCACCGCGTGCCCGTGCTATGATCGTTGCTCATTCAATCAGGTCTTCGGCATTGTGATTTCCCGTGGGTGACATCTGGCGAGCATCGACCGTTCGCATGTCTATCGGCAATACGGGCATCGGTTAAACGAGGGGGCAAGATGAACGAGGATCAGACACCGGTCGACGCGTTGGCACGACGTCTCAGCGATGGCTCCTTGACCCGACGTGAGCTGGTTCAGCGCGCGGCAGCCCTTGGGTTGAGCGCGCCAGCGATCTCGGTTCTGCTCACGCGGACCGCGTTGGCCGCCCCGGCGTCGCCGGAACGACACGTCTCGTCACGCTTCCAGGCCGACGCCAACACGCTGGTCATCGCCGATGCGCTGGTCGCGGCGCCGTGGCTGACGCTGGATCCGGGGAATTTCTACGAGATCAACCCTGGGGCGGCGATGAATCTGACTGTCGAGCCGCTGTATGAGCTTCGGGACTCGACCAAACCCGACCAGTTCGCACCGTTGCTCGCCGCCGACATGCCTGAGGTATCCGCTGACGGGAAAGAGGTGACGATCAAGCTGCGGACCGGCGTCAAGTTCCACAGCGGGAACGACTTCACCGCGGACGACGTGATCTTCTCGTGGACGCGACTCAAAAACATCAAGTTCCAGGGTGCTTTCCTTGCCACCGACTACTGGGACAGCGTCGAAGCGGTTGACCCATCGACGATCAAGCTGACCCTGAAGGCGCCAAACGCGGCGCTGGTGCCGATTCTCTCGTCGATGCCCCTTGCTATCGTCGACAGCAAGCTGCTTAAGGAGCACGGCGGCACCGATGCCGAGGACGCCGACAAGACTGATACCGGCAAGGACTGGATCAACGAGGGAAACGCGGTCGGCAGTGGGCCGTATAAGCTGACCGCCTGGGATACCGAGAGCGAAGTGGTGCTTGAGAAAAACACCGAGTACTGGGGCGAGGCGCCCAAGCTCGACCGGATCATCTGGCGGAATATCGGTGATCCCAACTCTCAGTTGCAGGCCGTTCAGGCGGGTGAAGCCGACATCGCCTACTCGCTCGACCCCGACGCTGCCGAGAGCGTCAAACAGGACCCAAACCTGCAGGTCATCAGCGGACCCACGCTGGCCCACGAGTATCTCGCCCTCAACACCCGCGAGGATCCGGGCGGACCGCTGGCCAAGAAAGAAGTCCGCCAGGCAATCGGCTACGCCATCGACTACGACGGTATCGTCAACGACATCCTCAAGGGTGCGGGGATCAAACCGGCAACCGTCGCCCCCGAGCCACTGGTCGGCACGGAAGCGGTCCACGATCTCGGCTACAAGCAGGACCTGACCAAAGCGCAGGAGCTGTTCGCCGCCAGCGGCGTCGGCCCCACCGAGTTGACTCTTACCTTCAACGCCGGTGGTCAGGGCGAGGGTGGCGTCGACTTGGAAACGCTGGCGACGAAGCTCCAGTCCGATATCCAGCAGATCGATGGGTTGACGGTGAAGTTGAAGCCGACTGACCCGGCGACCCGCCTGCAGTCGTATCGCGAAGGGAAGCTGCAGTTCACGCTTTCAGGATGGACGCCCGATTTCCCCGATATTCATTCCTACGCCGAGCCGTTCGGTCGAACTGATACCGCCGCCGCCAAGCGTGTGGCGTACTCCAATCCCCAGGTTGATAAGTGGCTTGACGAAGGGATCGCCGAGCCGGACAAGGCGAAACGAGAGGCCCTCTACGTCAATGTCCTCAAGGCGCTGATCGAGGACGCGCCGTTCCTGGTCCTCTATCAGCCGGTCGATCAAAAGGCCGCATCTAAGGCCGTGCAGGGCGTATCGACCCACTCTATCTATATGCTGCAGCTGCGTGGGGCGTCCAAGACGAGCTAGTGAGCCTCTGGTGGGTGGTCCGGTCCGTCAGAAGCGACCGGGCCGCCCCATAATCTCGCGTCAGCCTCGCGACCGCAATCGGCGCTGGCCGGCGGCAAGCGGTGGCTCATCCAGCGGCGTCAGATACCGACCGCACACCGCTTGCGAGCCGGTAACAGCTTCAGGGAAGCGCAGGAAACGCCATGGGGTTATGGAGCTATATCGCGCGGCGGCTCATCCTCTCGCTGATCGTCCTCGCGATCGTCAGCGTCGCCACCTTTCTGCTGACCCATGCCGTGCCGGGCGACCCGATCACGGCGATCATCAGCGATCGCCAGGCGGACAACCCCGAAGTGCGCGCGTCACTGGAGAAACGATGGGGGCTTGATCGACCGCTTCCCCTCCAATATGCCTACTACGTTCGCAATCTTGTCCATGGTGATCTCGGAGAGTCGATCTCGAAGCGGCGCCCCGTGGCCGACGAGCTGAGACAGCGGGTTCCGGCCACGATTGAGCTGACCGTCGTGGCCATGACTCTGGCGATCGCCGTCGGAGTGCCCCTCGGGATCGTCTCTGCAATCCGGCACGACCGCTGGCCCGACCACGTCGCGCGCTTCATCACGCTGATCGGCACCTCGGTTCCCGTCTTCTGGCTCGGGCTCTTGCTGCTGTATGTCTTCTTCTACCGCTTGCACTGGCTACCCGGTCCGGGACGGCTCGATGTCGGCATGCGTCCGCCGAAGACGATCACCGGCATGGTCACCGTCGATGCACTGCTCCGCGGGCAATGGGATGTCTTTCAGGCGGCATTCAAGCGAATCATCCTGCCGTCGGTCGTGCTCGGCGCGTATGCGATGGGCATCATCGCTCGGATGCTGCGCTCGTCGTTGCTCGCGGCGCTGAGCGATGACTATGTCCGCACGGCTCGCTCCAAGGGTCTGGTCGAGCGGCGGGTCGTCGCTGGCCACGCCCTGCGGAATGCCCTTATTCCGACCGTCACCGTCTTCGGGCTGACATTCGCCAGTCTCCTGGCGGGCGCGGTCCTCACGGAGACGATTTTCTCGTGGCCGGGCATCGGCGGCTTCGCCGTCATGGCAGCACTCAAGCTCGATTACCCCGGGCTGCTGGGGGTGACACTGGTCGTCGCCGTCATCTACGTGCTGGTCAATCTCGTGGTCGACGTACTCTACGGGGTCCTCGATCCACGGATTCGCGCCTCGTGATCGACGCATCGCCGGTCAACGCCCGCGAATCACCCCGAGCGCTGGCACGTCGTGCCGACCGGAGGGCATGATGGCATCGACGTCGAGCCGAACGGCCGCCCAAAGCTCGGTCCCTGGCTCCGGCACCGCCGCGCTCGATGTCGCCCAGCTGCGCAAACGACGCACGCCGCTCGGCGATGCGTTTCGGACGCTACGCGGGAAGCCGATCGCGCTCGCCGGATTCACGGTCATCGTGCTCTGGCTCGTCCTTGGGGCACTGGCGCCGGTCCTGCCGATTCAGGATCCGAATGAGCAGGCGCTGTCGATCAAGCTTCGCCCACCAGGCGCCAGTCATGTCCTGGGAACTGATGACCTCGGACGCGACATGGTCAGCCGCGTCATCTACGGCGCTCGTATCTCTGTGCCCGCCGGTATTCTGGTCATTCTGCTCACTGGCACCTTTGGCAGCGTGCTCGGGGCCATCGCCGGCTATCTGGGCGGGATCGTCGACAGCGTCATCATGCGAGCTGCCGACGCGATACTCTCCTTTCCGTCGATTATTCTCGCCATGGCGATCACCGCCGCGCGCGGTGGCCCGGGTCTGGGAAACGCCTTACTCGCGGTCGGGATCGTCCTCTGGCCGGAGTACGCCCGGCTGATGCGGGGTCAGGTCCTCTCCGTGCGCGCCAACGAGTTCGTGACCGCCGCCGAGTCGGTCGGCGCGTCGCGGTGGCGCGTCCTGTTCCGGCATATTCTGCCCAGCACCGATGCCCCGCTTATCGTCAAGGCCACGCTCGACGTCGGGGCGGCCATCGTGCTGACCGCCGGGCTGAGCTTCATTGGCCTGGGCGCGGTACCTCCCGACGCCGAGTGGGGCGCGATGA
>JAABUN010001199.1_pt1 | contig 60000 bp, 53 predicted proteins | sample 5559311 | NCBI WGS metagenome assembly JAABUN01 (sample SAMN10711877, study PRJNA513370) | rock metagenome | isolation source: Antarctica rocks | place: Antarctica: Victoria Land, Siegfried Peak sud
GATCAGGAGGTCGAGCGCGGCGACGACCGCGAAGGCGCGCAGTCGCGGCGGCTGATTGCGCACGAGGCCGACGAACAGGTTGTAGACGGCGAAGAGGGCCACGAGCATCCAGGCCGATACCCCCCCCCTGCCATGGATGGGCCACAGCAGCGTGAGGAGCAGTAACGCCGCGATGGTGGCCCAGCGGAGCTGCGCGATCGACCGGCGCAGGAAGCGATAGAGCCCGGGCTGCATGTAGGCGTTCGTCTCGGTACTGTTCACTGGCCCCGCTCGTGCCGAATCGCCGTACTCGCCGCCCCGCTACCTGCACCAGAAAGAAGGCCTACGCGGGTCTACCCAAGACTCGCTATAGACAATATCGATGCCACCGCCCCGGAACTCGTCGCCGCACCCGCCCCAGCCCGCTTGCAGCGCGTCGGTTTATGCTGGCGACACGGCGGGCGATGCGCGCAAGCACGTCGCCTCGTGTCGCCGCCCACACGCGCCACAAGTACTACGTGTGCCTGCGCCATAAGTACTACGATTTTCCGGGCTGGCGGGATGTGTTCTCGGTGCTTGGAACCGCCCGTAGCCGGGGTCCTGTCCCGCACAGCAGCGGGGCCCACGGCAGAGCCCTGCGGGGCCTCGACCCCCGGAATCCCCACCTCCGCCGCGCAGGATCGTGAACTACACCCTCCCGACCGATGGCGAACTCACCTCGCGGCGTCAATAGTCAATAGCATCAATAGCGGACAAGCCCGCACCTATCGCCATCGGCGCTGTCCAGTCCGGTCGGCCCCACCCTGAAACGCGTTTACCGGGCCGTAACATGCCGCAACCGGCGCGGCAACCCGGCGGGCTTACGATGGGGGCATGAAACACTTTAGCCGACGACACCGACCGACGATACCGGCGGGAAAGCGAGGAGGCCAACCATGAACGGGCGAATGCGGGTACTGGTCGGCGCGGTGGTGCTGCCCTTGCTCACAGCGGCGGGCCTCGCATTCCTGATCACGGCGCGGCAGATCGGCGGGATGGCCCCGCTGCCCGCCCTGCTCGGGATGGCGGGACTCGTCCTCTGCCTCGCCGCCACGGTCGCGGGGGCGATCGTCTTCGGGCTGCCCCGAGCGCGCGCCGACGCCTGATGGCGACAGCGCGCGACGCGGCGCGACGCTCGGTTGACCGCCCGTTCACGCGCCGCACCCCGCCCGGCAACCCGACGCTGGCATACTGCGAGAGCAGAGGTCGAGACAGGATCGCGACGGAATGGAGACGGAGGGTGAGGCGATGACCACAGCGGCGCGGCACGGTTCCCACCAAGCCCGACGCGGGCTGACGGTACTCGACGGTTTCCTCGGCATCACGGCGGTGTTCGGCGGCCTGACGCTCCTCTTCGGCTGGCTCCCCATCCCCGCCTCCCTCCTGATCGGCTCCCCCTTCACGAGCTACACCATCCCCGCGCTCGCCCTGACCGTGCTCGTCGGCGGGGGCGGAGTGCTGGCGACCGTGCTGATGCGGCGGCGGTCGTCCGGGAGCCTCGCGGCCTCGGGCCTCGCCGGGCTGGCACTGCTGATCTTCGAGGCGGTGGAGCTGGCGCTGATCGGCTTCAGTTGGCTCCTCGCCCTCTACGTCGCGCTCGGTCTCGCGATCGTCGCCCTGGCGTTCGGGCTCTGGCTGGCCGAGCGCGCCGCGCCGCATGGCGCAGCGGTCCGTGCGGCGGCAACGCCAGGCGCGAGCGAGCGGGCCACCTACACAGGAGGCAAGCCGTGAACACCTCGAGTGCGGTGATGATCGAGCACGATCGCGCGGGCTGGCGGCGCGGGGCCATCGTCATCATCAAGCTGGTCCACTCGGCGATCTTCCTGCTCAATTCCGCCTCTATCCTCCACATCTTCTGGGCGGGCGTCCGCAACCGACCGTCGCGCTGGACCGGCCCCGCCCTCGCGGCGGCGCTCGTCGAATCGATCGTCTTCGTGGCCGGTCGTGGGCGCTGCCCGCTCACAACCATGGTGGAGAACCTGGGAGCCGACAACGGGCGCGTCTCGGACATCTTCCTGCCGCGCTGGCTCGCCGATCGTATACCGCAACTTTGCACGCCCCCGCTCGTGATCGGCGTGCTGGCCCTGCTACGCAACCGTCGGCACCGCGACGCCCGTGCCCGTCGCCACCAAGTTCGCGATTAGCCACAGAGACCAGCCACAGAGACCAGTCACAGAAAGGATGCGTTATGCGCACCATCGGCGAAGCATCGCAATCGCTGTCACCCCCGCGCGAGGCCGACCAGCGCCGGATGGGTCGGCGGCTGTTCCTCCGCCGCGCGGGGCTCGGGGCGGGGGCCGTCCTCCTCGCCGCCGGGGCCGGCACGACCTGGCGTGCGCTCGACCAGGGCGTCTTCGCCACCGGCGAGGGGGCCGCCTACGCGGCGTGGGGCGACTGGGACGTGCTCGGCAGCGGCGACCTGTTGCCGCTGGTCCGCGCCGCCGTCCTCGCCGCCAACGCCCACAACACCCAGCCCTGGACCTTCGCGCTTGGCGCGCGCCAGATCGACCTGTTCGCCGATCCGGCGCGCACCACCGGCGCGCTCGACCCGCTCCGCCGCGAACTCCATATCTCGCTCGGCTGTGCCCTCGAGAACCTCACCCTCGCGGCCCAAGCGCGCGGCCTCGACCCGACCGTCGCCCTCCTGCCGACGCCGGGCGATCCCGCGCATATCGCGCGCATCGATCTGGCTCCCGGCGCGGTCGTCGCCTCGCCGCTGTACGCCGCGATCCCGCGCCGCCACACCGACCGGGGGGCCTACGACCTGGCGCGTCCCCTCGACGCGGCCACCCGCGACGCGCTGGCGGCCCGCAACGCCGACCCCGCGCTGACGCTCGTCTGGCTCACGACCCCCGAGGCCAAGGCGCGCTTCGCCGAGCTGACCGTGCAGGCGACGGCGGCGATCATCGCGGACCCCGAGCAGGCGCGCGACGACTTCGCCTGGTGGCGCGGCGACTGGGCGATGCTCCAGGCGCGCAAGGACGGCATCACCCTCGACCCCGGCGGCCTGCCCGATCACATCCGCGCGCTGGGGAAGCTGCTGCCCGCGCAGTCGCTCGCCGCCTACGACGCGGCCTGGGCGCAGGGGGTGCGCGACCGGCAACTGCCGACCGCCGCCGCGTTCGGGCTGCTGATCGCGCGCGACGGCGGCGACATCGCGCAGCGGCTCGCGGCGGGGCAACTCTGGCAGCGGCTGCACCTCTCCGCCACGGCCCAAGGGCTGGCGATGCAGCCGTTGTGCCAGATCCCCGAGCGCATCGACCGCGAGCGGGCGACCGGGGACGAGCCGACCATGACGCGCGCCTTCGCGGGCCTGCTGCCGGACGGCGACGGCCAGGCGGTCATGGCCTTCCGCATCGGGTACCCGACGGCGGGCACGCACCCGAGCCCGCGCCGCCCGGCTGCAGAGGTGCTGCGCGCCTGAGGCCCGCACGTCACGACCGGGATGACGTGCCATCGGCGGCGCGGACACAACAGCGGCAGTCGGGGCGCATGAACTGCCCCGGTCGCCGCCCTGGTCGCGTCAACACGACGAGCGGCGGCACACGCGAAACGCGGGTTGACGCCAGGAAAGGGGAGCCGCACATGGGCTATGCAACATGGTTCTACCGGGATGGCCATCCCAATCAGGTCGCGCGCCTGATCAATCGAGGCTGGGCAACGCTCTATGCGCTCGGGATCGCGCCCAACTATCTGGTGACGCTCGAAGTGCCGGGCCGACGATCCGGCCAACTTGTCAGCCTGCCGCTCGTCATGGTGGTCGTCGAGGGCGAGCGCTACCTCGTCTCGATGCTGGGCGAGGACACGAGTTGGGTGCGGAACGTGCGGGCCGCCAAGGGCGAGGTCACCCTGCGCCACGGTCGTCGCGAGGCGGTGCGCCTCGAAGAGGTCGCGGCGGACCGCCGCGCACCCATATTGCACGCGTACCTGCGACGCGCGCCCGGTGCCCGCGCGCATTTCCCGCTCGACAAGGATGCGCCGCTCGCCGCGTTCGCGCAGGTGGCGTCCCGGTTCCCCGTCTTCCGGATCGTGCCGGGGCGTGCCGGGGCGTGATGGGCCGTGATGGGTCGTGACGATGAACACCGCAGCAGCAGTGAAACGAGTTGACCGTTAGACGAACTGGAGGAACACCATGAACATCCTGATCGCGGTGGCGAGCAAGCATGGCAGCACGCGCGAGATCGCGCAGGCCCTCGCCGAGGAGTTGCACGTCAGCGGCCTCACCGCCGAGGTGCGGGAGGCCGGGGAGATCACCGACCTGGACGGCTACGACGCGGCGATCGTCGGCAGCGCCGTCTACACCGGGAACTGGCTGCCGGATGCGCGGCGGCTGATCGAGCGGGAGCATGCACGGCTGGCGACCATGCCGGTGTGGCTCTTCAGCAGCGGCCCGCTCGGCGCGGACCCGTCCCCTCGGGGCGACCTCAACGGCCTGGCGGAGCTGCTGACCACAACCGGGGCGCGCGAGCATGTGATCTTCACCGGCAAGCTCGACCCGCAGGATCTCGGCCTGGCCGAGCGGCTGGTCGCCAGGGTGGTCCACGCCCCGATGGGCGACTTCCGCGACTGGGCGGCGATCCGCGCCTGGGCGCGCGCGATCGGCGCGACGCTCGCGGCGGCGCGCACGCCCGTCGCGGTCGTCTGACCGCCCGCCCGCCCGCGACCCTGCACGCCGAATGACTCGGAGAGGAGGCAAGAGATGGTCATCGCCCTGCTGCTGCTGGCGGTTGGACTCGCCGCCAACGTGCTTCTCGGCCCGCTGGGGCTGGGGCTACTCACATGGCGGGTGAGCGCCAACGGCCTCAACCAGACCTACGGGGCCGACGCCGCGATCCTCGTCATGGTCGTGCCCGCCGCGCTCGTCGCCGCCCGGCTCTGGTGGCGGGGCCAGCGGCTCGCCGCGCCGCTGGCGCTCGGCGCGGGGCTGGCCGCGTTGTACTACGGCATCGCCGAGGTGCTCGGCCCCGACTACACCCGGTATCCGGGCAACAACGAGCGCTACTTCCCGCTCTTCCTGGCGGTGATCATCCTGAGTTGGACGATCGCCGCCCGCGCCTGGGGCGCGCTCGATCCCGAACCGCCGCGCCCAGCGGCGTGGCTCGCGCGCAGCTTCGCCACCGTCCTGGTCCTCGGCGGCGCGTTGATCGGCCTCGCCTGGACGGCGCAGATCGGCGCTATCGCCCTCACCGGGACCGTCGGGCCGGAGTACACCGACGCCCCGAGCGCCTTCTGGACGATCCGCATCGTGGACCTCGGCTTCCTGGTGCCGATCTGCCTCGCGACCGGCGTCGGCCTCTGGCGCGGGAGCGCGCTCGCGGTCCGGGCGGCCTACGGCGTGGCGGCCTTCATGACCCTGCAAGCCGCCGCGGTGCTGGCGATGGGCGCGGTGATGCTTTGGCGCGACGATCCGGCGGCCAGCGCCGCCCTCTTCTCCGCGCTGCTGCCGATCACCCTGGGATTCGCGGCCTGCACCCTGGCCCTCCTCCGCTCCTACGCGAACGGGGGTGGACAGGCCGCCGACCCCACCACGAGGGTCGCTCGCGCGCGGGCACCGCAGGCCAACCCCCCGGCGACCGGACGCGCACTGCCGAGGCGATGAGCGCCGCAGGCCCGGTCTCCACCGACCGGCGCCACCGGGCCGTCGCCGAACCGGGTTGCCGGGCGCAAGCCAAGGCCGCAGAATGCGCGGCACCGCTATCGCCCGCTCGTCGTTCGAGAGAGCCGGGCATACACGGTCTGTTTCACGATAGCGCGTGGGGTGGCCTCCCCCCGCTCCGCTCGCACCCGTGGAGGGCGGGTGCCCGCTGGGCGGCGGGGTGGCGAGCCGCAGCGACGCCGGGGGTGCGGGCGTCGGCAGGCGGCGTGCGGCCCGTCGCCCCACAGGCAATGGCGAAATAGACCAAGCAGGAGAGAGGACCGCGATGCACCCATCCGAGGAGCGACTGGCCGACCCGCGCGATCTCCTCGCGGCGCTGCTCGACCTGCGCGCCGCCGTCCTGGCCGAGGGGCAAGGGCTCTGCGCCGCGTGGCAGCCCTCGCTCCGGCGGCGCGCGTTCCTGCCGGGAGCCGTGAATCTGGCCCACTATCTCGCCTTGCGCCGACGCGATCTGCGCCCTTTGCAACCCGCGTTGCAGCGCTGGGGCCTCTCCTCGCTCGGGCGCGGCGAGTCGCGCGTGGCACCGTTGCTCGATACCGTCGCGGCCACGCTCGGGCGACTTTGCGACGGCGCGGTCACGCCGCCCCACCCCCCCGCCCGCCGCCTCCTGCGGGGCGAGCGCCTGCTGGCGCATAACGCCGCCGCGCTCTTCGGCCCGCCGCAGCCCGGACGGGCCACGCGGATCATGGTGACGTTGCCGCCCGAGGCCGCAAACGACGCGGCCTTCGCCCGCGCGCTCCTCGCGCGCGGCGTCGAGTGCGTCCGCATCAACTGCGCGCACGATACGCCGGAAGCGTGGGCGGCGATGCTGGCGCACCTGCGGGCGGCCGAGCGGGAGGCGGGCGGCGACCGGCGCGTGCGGGTGCTGATGGACCTCGGCGGGCCGAAGCTCCGCACCGCGCTGATGGGCGACCCGAAGGACCAGCCGCGCGTGCGCGTCGGCGATCGGCTCCTGCTGGCCCGTGGCCCGGCGCAGCCCAACACCGCGCTCCCGCAGATCGGCTGCGCCCAGCCCGGCATCATCGAGCAGTTAGCGGTCGGGGCGGCGGTCTGGATCGACGACGGGAAGATCGGCGGGCGGGTCGCGGCCATCGAAGCGGACGGCGCGCTGCTCGAGATCACCCGCGCGCCGCAACGCGGGAAGCGCCTGCGCCCGGAGAAGGGGCTGAATTTCCCCGACACCGCGCTGCGCGTCTCGCCGCTCACCGCCAAGGACCGGCAGGATCTTGACTTCGTGGCGCGGCACGCCGACCTGATCGGTTACTCCTTCGTGCAGGCCCCCGCCGATGTCGCGCTGCTGCTCGACGCGCTGGCGACCGGCGACGCGCCCGCCCGGCCCGATCTGGGGCTGGTCCTCAAGATCGAGACGGGCCGGGCGGTGCGCCAGCTGCCGGACCTGATCGTCGCGGCGGCGGGCCAGATGCCGACCGCCGTGATGATCGCGCGGGGCGACCTGGCGGTCGAGGTCGGCTTCGAACGGCTGGCCGAGATCCAGGAGGAACTGCTCTGGCTCTGCGAGGCGGCGCACCTGCCGGTGATCTGGGCGACGCAGGTGCTGGAACAACTCGCGCAGGAGGGCACCCCGGCGCGGGGCGAGGTGACCGACGCCGCGATGGGCGCGCGCGCCGAGTGCGTGATGCTGAACAAAGGCCCCTTCATCCTGGACACGATCACCTTCCTCGACGACGTGCTGCGCCGTATGCCCGGCCACCAGCAGAAGAAGACGCCCCAATTGCGCGCCCTGCGCTCCTGGGAAGACCTCTTCGCCGCCGAACCAACGGTCGCGGCGCACCCCTGATCGCCGCGCATCGCCCCGAGCATCGCCAAGTCCCCACCCGTCCCTCCCGGCGGCATACGCCGAGGGCAGCCGGAGGCACCGGAGCGTCCCATCGACTCAGGGGCGCTCCGGTGCCATTGTGTTGTAGCGGGGAGATAGGGGCAGAAACGGGGGGCGACGAACGGCCCTGTCACGTCGGGGGGGCGACCGACGACACGACTCGGGACGGTGGACTAATCGAAAGGTACGTCGTCGAGGTCGTCGTCAAAGTCAATCAGTGGACGAGGAGGCGGTCGATGTCCTCTACGCTCAAAGTCGCGATACGCAGCGTCAAAGTTCACCCGCCCAACCCCTTCCATTCGCTGCCCCTGGAACAGGCAATCTTTATCACCATTCGGCTGCTTACAAGAGCCGCACCGACAGATCATCCAGTTGCACTCGCACTGCTCGCGCTCGTCCTCCCACAGGTCTTGCCCACACGCCCAGCATGTCGCATGGGCGGCGACACGATCACGATATTCTGGCGTGATCTCAACGCGACGAGGGAGCCGTTGAATGACCAACGGGCTGTCCTGGATAACAACCCAATCGTCGTGTCCATCGTAGCGAACACGGGCATTAATACTCAGCCCGCGTGGGCGAGGCCTCATGCATTGCCTCCTTGGCAAACTCGAACACTCGTTCTGCGGCACGCACAACAAAGAGAGGCCAGCAGACCCAGGCAGATAGAGACGATCCGCGCGGGTATTGGTAGCACGCGCGCGGCCTCGCTGACTCACCAGCAACCGACCCCGCCAGAGAAAGGCAGCCTTAATAACGTGTGTCTTGTAATATCCCACGCATCGGCCCGTCTGTCAAGAGCCTGCCCACCCCCGCCGCGCACGATCCATCCCTGTGGCCGGAACAATACCCCGCGACACGCGCACAACCCGCACGCGCCGATCGCGTGCGGGTGTGAGTGGGTCGCCCATTACCGGACGGTCAGCTTGGCGACCATCCCGGCGGAGCGATGGCCGGGGAAGTTGCAGACGATCAGGTACTCGCCCGGCTTGAGCCCCTTGAGGGTGTACGTGTTCGTCGTGTTGCTGCCGAAGTTCGGGCCTTGGGCGCTGACGTTCGGCCCCTCGACCGCGAAGTTATGGGTGCTGCTGCTCTTGTTGCTGACCACGAAGGTCACATCGCCCGCCTGCGCCTCGTAGCTGGCGCGGTCCCACTTCGACGCCCCGCTCAGATCGGCGGCGATCGGGATCTGCTGCGCGGCCGCCCCGGTCGAGAAGGCAGTGATCGGGGCGTCGAGCGCCGCCCCGCCCGCCGCCGCCCCGCCCGCTTGCGCCGCGCCCGCCGCCGTACCACCGCCGGAAGGGCTGTTCCCGACCGGCATGTTCGTCGCGGCGGCGTAGGCGATGACGCTGAAGATCAGTGCCACGGCGAGCAGCAGCGGCACTTGCCCGAGGAGGAATTGGTCGAAGGTCAGCCGCGCCCGAGCCGGCGCGTCGGCCGCCGCACGGTCTGTGCGCGCGCGCGTGGCCGGTGGAGCGGTCGCAGCCTCGACCGCACGCGTCACGCGGCGCGTTCCAGCCTGCTCGTCAATCGCGGTGTTCGCGGTGTCCATCGTATCCCTCTCCTGCCGGGGGAGGCGCTGGTACAGCGCCTCCCCGACATGCCGATCAGTGCTGCGGGGTGAAGATACCGGGATTCTCCGGCCCTTCGACGATCAGGATACCCGTCGCGCCTTTCAGCGCGTTGCTGACGCCCCCATCGAGGATGGTGTACCGTCCAGGCACATCCAGCCGCACTTCGATAATCGCCGCCCCGCCGACCGGCACGCCCACCCCGGACACATTGGTCATCCAGCGCGCCCGGTCGTCGAGCGGGGTTCCGGTGAGCGCGACCCGGTCGAACACCTCACCGGCGAGGTGCAGATTGCCGCCGAGGTTCGGGCCGCCGACCCCGAAGAAGATGCGCACCGTCTCGCCGGTCCGCGCCTTCAGGGCGTTCGCGCCGCTCAGGGCCTCGACCGCGCCGTTGAAGAGGACATAGTCCGGCTGGCCGACAAGCGCCTTCTCGTCCGAGAAGGTCCGCAGCCCGCGCTCGTCGCGCTGCCCGGCGAGGTAGAGTTCGCCCTGCATCACGTAGAACTCGCGATCGACCTGCGGCAAGCCCTGCGGCGGCTCGACGACGATCAGGCCGTACATGCCGCTGGCGATCTGCTGCGCGCGGGGCAGCGAGGCGCTTTGGTAGGTGAAGACGCCGGAGTGGAGCGCCTGGAAGCTGAAGGTCTTGGACTCGCCCGGGGCGACCATCGTCACCTCGCCACCGCCGCCCGGCCCGGTGACCGCGTTGAGGTCGATGCTGTGCGCGGTCGTGTTGCCCGGCGCATTCCGCAGGGTCAGCTCAACCATGTCGCCCTGTCGCACGCGGATCATCGGGCCGGGCACGGTGCCGTTAAAGGTCCAGTAGCGGTAGCCAATCCCCTCAGCGAGGAGGCCCGTCACCTCTTGCGCCTCCAGCGCGACCTTGACCGTCTGCGCCGCCCGATTCCCCACCGCCGGGGCGACCGTAGGCGCGGGCAGGCGTGCGGCGTCGACCGGCGCGGGCGCGGGCGTGGCGGTGGCGGCGACCGGGGTGGCGGCGACCGGGGCGACAACGGGCGGGGCGACGGCCTGGATCGCGCCGCCACTCGTGTCGCGGGCGCTGGCGACGAAGCCGAGCGCCAGGATACCGAATAGCGCCGACACGCCCAGGAGCAGGGCTACCTGGAGGGCGACGAATTGGACCCAGGAAGGCCCTGGTTGCGTGGCGAGCGCGGGTGCCGTTTGCGGGTGCCCCGCCAAGTCAGGCGCGGCTGGTCCGCCCACGCCGTGCGCGCCGGGCGGCGGCGTGACGAATTCAGGGACGGGTAGCCGCTGTCGCGGTGGTTTCGCTGCGATGACCATGACCATACTCCTCTGCCACGCGAATCGCCCCGGTGTCGCGTATCGCGACACCGGCGCTGGCCGACACCGGGGGCCGAACCCCCGCTTACTCCTTGACGACCAGCGCGGTCACCATGCCGAACATGCCGTGCTCCGTCTCCGCGTGCGACAGGACGTGGCAGTGGAAGGCCCAGGTGCCGACCTCGGTCGCGTCCACGATCACCTCCCAGCGGTCGCCGGGCGCGACGGTGAGGGTGTCGCAGAGCCACGGCTGCGGCTGGAGATAGCCATCCTTGGCGATGACGAGTTGCGGCATCCCGTGCAGGTGCATCGGGTGGAGGAGCTGGCCCTCGTTGATGTAGCGGATCAACAACTTCTCGCCCTTCTTGACGACGAAAGGCTGCGTGGCCGGGAAACCCTTCCCATTGAGCGTGAAGCCCTGCGGCCCGTCATTGAGGACGATGGTCCACTCTTTGTCGAAGGGCGGGCGCGACTTCGGATCCTTCGGCTCGACGATGAAGGCGCCCAGGAGGCCCATGCCGACCTGCTTGGTCGCGTTGTGATGCGAGTGATACATGTGCGTCCCGGCCGGCTTCGCCACGAACTCGTAGGTGAAGTTCGTCCCCGGCTTAATCGGCGGCTGGGTGATGAACGGCACGCCATCCATCGCGTTCGGGGCCATCTGGCCGTGGAAGTGGATCGCGGTGCTCTCGGCCAGCTCGTTCTTGATCACCACGCGCACCTTGTCGCCTTCGGTCACCCGGAGTTCCGGGCCGGGGATGACGCCGTTATAGCCCCAGGCCTCGAACAGCTTGCCCGGCTCGACCTCCCACTGCACCTTCTTCGCGACGAGATCGAAGACCTTGAAGTCGCCCTCCATGCGCGGCGCGAGCGGCTGGCCGCCCAGTCCCGCCGTCTTGGCCGGGAACGCCTTGATCCCCGCCTCGTGCAGCTTATCCATCTCGTCCGCGCTCAGAGCGGCACCCGCGACAGGCGTGGCCGCCGCAGCCGACCCCGCCATCCCCGGCATCCCGCTCGCTGCGGGCATCCCGCCCGCCACCGGCATCCCGCCCGCCACCGGCATCCCGGCCACGCCTGACATTCCGCTCCCCGCCGCCACAGTCGGCGTCGTGTTGCCGCCACAGGCCACCAAGCCGAGCATCCCCGCGCCGATCGTACTCAGCACGCCGACAAACCCGCGCCGTGACAGCGGCCCATTCGCCCGTTCCTTCGCCCGTTCCATGGTACTCATGCTCACCCCTCCTTGAACCCTTCGTCCATCCGGGCAACGCTCGTGCCCATCTTCATCTGGGAGTAGCTTGTCACCGCGCGGTTGCGCGATTCGTTGCTGACGGTTACCGCCGGGTAAACGCTGCCCACCCCCCACACACCGCGACGTCGGCGGATGCCCCCCTGGCACCGCGCCCGAGCAGGCGTACGACAGCACCGCCCGCCCAGCGTGCGCCGGACGGGCGGTGGACCGTCTCTGCTACTGCGGCGCGACGGTATAATGCGCCTCCCCGCGGCTAGAGAACGGGCACCGCGCGGGCTTGGCTGACCGCCTCCGCCGAACCTGCCGCCTGCGTGGTCACCCGAAGCTGGCGCGGTCGCACCAGCGCGAGCGGCACCTGTGTATGCTGCAAGATCGTGTTGGCGACGCTGCCCAGCACCATCTGGCCGACGGCGGTCCGGCCATGCGTCGCCATGACCACCAGCGCGGCGTCGTGGTCGCGCACCGCCGCCTCGATCGCCCGCGTCGGCACATCGAGGCGCACGTCGAGGTGGACCTGGCAGCCGCCGGTCGCGCTGCGGGCCACCAGCGTGCGCAGGTACTCGCGCGCCTGCGCCGCCCGTTCGGCCTCCCGTTGCGGGAAGTCCGGCAGCGTCGCCTCCAGCAGGAACGCCTGCTCGAACGGCGAGACGGCGTGCAGCAGGACCAGTTCGCCGCCGAGCGCCATGCCCAGGCTCGCCGCGACCGGCAACGCCTCCTCGGCGAAGGATGAGCCATCTAGTGGCACGATGATCCGGGGCCGACCGCTGAAGGGGAGGTGCGGCGTGTCGTCCTGCCAGGCGCGCATCAGCAGGAGCGGCACGGCGGAACCCCGCAGCACGGCCTCGGCGACGCTGCCGTAGACGAGGCGACCGAGGCCCCCGCGCCCATGGGTGGCCATCACGATCACATCCGCCTCGCGGCTGGTCGCCTCGGCCATGATCCCCGCCGCCACGCCGCCGTACACCACGCCGGTATCGGTCGCGAGCCCCGCCGCCCTGAGCCGATCGGCGACCGCCGTCACATAGGCGTCGGCGTCCCGCATCACCAGCATCCGGGCCTGGGCGGTGTTGGCACCGGGCAACACCGGCTCGTGCGCCACCCGCACCAGGACGATCCGCGCGTTCGTGGCCCTGGCGATCGCCTCGGCGTGCGGCAACGCGCGCTCGGCGAGCGGCGAACCGTCGAGCGGCACCAGAATTGTCTTCATCATGACCGACCCTCCTTCTATACACACAACACATACGCGATACTCGGCATACTCGGCGGCGGCACCCCGCAACAACCGGGCGAGACGCTTCTCGGGCAACTTCGCGAACGGCGGTCGGCCCGGTGTCGGCCCCCGCGCCGTGTCAGCGATCAGTCTCGCTTGCCTGGGACGATCAGGATCGGGCCGTGGGCGGCGTGCAGGAGCGTGTTCGAGACACTGCCCAGCCGCAGGCGATCCAGCGGACCCAGCGACCGGCTGCCGATCGCCAGCAAGGTCGGTGTGGGGTCGGCCTCGGCCAGCTCCAGCAGCAGTGGGGCGGCATCGCCTGCCAGCGCCACAGTCTCTGGCTCGCCACCACCCTCAGCCAGCAGGTGCCGGGCTGACTCGGCGAGCGCCTGTCGCGCGCGGTCGAGCGCCTGATCTTGCCGTTGCTCCAGGGCGACACGCTCCCCTGCCTCATACCAACGCGGCCTCGATAATTCGGGCACCACGCGCGCCAGCGTCACCGCCGCGTTGTACGAGCGACCGAGCGCCGCGCCGCACTCCGTCGCCCGACACGCCGCTGCCGAGCCGTCGGCCCCGACCACGACCCTGAGCGGCGGCCAGGCGTGCGCGTCACCGCGCAGCACCAGCGTCGGGCGACTCGCGTCATGCACCAGGGCGGTCGACACGCTGCCCAGCACCAAGCGCTGGATCGGGCCGAGGCCACGGCTGCCGATGACGATCAGATCGGCGTCGAGTTCGTCGGCCAGCGCGGCGATCTGCCCCGCCGGCGAGCCGAGCCGCAAGTGCCGACCGGCCACGACCCCGCCCGCCGCCCCGATCCGCTCTACGCTCGCCGTGAGGACCGCCTCCGCGTCCTCTTGGAAGCGCTGATACACCTCGATGGGGGCGGACACCGGGTGGGGGTACGCGCCGACCGTCACGTACATCCAGGCGTGCGCGACGTGCAGTAGCGCCCCGGACCGCGCGCAGAGATCGATCACCGCCCGCTCGGCGAGCCGGGCGTCGTCCGAGCCGTCGGTCGCCAGCAGCACCATCGTGGGAAACGGTTCCATCGGACCCCTCCTCTCAGCACACGCCATCCCACACCCTCCGTGGGTCCTCTTGTGGGTCTTCTTATGGTTCTACGGTCTAGCATGGCGCTCGCGGGTAGCCCGCCACGTTGCGGAACGTCAACGCCGGGTGAATGCACCGGCGTTCGCCCGGCGCATGGGGCCGCCGTTTACCCACCGCAACTGGCGCGGCAACGTTCAGGGGGTAGGCTCCCCCCAGGAACACGGAGAATATCGGGCCACCTGGCCGAGAAGGGGGGGAGCGATGACACCGCGACTGACGACCATTCTGCTGGCAACTGACGGGTCCCCGACCGCCGCCGAGGCCGGGCGGGCGGCGGTGGCCCTCGCGCGATCGAACGGGGCGGCGCTCCATGTCGTGCATGTCTGGCAGGTTCCGGCCGAGTATGCGCCGCGCTCGATCGGGGCGATCGACCACGCCTACATCGCCGCCATCCACGAGGAGCAAGGCCGACAGACTCTGGCGGCGGCCCTCGCCCTGCTCGACGAAGCGGGCGGCACGGTGGCCGAGGCGGAATTGCGCCGGGGCCGACCAGCGACTGAGGTGCTCGCCGAGGCCGACATCGCCGGGGCCGATCTGATCGTCACCGGCAGCCGGGGGTTCGGGCCGGCCAAGCGCGTGTTGCTCGGCAGCGTTGCCGAGGGGATCGTCCGTGGCGCGGCCTGCCCGGTGCTGACGGTGCGCGGCGAGGGCGGGGCATGGCCCCCGGCGCGTGTCATCGTGGGCGACGACGGCTCGGCGGAGTCGCGACTGGCGGCGGAACTCGCCACGATGATCGCCGCCGCCGTGTCGGCCGACCTCCTGCTCATCCGCGCCGTGCCGCCACTCCCGCCCGCGTTCGATCCGACGGCACCGGCAGACGATCGCGCGGTGCGGCTCCAGGCCGGGGCGTTGCGGGGTGCGGAGGAAGGGCTGGCCGAGCGGGCGGCAACCCTCACCGCGCCCTGCGGTCGCCCGCCCCGGGTGCGCGCGACCGTGGAAGATGCGGACATCGCCCTCCTGCAGGAAGCGGACGAGGGCCCCGGCCCCGCCCTGATCGCCGTCGGCACGCGCGGCACGGCCCCCGCCGGGCAGCTCTGGCTCGGCAGCACCGCCCTGCGCGTACTCGCCTGCGCCGAGGGTTCGGTCCTGATCTGCCCGCACCAGGCCGGGGGCGAGACAGCCTGAGTGGGGCGGGGGTGTTCGGGTACGCCCACCTTGCGCGGCGCGGGCACAGGCGGTCCGCCGCGCCGTTTACCTGCCGTTATCCCGCAGCCACCCACGCCGCAACGTCGGCCGCGTACGATGGCGTGCAAGCGCCGATCGCCACCGCCTGCCGCTGGGTAGGCGCGATGTTCGTGGCGGCAAGAGGCGGCAGACGGTAGACGGAACACGGTAGGAGGATCGCGATGTTCGAGAAAATCCTGGTCGCGCTCGACGGCACACCGGAAGCGGCGGCGGGCCTGCCGCTCGCCGCGACCCTCGCACACGGCCACACCGCCGCGCTCGTCCTCGTCCAGGTCTGCGCCGACTATCACGAGGACGCCCCCACGCGGCTCGCCGCGCGCGACTACCTCGCCGACCGTGCCGCCGACCTGACGGCGCGCGGCCTGCGCGTCGCCACCGATGTGCGCTATGGCGACGTGGCGGAGCAGCTCGTGGCGGCGGCGGCGCAGCACGGGGCCGACCTGATCCTGTTGACCACGCACGGGCGACACGGGCTGGCGCGCGCCTGGTACGGCAGCGCGACCGAGGACGTCGTCGCCAAGAGCCCCGTGCCGGTCCTGGTGCTGCGCGCCGACGAGGCGCTGCCGCAACGGCTGCAGACCCTGCTCGTCCCGCTCGACGACACTCCCGGCAGCGCGGCGGCCCTGACGATCGCGCGCGCGGCGGCGCTCGCGCCCGCCGCCGCCCTCGTCCTCCTGCGGGTGGTGCCGCCGCTGCCGCGCTGGGAGGAGACGATGCGACAGGGCGCGGCGACCGCCCTTGACGAGATCGCCCGCGACCTCGGGCGACAGGGCATCGCGGCGCGCGGGCAAGCGGCGATCGGGCCGGTCGCCGCGACGATCATCGCCACCGCGGACGAGGTCGAGGCCGACCTGATCGTGATGGGCACCCGCGCCCTCGTCGGCCCGCGACGCGCCCTGTTCGGCAGCGTCGCCGACGCGGTCGTCCGCACCGCCGCCCGACCGGTCCTGCTCGTGCGCCAGCGCGAGACGGCCGAACCGGCCGAGCCGTTCGTCGGCGTCGAATATGGCCGCGACGAGGCCCGCCCGGACGTGATCCCGACCGCCCACTGAGCGCCATGTTTCGCAAGGATGTGTCGGGTTGGCCGGGATCGGCCAACCCTCCCTTTCAGGGGAGGGTCGTCGCCGCAGCGGCAAGGGCACGTCAGGCCCGCCGCAGCGGGCGAGCGGAGCGGGGTGGGGAGGGGTTCGTAACCCGACATGGCCGCTATAAACAGATCACTGGCCCGCCAACAAGCGGCGAGCGGCGACGATCTGGATCGTCGCCGCTCGCCCGGCCTCACCATCAGCCTGCGCGCTGTCCCCGGGCGCAGGGACCACCTCAAGCGGTGGGCAATGACTCGCCGTGCGGCGCGGGCTGGGGCGATGCCTCCGCGGCGGCGTGGCTCGCGCCGCCATCGCCGAGCACACGGAGCGCGTTGAGGATGACGGCCACATCGATCGCCTCCTGATAGAGCGCCCCGGCAACGGGCGAGACGAGCCCGAAGCTGGCCGCGACCATCCCGGCGAAGCTCAACCCGAGGCCGATGTAGATGCTCTGCTTGGCGATCCGCAGCATCCGCTGGCCGATCGCCACCGCCTCGCCGACCTTGGCCACGTCGTCCACCAGCAGCACGATGTCGGCGGCCTCGGCGGCGATGCCGACCCCGCGCGCGCCCATCGCCACGCCGACCGTCGCGGTCGCCAGCGCGGGGGCGTCGTTGATCCCGTCGCCGACCATCACGACCGGCTCGCCCTGCGCCTTCAGCGCCACCAGCCGAGCCACCTTGTCCTCCGGCAGCAGGTTGGCCTCGACCTCGGTGATCCCGATCTGCGCCGCGATCGCCGCAGCATTCGCGGCGTTGTCGCCCGACAGCATCACCGTCCGGCGCACGCCGAGCGCGCGCAACCGGCGCATCAGCCCGGCGACACCGGGGCGCATCTGATCGTCGAAGCGCACCAATCCGGCCGGTTGGTCGTCGATCGCGACGTAGGCGGCCAGGCCGGGCAGCCCGGACGGCTGGGTCGGCCCCGCATGCCCCAACCGCTCGGTTAGGAAGCGCGGCGAACCGACGAGGACGTGTCGGCCCTCGCAGTCGGCCTCGACGCCACGCCCCGGCACCTCCCGGAAGTTCGTGGGCAGGGGCAGCGCGCCGAGCCGTTGGGCGGCGGCTTCCGCCAGGGTGCGCGCGAGCAGATGCGACGAGAGCTGCTCGACCGCCCCGGCCGCGCGGAGGAGCACATCCGCCGTGAAACCGGCGAAGGGGACGATCGCGGTGACGACCGGCAGGCCGTAGGTGAGCGTGCCGGTCTTGTCGAAGACGATCGTCCGCGCCTGCCCGATCTGTTCGAGCGCCACGCCCCCCTTCACGATGATCCCCGCGCGCGCCGCGCGGTTGACGCCGCCGATGACCGCTACCGGCACCGCCAGGATCAGTGGGCAGGGGGTGGCGACGACCAGCACCGCCAGGATTGTGCGCGGGTCGCGCGTGATCACCCAGCCGAGGGCGCACATCACGAGCGTCGCGGGGGTGAACCAGACGGCGTAGCGATCAGCCAGCCGCTGGAGCGGCGGGCGTTCCTCCTGCGCGCGCCGGACCAGCGCCACCATCCGGGCGTACTGGCTCGTCGCGCTGACCACGTCGGCGCGCATCTCGACCGCGTCGCCAGCGTTCACACTCCCGCTCAGCAGGTGTTCGCCGCGCCCTTTCGCGCGCAGCAGCGGCTCGCCGGTCAGCGCCGAATCGTCGATGTCGGCCCGAGCGGTGAGGAGCGTGCCATCGACCGGCACAAGGTCGCCCGGTCGCAGCACCAGCGTGTCGCCGACGCGCACCGCCGCCGCATCGATCTCGACCAGCCTGTCCCCCTCCCGGCGGCGGGCCAGGCGCGGCGCACGGGCGAGCAGCGCCTCCAGCGAGGACGAGGCGCGGCGCAGCCCGTAGCTTTCGAGCGCCTGACCGCCCGACTGCATCAACACTACGATCAGCCCGGCGAAGTACTCGCCCATGAGCAGCGCCGTCACGATCGAGAGGGTCGCCACCACGTCGGCAGCGAAGTCGCCCCGCAGCATCCCACGCGCGGTCCTGAAGACGAGCGGAGCGCCGCCGAGGAGCAGTGCCGCCAGCCAGAGCCAGCGCCCCGCGTCCGGCTGACCCGCCCCCCAACGCAGGAGCCCGCCGCCGAGCAGACCGCCCAGGACGAGGAACGGCAGCGGATTGTCGCGCAGGAAGGCCCAAATCTTCGATCGCATCATCTCCTCCGGTCGGGTCACGCACGAGTCGGCACGCGGCGTGCCGCCGTCTGCAGTGTGGCCCGGCCCGGTTGCCAGGGCGGTTGTGGGGCGTCAACGCCCGGTAAACCGCACGGCGCGCGACGATCGGCCCAACCTGGCGCACCGTTCACCCGCCATTTACCGCGCGCAACGTCGCAGGTAACCCGCCCCCCCTATCATCATGGTGGTGGAGGGAGCCGCCACGGACCCAACGGGGAGCCGACGGGGAGTGGATGGTGGATGGGGCGAGCGCCCCGCGAAGCCGCCCCGCGAAGCAAGGAGGAGACGACCATGGCAACCATGAAAACGCGCGACGTCGTCCTGGCGCTGGTCATCGCCGGGGGGTTCATCACCTTCCAGGCCAGCGTGGGGAACACCGATCTGCTAAAGGGTGCCGGTGCCGCACTCGCCATCCTCGGCCTGATCGTCGCCCTCGGCGCGGTGGCGACGCTGATCTACGACAAGACGGTCAGGGAGCCGATCGACGCCGCCGCGACCGAGGTGCCGCAGCCCGCCGTCTCGCGCTTCCTCTTCCACGACACCCGCTCCGCGCCGATCTGGCTCGTCGTGCGCTTCTTCCTCGGCTTCCAGTGGCTCGACGCCGGGTTCCACAAGATCACCGACAACGCCTGGATGGGCGGCGGCACCGCCCTCAAGGGCTTCTTCGAACGCGCCGTTGCCATCCCGAAGGCCCCGGGTCGCCCGGCGATCTCCTACGACTGGTACCGCGACTTCCTGCAGTTCATGCTCGACCAGGGCGCGTACACCTGGTTCGCCAAGCTGGTCGCGGTCGGCGAGGTCCTGATCGGTGTGGGGCTGATCGTCGGCGGGCTGGTCGGGATCGCCGCCTTCTTCGGGGCGCTGATGAACATGAGCTTCCTGCTGGCCGGCACCGCCTCCACCAACCCGGTCCTGTTCGTCCTGGCGGTCCTGCTGATGCTCGGCTGGCAGGTCGCCGGCCACTGGGGTGCCGACCGCTTCATCCTCCCGCTCATCGGTGCCCCCTGGCGGCCCGGTCGCATCTTCAAGGGCCAGCCGCAACCGCGGCCCGCGACCGCGTAAGGCACCACCGACCGACACCATCACGACACCTGGGAAGGCCCCGGCAACGCGCCGGGGCCTTTCGGCGCGCGACAATACCACGGCACGCTGCCATCGCACACTGCCATCGCACGCTGCCATCCACCCGCCACGACCCCGCGCAGCAGCGACGCAGCAACGGCACCCGGCATATGCCGCCCTCAGCTGGCACAGCAGGCGTCATGGTATCCTCACCACAGCGCCATCCGCCAGGCGTTTACCCACCGTTCACCGTGGTCAACCCGGCAGTTGACCGGCTCAGTGATAATGGATAGTAACGACCATTCCGCCCTTCGCCTTTCGACCTTCGACCTTCGCCCAGCGCCCGAACAAGACATGCGAGGATAACCGTGGTGGAGAACGTGGCGGTGGAGAACGTGGCCGGGCGGGCGGAGCAGGCGCTGCAACGCCTCGTCATGGCCGAGGCGAAATATCGCGGGGTGATCGACGCGGCCCCCGACGCGATCGTCCTCGTGACCGCGGACGGGACGATCGACCTCGTCAACCGGCAGACGGACCTCCTCTTCGGCTACCCGCGCGACGAGCTGCTGGGTCGCCCGATCGAAATCCTCATCCCCGAGCGCTTCCACGGACGACATCTCAGCCACCGCGCGGGCTATGAGGCGCACCCGCAGACCCGCCCGATGGGCGTCGGGCTGGAACTCTTCGGTCGCCACCAGGACGGCCACGAGTTCGCGATCGAGATCAGCCTCAGCCCGATGTGGCCGGACAGACAATTCCTGGTCACGGCGGTGATCCGCGACGTCAGCGAGCGCAAGCACACCGATCAGCAGTTGCGCCAGACCGCCGAGTTGCTGGCCCGCCAGACGGCCGAACTCGCCCGCTCGAACGAGGAACTGGAGCGCTTCGCCTACGTCGCCTCGCACGACTTGCAGGAGCCGTTGCGGATGGTCGCCTCCTACACCCAGCTCCTCGCACGGCGCTATCGGGGGCGACTCGACGAGGACGCCGACGAGTTCATCGGCTATGCGGTCGATGGGGCCCAGCGGATGCAGCGCCTCATCCGCGATCTGCTCGAGTACTCGCACGTCGGCACGCGCGGCGGCGCGTTCGAGCCGGTAGATACCGGCGCGCTCGTGGACGACGTCGTCGGCAGCCTCGGGACGGCGACCGCCGAGAGCGGCGCGACGATCGCGCGCGAGGCGCTGCCGACCGTCGCCGCCGACCCGTCGCAGTTGCGGCAACTCTTCCAGAACCTGCTCGGCAACGCGATCAAGTACCGCCGCGCCGACGCGCCGACGCAGGTCCACGTCGCCGCCACGCGCGACGGGGCCATGTGGCGCTTCACGGTCCGCGACAACGGTATCGGCATCGCGCCGGAGTACGCCGAGCGGGTCTTCGCCATCTTCCAGCGCCTGCACACGTCGGCGGAATACTCGGGCACCGGCATCGGGCTGGCGATCTGCAAGAAGATCGTCGAGCGACACGGCGGGCGCATCTGGGTCGAGTCGGTGCCGGGCACGGGCACGGCGTTCCACTTCACCCTCCCGGCGGGCGCCACGACGAGAACGGATGGTGCGACATGACGACCAATGGACAGACGCGGCTGGTCGAAATCCTGCTGGTGGAGGACAGCCCCGGCGACGTCCGGCTGACGCGGGAGGCCCTGCGCGAGGGCCGGGCCCGCACCCACCTCAGCGTCGCCTCGGACGGCGTCGAGGCGCTCGCCTTCCTGCGACAAGAGGGGGGTTACGCCGCCGCGCCGCGTCCGGACGTGATCCTGCTCGACCTGAACCTGCCGCGCAAGGATGGGCGGCAGGTGTTGGCGGCGATCAAGACCGATGAGCGGCTGCGGCGCATCCCGGTCGTCGTCCTCACCACCTCCGCCGACGAGCGCGACATCGCGGAGAGCTACGATCTGGGGGCCAACTGCTACATCACGAAGCCGGTCGATCTCGACCAATTCCTCGCCGTGGTGCAGTCGATCGAGTCCTTCTGGCTGGCGGTCGTGACGTTGCCGGAGGGGGAGCGCAGGGGGAGCGGTGGGGGCTGGTAGGGGGGCACGGCGCGCTCGACGTGCTCGACGTGCTGTTAATCGAGGATAATCCGGGCGACGCCCGCCTGATCGCGCTGATGCTGGCCGAGGCGGGCGAGAGCCGCCCGCCCGTGCGTCTCGCGTTGGCCGACCGGCTGGCGACGGGACTCGCGCGCCTCGCGACGCCGGTCGACGCGGTCCTGCTGGACCTCTCCCTCCCCGACAGCCAGGGCCTGGCGACGTTCCGGGCGCTCCGGGCGGGCGCCCTGGGCGTCCCGATCGTCATCCTCTCCGGGCTGGCGGACGAGGCTCTGGCGGTCGAGGCGGTGGCGGCGGGGGCGCAGGATTATCTGGTCAAGGACCGGGTCGACGGCGACGGCCTCCTGCGCGCCCTGCGCTACGCCATCGAGCGCCAGCGCGCGGGGGAGGAGCGGAGACGGCTGCTGGCCGAGGCCGAGCGGTTGGCGGCCGAGCGCGCCGCGATCCTCGGGCAGATCGCCGATGGCGTGCTGATCGCCGACCCCGCCGGTCGGATCACCTTCGCCAACGCCACGGCCCGCCGCCTCTACGCCCTGGCCGGGGCCGATCTGCGGCCCGGCCAGGCAATCGGCGCGCACGGGCCGCTGACGCCCGATGGCGAGCCGTACCCGGCGGCGGAGTTGCCGCTCGCCCGCGCGCTGACGCATGGCGAGACGGTCCTCGCGACCGCATGGGGCCTGCGGCGGGCGGACGGCGCGACGCTCGCCATCGAGGGCAGCGCCACGCCGGTGCGCGGCGAGGACGGCACGCCGCTCGGGGCGGTGCTGACCTTCCGCGACGTGACGACCGAGCGGGCGCGGGCGCGACAGCAGGAGGAGTTCTTCGCCAACGCCTCGCACGATCTGCGGACGCCGCTCGCGGCGATCATGGCCTCGATCGGCGTGGTCCTGGCGAACCTGCCGGGCGATTTCCCGGCACCGCTGCGCCGCATGGTGACGCATGTCGACCACGCGGCGACCGAGATGGCCCGGCTGGTGGACGATCTGCTGGAACTGGCGCGACTGGAGGCTGGGCACGCGCGGCACGCGCCGGTGCCGGGCGATCTGCGCGCGGTCGCGCGCGAGGCGGCGCGCGCGATCGAGCCGCTGGTCGCCGCGCGCGGGCAGCGGCTGACGGTCGCGCTGCCGAACACGCCAGTCCCCGCCCTGATCGACGCGACGCGGCTGGGCGGCGCGCTCCTCAACCTCCTCGGCAACGCGCAGAAGTACGGACGCGCGGGCGGCACCATCCGCCTGACGCTCGCCGTGGCGGGGCGGGAGGCGATCCTCAGCGTGTCCGACGATGGCCCCGGCATCCCGCACGACGACCAGCGCCGCATCTTCGAGCGTTTCTATCGCCCGGCGACCGTGGCGGCGCGCGGGGTGGTCGGCAGCGGCCTGGGCCTGCCGCTCGTCCGCGCAACCGCCGAGCGGCACGGCGGTCGCGCCTGGGTCGAGAGCGTCCCCGGCGACGGCGCGACCTTCCGCATCGCGCTCCCCCTCGCCGCGCCGGACGACGACGAACGCGCCTGCACGACGATACCGGAGGAGGGGCGATGAAGATCCTGGTGGTGGACGACGACCCGCATATCCTCGATGCGCTGACGGTCGGGCTGGAACTCCAATGGACCGACGCCGTGGTCATCCCGGCGCGCGACGGCGAGGAGGGCTTGGCCCTGTTCTACGAGCGCGAGCCCGATGTCGTCGTGCTCGACGTGAACATGCCCCGCAAGAGCGGCTTCGAGGCGTTGCAGGAGATCCGCCGCGTCTCCGACGTGCCGGTGATCATGCTGACCGCGCGCGGCGAGGAGACGGCCCAGGTCAAGGGCCTGGAGTTGGGGGCCGACGACTACATCGTGAAACCGTTCAGCCATCTGGTGCTGCTGGCGCGGATCAAGGCCGTTTTGCGGCGGGCCGAGCTGCCGCCACCGGCCGAGGCCCTGCCCGACTTCAGCGCCGGCGAACTGGCGATCCACTTCGGGAACCACGAGGTGACCGTGGGCGGCACGCCAGTGAAGCTGACGCCGGTGGAATACAAGCTCCTCTACCACCTCGCCCGCAACGCCGGGCGGCTGATGCCCCACCAGACGCTCCTCGATCGCGTCTGGGGCGCGGATTATGTCACCTCGACCGACTACCTCAAGGTCTTCGTCAGCCGCCTGCGCTCGAAGCTGGAACATCCCGGCGGCCCGCGCTACATCGAGACGGAGCGCGGCCTCGGCTATCGCTTCGTGCGCCCCAAGGCGGCGACCTAGCCGCCGCCCGCGGTCACGCCCACGCTCACGTCCCGCCCGCCCCGCTGGCAAGCCAAGCGCTACTCGATCACCACCACCTCATGGTCGAGTACCGACGCCACCTCGAAGCGTACCCAGCCGTCCTCCTGCGCCGTCGCGACCGTTCCTCCGGCGACCAGCAGCCGCGCGTCACCGCCGCGCAACGCCTCCGGCACACGGACCTGTACCTGCAACGGGCCGACCGGGATCAGTTCGTGGATCGGCGCGCGCCAGGTCCCGGCGCTCGTCAGGTTGACGAGGTGGAGGACGTGGCGCTCGCCCTGGCGGTACAGGTGGCAATCGATCAGGCCGGGACCCGCGACCCGCAACGGCATCTGCTCGTCCGTGACCCACCGCGCGAGGTTGGCGAGCAGCTCGGCGTGATCGGGCAGGTTGTCGCGCCCGAAGCAGCGGTCGAGGTCGGCGGCGAGGTAGGCGACGCGCCCGCCGCCCTGCGGCGTGTGCAGCACCAGCGCCGGGACAGCGCTCCGGGGCTGGCGCATCCAGGAGAGTTCGGGCGGATAGATCGGGAAGGGCGGGACGAGGGTGGCGACGACCTCCGCCGACGCGGCGGCGCGCACGACCTCGATTCGCCCCGCGAAGGGCAGGATGTCGGTCTCGTCGAAGCCCCGGAGCGCGGCATGGCGGGGGCCGACGATGGCCGGCTCGGTCCCCGTTTGCGGGCCATCGACCTGGGCGCGCAACTCGGGGGTGAGGCGCAGGTAGGTGTGCTTGCCCCAGAGTTCCCAACTCCCCGCCGCGCTACTGGATGAGCCGTGGTGCGCGCCGGTGGCCTGAACGCCGAAGAGCTCGGCGAGGGCGAAGTCGGGGCGACGATCGCCCCACTCGTCGTAGAGGCTGCTCTCGCCCGTGGCGATCAGCCCGCCACCCGCCCCCACGAAATCCCCGATGGCGGCGCAGTGCGCGTCGGAGAGCGCGCCGATATTCGGCAGGATCAGGGCCTTCAGCCCGAACGCGGCGGCGTCGCGCGCGATGTGGTCGGCATGGATGGGGAGGTACGGGATGCGCGCGCGGATGAGCGCGTTCATCGCCCCGCGTTGCGGCTGTTCCACGCGGGCTTCCGCGTCGTCGCGCCCGTAGAAGTCGACATTCTCCTGCGTCCAGACAACGCCGACCGTCGCGACCGGGGTGCGATCCACGAGATAGCCCTCGTTGGCCTCGTGCCAGCGGAACAGGGGTTCGGCGGTGCGGTACTGCCGCCGGTCCTCATGGTAGGCCCCGATATGGTGCCACCAAGGCTGGATCCCGGCGGCGAATCCTTCCACCGCCCACATCCGCGCCTCGGGTTCGGGCTTGCTGCCGACGCGGAAAGTCGGCTGACCGGCACCGTACATCGCCGTACTCTCGGGGATCAGCTTCTCCCAGCCCAGCAGGCCGTGGATCAGCTTGCCCGCGTCGCCGTTGCTCTGGAAGCCGCGCGTGTTCCCGCGCGACTGCGAGTCGAGCATCAGGATCTCGGTGCGCTCGCAGACGGCCTTGTAATCGCGGAAGCGGGCCGACTGCGCCAGGATGTCGCCGCTATTCATGCCGAGCCAGAGGCAATCCGCCCCGCCCGCCTCCCGCGTCACCCGATTATTCAGCTCCCAGACCGCCACCCGGCACGCATAACCCCAGCGGATCCACTGCCGATAAGCGGGATCATCCCAGTTCGCCACACGCGGCAGGGCGTGGCCGGTCGCCGCCCGAAATTTGGTCGCGCAGTTGGCGCAGTAGCAGATGCGCGCGCGTTCGAGGCCACTCCAGCTATTGTCGGTCAGCCCCTCGGGGCGACTGCGCGCGATGATCTCGCGCAGGATGTCGGGCAGGTACTCCGTGTAATAGGGGCTGTTGACGCAGGAGATGTAGAGGTCGCCCGCGCGATACGGACGCCCCTCGCCATCGACGGAGAACCAGTCGGGATGCTCCATGTAGAACGGCTCGTGCGCGCGGTTCGAGTCCATGCGCGCCAGGACGACCAGCCCTTCCTCGCGCGCGTCCGCGACGATCTCGCCGTAGAGGTCGCGGTCGCCGAGGTGTTCCGCGCGGTGGTGCAGGGGGAACTCGCTGGGATAATAGGCGACGATGCCGCCCGCATTAACGATGACGGCCTGGATCCGCGTGCGCCGCCACTGCTCGCGCCACCAAGCGCGGTCGTAGCGCGTCGGGTCGAGTTCGGTCAGGTTGGTCTGGCCCCAACGATAGCTGCGCCGATACCAGGGCTGGGTCTCGCCCGCACGCATGTCTCGCCTCCTCATGCCTACTGCTCGGGTCGTCGGACAACGTGAGTACACGCGGACACCGCCGACTCCCGACGGCGCGCGGCAAAGCGGACCCCGGCCATGCCGCACCCAGGTCGCTTGTCACCGCGATGCCCGGCCTCGCCGCCGCTTATTTGATGCCGGTCATGGTGATGCCCTGGAGGAAATACTTCTGCGCGGCGAAGAACACGACCAGGACGGGGATGATCGAGATCGTGGCCCCGGCCATCAGCACATTCGTCTGGGTGAAGAATTCGCCCTGGAAGAGCTTGAGGGCCACCGGCAGCGTCTGGAGTTCCAGCCGGTTGAGGAAGATCAGCGGTCCGAAGAGGTCGTTCCAGGAATCGAGGAACGCGAAGATGCCGACGGCGGCCAGGGCGGGCCGCACCTGGGGCAGCATGATCCGCCAGTAGATCTGGAAGGTCGAGGCCCCATCGATCCGCGCGGCATCCTCCAACTCCACCGGGATCTGCTTGAAGAACTGGCGCAGGAGGAAAATCGCGGTGACCGAGTGCAACACCTTCGGCACCCACAACGGGTAGTGGGTGTCGATCCAGCCGATATTCCGGTAGATGATGTACAGCGGGATGAGCGTCACGATGCTCGGGACCATCAACGTCGCCAGCAGCACGGAGAAGGCGAAGTCGCGCCCCCAGAAGTCGAGGCGGGCGAACGCATACCCGGCGAGCGAGGTGACGAAGATGACGCCGGTGACCGTCAGGAACGCGAGCTTGAAGCTGTTGTAGACGAACAGCGGGACGACCTCCAGCACGTCGCGATAGTTGCCCCAGAGGAAGTGGCGCGGGATGAATGTCGGCGGCGTCGCCAGCACCAGGTTCTCCGGCTTGAGCGACGCCGTCACCATCCACAGCAGCGGGGCCAGGAACGCGAGGGCCAGGGCCGACATGATCGCGTAGAAGAACAGGTTCACGGCGAGCCGCCGCACGCGCGCAGCGGCTCGCGAGTCGGCGCGCGCGTGCGTCCGGGCGGCTTGCTGGGTTAACTGGGCCATCGGCTCGCTCCTTCCCCGCATCTATACGCCGCTGGCATCGGCATCGCGCGTCGGCATCGCGCGATCACGCCCCGCGCCATGGTCACCCAACGCCGACCGCGTACGCGGCGCTAATCGTAGACGACCCAGCGCTTCTGCAGCTTCCACTGGATCAGCGTGATCAGGGCGATCACCGCGAAGAGGAGCCAGGCCATCGCCGAGGCGTACCCGAGACGCGAGTCCTGGAAAGCATTCTGGTACAGATAGTGGATGTAGACGCTCGTCGCGCGCGCCGGTCCGCCGCCCGTCAGCACATAGATGATGCCGAAGACCTGGAACGACGAGATGAACTGGGTGATCGAGAGGAAGAAGAGCGACGGGGTCAGCAGCGGCAAGGTGATGTAGCGGAAGCGCCCCAGCGTCGAGGCACCGTCGATCTTCGCCGCGTCGTAATACAGCTCCGGGATGCCTTGCAGGCCCGCCAGCAGGATGATCATCGGGAAACCGACGCCGAACCAGACGCTGACGATGATCACCGCCGGCAGCGCCCAGTTGGTGTCGGTGAGCCAGGACGGCCCGCCGACGCCGAAGAGCCCGAGGAACCAATTGATCACCCCGGCGCGCGGCGAGAAGAAGAAGCTCCAGACCAGGCTCACCGCCACCACGTTCGTGACGACTGGGATGAAGAAGGCGGTGCGGAACCAAGTCACGCCTCGCATCTTGCGGTTGCACAACAGCGCCAGGATGAGCGCGAGCCCGAGCGTCAGCGGGATGTGCCCGAGCACGTAGAAGATCGTGTTCAGCACGCTGCGCCGGAAGAACTGGTCGCGGGTGAACAGGCGTTCGTAATTGAAGAGTCCCACCCACTTCGGCGTGGTGAGGCCGTCTGAATTGGTGAACGAGGTGTAGAACGACACGAGGAGCGGGATGACGTAGAAGGCCAGCACGCCGATCATCACCGGCAGGATGAATAGCCAACCCTCGATATTCTGTCGCGTGCGCCGCCGCGAGAATCGCGACCGGAACGCGGGGCGCGCGAGCGCCTTCGCCCTGACTGCCATGGTGTCCCTTCCGGTTGCAGCGGGCGACGGGGTCGGCGCTGCCGATCGTGTCGCCCGCCGTGGGCCAGCCGCCGCGCGGTCAGAACTTGCCGCTCAATGCCTCTTCGACGTCCTTGCGCACCCGGTTGAGCACCGTCTGCGCCGACTCCTGGCAGTTCCAGACCTTCGCGAACTCCTGCCGGTAGACGTTGCGCGCGGCCTCAGTGTTCTCGGTGAAGTTGATCACCGTGTTGAACTCGGTCGCTTTCGCGAAGAGTGCGAGATTGGCCGGGTAGCTGGCCGGTGCCTCCTTGCCCGGCTTGAGGAAGTCGTTGCTCGCCTTGTGGGCGGTGATCCAGGCACCGCGCTCGGCGAAGATCTTGCTCCCCTCGGGGCCACCCATGAACTTGAGCAGTTCCCAGGCCGCGTCGGGGTTCTTGGCCGGCTTGGTGATCGCGTAGCAGATCAGGCTGCCCTCCGACTTCTGCTCGACATTGCCCGGCACCGGCGCGACATCCCACTCGAAGGAGCCGGGTTCGCCCGCCTTCGGCACGTTCCGGCGGAAGTAGGTGATGGTGCCCTGGGTGCGGAAGATCATCGCCACCTTGCCGGAGATGAACAGGTTGTTACCCAGGTTGGGCGTGGTGCCCTGCTCGACCAGCCCCCGCTCCGGCTGCACCTTGTGCTTGCAGGTGAGATCGGCCAGCCACTGGATCGCCTCGGCACCCTTCGCGTCGGCCAGGGTGAACTTCTTGCCATCCTTGCCGTAGACACCGTCCGGCACGCCGTTGTTCACCGCCCAGGTCTGCTCGCTGCCGGTGTCGTCGTACACCAGCGCGCCCCACTGCTTATCGCCCTTGGTCAGCTTCCGCGCCGTCTCGAGGAAATCGTCCCAGGTCCAGCCTTGTTTGGTCCAGTCCTTCGGGGGGAGCGGCACGCCTGCTTCCTTGAACAAGTTGATGTTGTAGTAGATCGCCCGTGGCTGATTCCCGATCGACCAGGCGGCGTATTTGCCATCCGGCTGCTTCGCGAAGTCATAGATCGGGGCGTAGTAATCCTCCGGCTTGATATTGTCCCGCTTGAGGTAGGGTGTGAGGTCGCGGACCTGCTCCTTGATGGAGTAGTAGCGCACGAAGTCGTCGTTCACGCGCATGATGTCCGGGGCCGTGCCGCCGGCCAGCATCGTGCGGACCTTGGTCTCGTACTCGGTGCCGGTGCCGGGGTTGGGGACGTTGTCCACCTTGCGCCCGGTGGTCTGCTGATAGGACTGGAGGACCGCCTCGATCGGGGTGCCCTCGATCGGATCCCAGTTCATGAAGCTGGTCGTGCCGACCTGGGCGGACGAGGCGTTGGGCGCGGTCGAGGCACCGATCGTGGTCGCGACGCGCGTCGCCGGGCTACTCGCCCCGCCTGCGGCGGTGGATGGGGCGGCGGATGCGGCGGCGGCGGGGGCGGCGGATGGCTGCGCCGTCGGTGCCGTCGCCCCCTGCTCACGCGGACTCGCGCCGCAGGCCGCCAGCGCGGCGGCACCGCCCGCCGCCACCAGGCCACTCAGGAACCGTCGCCGCGTCATCCACGGGGTCGCTTCGCTCGTCATGGATCCCCCTTCTTACCGTCCATATCCCGCCTGAAACGCGGGTATGGCCTCCCTATCCCCACTCGGTATCCCGAATCGTGCGGCTGCGCGTCGAGGCGTTACGGCGGTATCGCGCTTGTCAGATGTGCTGTCTGCCCGGCAAAAAGAAGGGCGCCCATGCCCTGTCCACAGGAGCCGTCTTCCAGGAATGTGGTAACGCTAACACGAGCCGCCGGGGGTGTCAAGCGGGGATCTACCCCCGCTTGACCTGCGGCAGATATGATCCGTTGTCCGACATGGACCGGACTCTTGACAGATCGTGGTATCGTTACCAGCAGGTGACGGGTGTTTGACGTATCGGGTGTCCCGACACGCAGATGGTGGCCGATCGGCACCTCGCCAGATCGCGAGATCGCGCTGGCAGGTCACCTGGCGGGTCACATGAAGGAGGGCGATCATGGCGATGACCCAGCCACGTCAGGCCGAGCCGCGCGGCGCGCGCCAGGGCTTGGTCGATTGCGACGTGCATGTCTCCCCGCGCAGTCTCGATGAGATCAAGTCCTACCTGCCGATGCCCTGGCGGGACCGCTACTCGGGCGGCGGGCGCGGCCTCTTCGGCAACCCCGTCCACGGCGCGCGGCTCGACAGCACGCCGCCGGGCGGCGGCCCCACCGGCTCCGATCCCGACTTCCTGCGGAAGCAGTTGGTCGACGAGTACGGGCACGCCTACTGCATCCTCCTGCCGCGCGCCTTCTGCAACATGCACCCCGACCCCGACTTCGGCAGCGCCATCGCCGCCGCCTTCAACGACTGGCTGGCCGACACCTGGCTCTCGAAGTACAACCACGACGGCGTCTTCAAGGGTTCCATCACGGTGAACGTCCAGGACCCTATCGCCGCCGCGCGGGAGATCGAGCGCTGGGCCGGGCACCCGCATTTCGTCCAGGTCATGACCGATTCCGGCGCGCGCGCGCCGTTCGGCCAGCGCCAGTTCTACCCGATTTACGAGGCGTGCGAACGCCACGGCCTGCGCTTCGCGATCCATCCGGGCACGGATGGGATGGGCATCAATATCCAGCCCAGCCCCGGCTACCCGACCCATTACATCGAGTGGCACACCGGCCTGTCGCTCGCGTTCCAGGCGCACCTCATCAGCTTCCTGACCGAGGGCGTCTTCGAGCGCTTCCCCAACTTCGGCATCACCCTCACCGAGGGCGGCGTCGCCTGGGTGCCGCCGCTGCTGTGGCGTCTCGATGCCGAGTGGAAGGCCTTACGCTCGGAAGTCCCCTGGATGACCAAGGCGCCGTCCGCCTATCTGCGGGATCACGTCCGCTTTTCGAGTCAGCCGCTCGAGATGCCGGATAACCCGAAGCAGTTGCTGCAAATCTTCGAGATGATGGATGCCGCGCACACCCTGATGTTCGCCAGCGACTATCCCCACTGGGACTTCGACTCCCCGACCCACGCCTTCCCCAAGTTGCCGGAAGAGTTGCACCGCCGCATCTTCTCCGAGACCGCGCGGGAGTGGTACAACCTGGCATAGGCAGGCGGGGCACGGGCCTGGCGCGCGGCACGGTCGCGCGCCAGGCCCGGCCCCTGACGTATGGGGAGCGAGATGGCACGACATGTGGTCGGCACGATCGGCGAGTTGCCGCCCGGCGCGCGCAAGATCGTCGAGGTGAACGGTCGATCCATCGGGGTGTTCAATGTGAACGGCAGCTTGCACGCCCTGCGCAACAGTTGCCCGCATCAGGCCGCCCCACTCTGCCTCGGGTCCATCAAAGGGATGACCATGCCCTCGAAGCCCGGCGAGTATCTCTGGGCGCGCGAGGGGGAGATCCTGCGGTGCCCGTGGCACGGCTGGGAGTTCGACCTCACGACCGGTCGCTCGATCTTCAACCCGCATAAAATGCGCGTGCGGACCTACGAGGTCACGATCGAACCGGCCACCGGGGTCGGCGGGACCGAGAGTCAACCGGCTATCGGCGTCGGCACGGCCGAGGATGAGGATGAGTCGGTCGAGACATACCCGGTGACGGTCGAAGCGGGGCTGGTCATCTTGCACGCCTGAGCGCGGGCGCGCGAGCGGTGTGGCAGGCGACTGCAACCGCCTGGTACAGCGTGGCGAGGAGTTGACGCATGGCCGCGACGCTCAAGGACGTGGCGAAGCTGGCCAACGTCTCGATCATCACGGTCTCCCGAGTCGTGAACCAGAGCAGCTACGTCCACAAGGCGACCCGCGCGCGCGTGCTGGCGGCGATCGAAGAATTGCAATACGTGCCGAATCAGACGGCCAGCAATCTCCGCTCGCGCCAGAACGACACCCTGGCGCTGATCGTCCCGGACATCACGACAACGTTCTGGACGGCGATGGCGCGCGGGGCGGAGGACGAGGCCTGGGCGAGCGGCTACGGGGTCTTCCTCTGCAACACCGACGACGATCCGGTGAAGGAGGCGCGCTACGTCGATATCGTAACGCGCCGCCGTGTCGCGGGGATCGCGATCGTCCCGACCCTCGGCAGCGCCGAACTGCTCCGGCGGCTGTTGCGACGGCGGCAACAGTTCGTGATGCTCCACCGGAAGATCGTGGATATCGACGCCGACACCATTCGTAGCGACAGCCGCAGGGCCGCCCGCGAACTCACCGCCCGTCTGCTCGACGCCGGATGGCGTCGTTGCGCCTACGTGGGGGGTTCGCTCGGCGGCTCGCTCGGCCATGATCGGCTCGCGGGTTTCACCGAGGCACTGGCGGCGCGGGGTCTCGTCCCCGAGGCGCAATTGGTCAAGATCGGCGAACACACCCAGCGTTCCGGGTATGCGTTGACGACGCAACTCTTGCGCGACAAGCCGTTGCCGGAGGCGCTGCTGATCGCCAACAGCAGGCTGGCGCTCGGCGCGCTGCACGCCCTGGCCGCCGCCGGGGTACGGGTCCCCGAAGACCTGGCCGTGGCGACGTTCTTCGAGTTGTCGCGCCTGGTCGACGATTCGCGGCTCGCGTGGACCCCATTGACGATTGCCACCCTCCCAGCCTACGACATCGGCCGACTGGGGATCCGCCGCCTGATCGCACGGATCGGCGGCGACACCGGGCCGCTCGAGGATCGGACGCTGGCCGCGCGCATCACCGCCCACCCGGACGAGGGGGCCAAGCCACTCCTCCCGCTATCACAAGCCCTGGTCCCCGCTTAACGCCGCGTCGCATGAGTGCGTGCGGGGAGACGGGCGGCACTCCGGCTGCCGAGCACCCTCACCCCCGGCGTCGCTGCGGCTCGCCACCCCCTCTCCCCATCCGAGGAGAGGGGGGAGTCCCGCTAGTTGGCGGTGCCGGTCTGGGGACGGGGTTGGCGCGACAGGGCGGCGGGCCTTCGCGACAGGCCTCGGCAGCAATCTTCCCCCTCTCCCTCGGATGGGGAGAGGGGTGGCAAGCCGCAGCGATGCCGGGGTGAGGGTGCCCCGCCGCCGCCGCTCACGCCGGGGGTGAGGGTCTTAACCACCACCGCCACCACGTCTCGACTTTTCGCCGGGGATTCAACATGCTGGCACCGGATAGCAGGAGTCGTCGGGCGCTCGAATTGGCCGCCGACTTCCTGCTGCTCAGTCTCCTCTGGCTGCTCGCCAGCGCGCCGATCGTCACCCTGCTCCCGGCCACGGCGGCGCTTTTCGGCGTGGTGCGCGACCGCGTGTGTGAGCAGGAGCCGCCGGAGATCGGGCGCTTCTTCGCGCTGTTCAGAGAGAATTTCGCGCAGAGTCTCCAGGTCGGTGGCGGCTGGCTGGCGCTCGGACTGCTCCTCGCAGCCAACGCCTACCTTGCCACGCAGATGACCTGGGGCATCCGTTACCCGGCGCTGCTCGTCATCGCCGTGGTCGGGCTGCTCTACGTCGCGATGACCCCCTACCTCTTCCCGGTCCTGGTCCATTACGGGACCAACGCGACCGGGGTTATCCGCCTCGCCTTCGCCACCGCCCTGAATCAGCCCGCCAGCACCCTGCTCGCCACGACGCTTCTCCTTCTTTTCGTCGGCCTCTGTCTCGTCGTGCCCGGCTTCCTCCTCGCTGGCAGCGTCGTCGCCCAGCTCCTCTACCGCATCTGCGACCGCGCTTTCCGACGCATGGGCCTCGTGACGGCGGACTGATCAGGGCCTTGTCCACCCTCCCTTTTAGGGGAGGGTCGCCGCCCGCAGGCGGCGGGGAGGGGTTCGTTACCCGACACGCAATCATGCAACGCGGCCCTTAATCGGCGGGCGCGTCCTCGCCCACTCGCCGCCGTGGCGCGGACACCCGCAGGCGGAAGGGGTTGAAATCGGTGTCCACATCGTAGTAATCCTCCCCTTCGGCGCGTTTGAGGAAGCCGACGAGCGCGTAGGTGATCGGGGTCGCTAGCGCCTCGTAGCCGACCTTGAAGAGGAAGCCGAAAACGAAGATGTCCCGGATCGCCCCGGCTGGCAGCGTCCCCCAGAAACCGAGCGTCACGAAGAGGGCGGTGTCGACCGCCTGCCCGACGATCGTCGAGCCGATCGTGCGCACCCAGAGACGACGACCGCGCGTGAGGACTTTCAGGCGGGCCAGGGCGAAGCTGTTGCAGAACTCGCCCGCCCAGAACGCCAGCAGCCCGGCGACGGCGAAACGCGGCACCTGGCCGAGGATCGACTGGTACGCCTCCTGATAGGGCCAGTCCGCCGCAGGCGGCATCGCGCCCACGACGGTGTAGATCAGCGCGGCGGCGGCGATGGCGACGAAGCCGGCCCAGATGACCCGGCGGGAGCGGGCGTAGCCGTAGACCTCGGTGAGGATGTCGCCGAAGATATAGCTGATCGGGAAGAGGAAGGTCGCGCCATCGGTGAGCCACGGGCCGAGGGTGAGTGAGCCGATGGTGAATGGGCCGAGACGCATGACCTTGACGACGACGATGTTGCTGATCAACAACACCGCGACAAACGCGGCCATGATGAAATCGAAGTACTTATACGGACGCCCGCCATCCTGGCCGACGCCCGATCCAGACTCTGCGACACTGGTGGACTGCGCGCGCATAGCTTCCCTCCTGTACACACACTACGTCACTGCTGCTTCATCGCTCGACCGGCGCGGTGCCCGAACGTGACCAACCGCACGAAGGAGGCGAAGAGGCCCGGATCGCGCGGCGGCGGTGTGGGGCGGTCCCCTCGGTCGGCAAGCCACGGGCCGCAGCCGCGCCGACCGGCGCCAACGCGGTCCCGCGTTCGTGCGCCGCGCGTGCCCGAGCCACACCCCGGCCCTCGGCGGGGGCGGTCCAAGGCGCGTACGTCGGCGGGCGCGACCGACCGCGACGCCGTATGGCGACATACCCGCGCGCCGGTGCCGCCTCATCCGCTGGCGGCGGCACCAACCGCGTCGAGGCGGCGGGGCGCGCGGCGCGCTACCGTATTCGCCAGGAGCATGTCGTCGGGGGGCGCGGCCAGGCCGTCGATCCGCGCCAGCAAGCGCCGCGCGCCGAGTCGCCCGATGTCGTAGGCCGGTTGGACGGCGGTGATCAGGGCGGGGGAGTAGGCATCCAGCGCGGCGATGTCGTAGAACGTGGCGACCGCCATATCCTCCGGCACGCGCACCCCGGCCTCGGCCAAGGCATGCAGCGCGCCGACGGCCAGACGACTATTCCCGATACACAACGCCTCCGGTCGGTCGCCCGCCAGCAGCGCCGCAGTCAGCGCATAACCGACCTCCGGTGTCGAGCGCCCGAGGCACACCAGCGCCGACTCGACCGGGAGGTTCGCTCGCGCCATCGCCCCCGCATAGCCCGCGAGGCAGTCGCGGCTGGGCGAGATCGTCGGGAACCCGCCGAGGAAACCGACGCGCCGGTGGCCGAGCGCGAGCAACTGCTCGGTCAGCGCGGCGGCCCCGCCACGGCTATCGGCACGGATGCTGTCGGCCCCCACATCGTCGATCCTGCGGTGGAGTTGCACGATCGGCATCTGGTGCCGTCGCGCCTGCTGCAAAGCCGCCGCGCTCGCCGCCGTGGGGACGATCGCGATCCCCTCGACCCGCCGCTGCAAGAGCACATCGAGGTAGCGCGCCTCCTTCGCCGGGTCGTCGTCGGTGTTGCAGAGGAAGACGCTGTAGCCGCGCGCCTCCCCCTTGTCTTCGACGCCGCGAGCGATCGTGGTCCAGAAGGCGTTGGCGATCGTCGGGAACAGCAGCGCGATGGTCCCGGTCTGGCGCGAGCGGAGGCTGCTCGCCAACTGATCGGGCACGTAATGCAGCTCCTCGATCGCCGCCAGCACCTTCGCCAGCGTATCCGCGCGGACCGCGTCGGGTTCGTTGCGCACACGCCAGACCGTGGCAACGGAGACGCCGGCACGGGTCGCCACGTCCTTCATCGTCGCCATGCGGGGACTCCTGCTGTCGATGTGCTGCCGTGAATGGCCGCGCTGGTCGCGCCGCTCATACCGCTGCGAAAGCGCAAATCGCGCGCGCTTGCCGACACACCAAACGCCGGGGCTTCCGGCCAAGCCTGCTCCGGCGAGTAACGATACCATCACGGCCCGGCATCGTACCATCGCGGCGCGATCCGACCCTCGGGCGAGGATTGACACCCACCGAGGCCTGTGCTATCTTGGCGATGAAAACGTTTCCATTGGACACAATGTGGTGTCCCCCGCGCGAAGATTGTGCGCGTTGCCCGCCACTGTGGTGCCATCATCGGCGACTGTCGGGGCCATCGCCGCCCCGTCGTCCCCTTGGTCATACCCAGGCGATAAGGGAGGGGGAGGGGCCGATGCCGGATCCGTTTGGCGTCGCCGTGTTCGGCTGCGGCGGCGTGTCGCAAGGGCATTTCAGCGCCTACGCGGCGAATCCGAAAGCGCGCCTGATCGCGGCGGTCGATGTGCGACCCGAGCTGGCGCAGGCCGCAGCACAACGGTGGGGCGCGCGGCGTTGGTATGGCTCGGTGGCGGAAGCGCTGGCCGATCCCGAGATCCAGATCGCCGATCTCTGCCTGCCGCACGATCACCACGCGCCGGTCGCGATCGCGGCGGCCAAAGCAGGCAAACATGTCTTCGTCGAGAAGCCGATCGCCAACACCCTTGCCGAGGCCGACGCGATGATCGCGGCCTGTCGCGAACACGGCGTGCTGCTGATGGTCGACCAGACGAAGCGCTACCAGAACCGCCACCGCACCCTCAAGCGCCTGCTCGATGCTGGGTACGTCGGCACGCCGCTCCTCGTCCGCGCGGCCTACTTGCAGGACATCACCTACGCTTGGTCGCACATGGAACCGCAGCGCCTGGCGACATACTGGAAGCATGACGGCGTGATCTCCGGCATCGGCATCCACGTCCTCGACATGCTCCGCTGGCTGATCGGCGAGGCGACCGAAGTCCATGCCGTGGCCACCACCAGCGACCTGATCGACCCGGCGCGGACGACCGAGGATACCGGGATCGTGATGCTGCGTTTCGCGAACGGCTGCATCGGCGAGGCGACCGTCTCCTACGTGCTGCAAGACCCGCGCCTTGCGTCCGGCTGGGACGTGATGCCGATCGAAATCTTCGGGCGCGACGGGTCGATCCGCATGGACTGGGACGACACGATCACCGTCACCTCCCGCACGATCGGGGGCGAAGCGGGCGCGGGCGTCTTCCAGGTCCACCCCACGCCGCCGGTCGGTGCGCCCCGCCCGCCCGTCGAGGGCATGGCGGGGGCGATCGATCACCTGCTCGATTGCCTGCGCGAAGGGAAGCAGCCGCTCACCCACGGCGAGGACGCGCGGGCATCGCTGGAACTGGTCGAGGCCGCCTATCGCTCGATCGGGGAGCGCCGTCCCATCCAGCTACCCTTGACACCGACCGCGACGGAGAGTACCGGGGGCCGCCGGGCGGTCGGCGCGAACGCGGGAGGCGGGGCATGAAGGTCTGCCTGCGCACCCACATGGTCTCCGACGACCCCACGACGCGCATCGCGTATTGCCGGGATCTGGCGATCACCGCCGTGCAGGAGTCGGCCAAGTCGATCCCCGCCGCCGTCGCGCGGGGCTGGCCGACGACGGCGGAGTTGCGAGAATACCGCAAGCCATTCGACGCCGCCGACCTCGACATCGTCGGCCTGGAACCGGTCAAGGAGCCGCTACGCGCCTGGGCGGAGGACACCGACGCCGGGCGCGAAAGCTTCGAGGTCTTCGCCCGCCATCTCGACGCGGCCGGTGCGGCGGGTATCCCCTGCGTCACGCTGCACCCGCCGCTGGACGACGCGCGGTCGCCCGCTGAGGCCGCCGAGCAATTCGCGCTGAATTGCCACTTCTACGAACGGGCGGTCGAGCGGGCGCGGGCCGCCGGGACCAAGCTCGCCACGCACTCGCCGTGGCCGCCCGCGAAGGGCTTGTGGGGGGCCAAGGAATACGCCTCGCTCTTCGATGCCGTGCCCGCGCCCGAGAACGGCCTAATCTTCTGCTTCGGCTGCATGGCGATGAGCGGCGACGACATCCGCGTGGTGTTGCCGCGCTTCATCGAGCGCACCTTCATGGTCCATGTGCGCGACGTGGTCATCCACCCGGATGGCCGGGTGGACGAGGTTTTCCCCGGCACCGGGCAGGTTCGCCCCGACACCGCGATCGACCTGTTGCACGAACTCGGCTATCGCGGCGCGATCGCGCCCGAACACCTCCCCGCCGTCTTCGGCGAGCGGAAGAACGAGATCGCCATGGCCTGGGCGGCCGGGTATTGCCACGCCGCGCTCGCGAAGCTGGCCTAGCTTCGCGCCGACACGCCGCCGCTTCGCCCCCTGTCCGCGTCCCGCCGGGTCACGGGCAGGGGCACCGGAATCCGCCCCATCGTTCTTACACGCCGCGTCCCCACAACCCCGTTCTCATAATCTTCAGGAGGTGTTGGGCCATGGACGATCACCGGCTCCCACGCAGGGCATTCCTCACGTCGCTATCCGCAGGCGCGCTCGCCGCGCTCGCCGCCTGCGGGACGAACAGCCAGGCGATCGAATTGCCGACGAAGACCGCCGCGCCGTCCGGCCAGCCCGCCGTCGGCCAGGCGACCCCGGCGAGCAGCGGGCCGATCGCTGCGGCCTCCAGCGCGCCGACAGCGGTGCCGAAGAACATCCCCGAGGTGCCGCGCAATCAGACCTTGATCGTCAGCGTGTCCGACTCGCTCAATCAGATGACCGATGTCGAGCTGATGAACCCCTTCATCACCGGGGCGCAGCGCACCGGCTGGCATTTCTCATTCGAACCACTCTTCTTCTACAACTCTGTCTGGAACGACCAGGTCAGCGCACCGCCGGGGCTGACCGGCAAGAGCGGGGAGATCCCCTACCAGGCCGAGGGCTACACCTACAACGCCGACTTCACCGAACTGACGATCAAGCTGCGACCGGGGATCACCTGGAGCGACGGCAAGCCGTTCACCGCCAAGGATGTCGCCTTCACGGTGAACATGCTGAAGGAGAACGCGCCGAAGCTCACCTTCTCGTTCGAGATGAAGCTGTGGGTGAAGGAGATCGTCGCGGTCGACCCGCTCACCGTGAAATTCACCTTCAACAACCCGGCCCCGCAGTTCATGTTCTCGAACTTCGAGTGGTGCCAGGACCAGGGCTTCCCGATCGTGCCGGAACATATCTTCGCCGGGAAAGATCAGGTCTCCTTCACCAACTTCAACATGGCGCAGGGCTGGCCGATCACCACCGGCCCCTGGCAATTGGTCTACTCGTCGCCGGACCAGAAGATCTGGGATCGCCGCGACGACTGGTGGGCGGCGAAAGCGGGCTTTCGCAAGCTGCCGGCGATGAAGCGGATCATCGTGCTGCCCAAGTACGAGGATCGCAAGAAGGCGGAACTGCTGGCGGCGGGCGAGGTGGATGTGACCCACAACATCTTCGCGGCCGACACCGAGGTCGCGCTGGCCCGCAATCCCAAGCTCCAGGTCTTCGTCACCGGTCGCAAAGCGCCGTTCGGCGCGGTCGACGGCTGGGTCAACAATCTGCACTTCAATTGCGCCAAGCCGCCCTACGACGACAAGGAGATCCGCTGGGCCGTTAACTACGCGATGAACCGCAAGCAAATCATCGAGGTCGGGTTCAAGGGGGCGGGCGAGTACACGGTGCTCCCCCTGCCGGCCTACCCGGTGATGAAGCAGTACTTCGACGCGGCGCAGGAGTCGCTGCAGAAGAACCCGGTCGACGTCTACGACATCGGTCGCACGGCGCAGATCATGCAGGCCAAGGGCTGGAAGAAGGACGGCGAGGGCCTCTGGGCCAAGGACGGCAAGCGCTTCGATATGGTGATCATGCTCCTGCCCGGCTTCTTCCAGAACTTCGCCCCGGTCCTCGTCGCGCAGATGCGGCAGGCCGGTTTCGACGCCTCGTTCAAGTCGCCGACCAACGCCAACACCCTGATCGCGTCAGGCGAGGCGGATATCTGGCTCAGCGGCATCTCGGGCGGCTTCCGCGACCCCTACCTCTCCTTGAACCACTTCCACAGCCAGTATGCCCTGCCGATCGGCGAAACCGCGACCTTCGCGCACCGCTGGAAGAACGCAGATTATGACAAGCTGATGAACGAGATGGGCCGCACCGCGCCCGGCTCCGCCCGCTATCTCGAGCTGTATAAGCAGGCGATGGCGATCTGGATCCCCGAGTTGCCAGTCGCGCCGAACGTGCAGTGGTACCAAACCTGCCCCGTGAACACCGCCTACTGGAAAGGCTGGCCGAACGACCAGAACAACTACACCACCCCGGCCCCCTGGCATCGCGGCGCGGCGGGCCTCTTCATCGGCGCGCTCGAACCGGCGTAGCGGGAAACGGGTGGCGGGGGCGGGGCGGGCGACCACCGCCCCGCCCCGCCCCGAGGAGGGTGCCATGCCGATCGGCTATCTCGTCCGCAGGGTGCTGCAGTTCTTCATCGTGTTGTGGGGCGCGGCGACGCTCAATTTCTTCCTGCCTCGCCTCGCGCCGGGCAACCCGGTGCGCGATCGTCTGCTCAGCCAGGCCTCCCAGGGGGGGCCACTGCAAGCGGGCGTCGAGGAGATGGTACGCGCCTATAACGTCGAGTTCGGGCTCGATAAGCCGCTGTGGGTCCAGTATGGGCGCTATCTCTACCACGTCTTCCAGCTCGATTTCGGCTTCTCGATCGCCAACTACCCGGCCAAGGTTCTGCCGATGATCACGGCGGCACTCCCCTGGACGATCGGCCTGCTGGTCGTCTCCTCGTGCTGGGCCTTCGCCATCGGCACGCTGCTGGGGGCGCTGGCCGCCTGGCCCCGCGCCCCGCGCTTCTTCCGCTACATGATCGGGCCGGCGATGGCGCTCTCGGCCATCCCCTACTACATGCTCAGTATCGTGCTGGTCTACCTCCTCGCGGTCACCTGGCCGATCTTCCCGCTCTCGCGCGGGTACTCGATCGGCCTGCTCCCCGGCCTCAACCTCCCGTTCGCGCTCGATGTGCTGCGCCATGCGCTGCTGCCGGGACTCTCGATCGTCCTGGCGGCACTCGGCTTCTGGGCGCTGGGGATGCGCGGGATGATGGTGACGACGCGCGGCGAGGACTACGTGACCTTCGCCGAGGCGAAGGGCCTGCGCGACCGGCGGATCTTCTTCTCCTACGGGCTGCGCAACGCCATCCTCCCGCAGATGACCGCCTTCGCGATCAGCCTCGGCACCGTGGTCTCCGGCTCGGTGATCGTCGAGGCGATCTTCGCCTATCCGGGGATCGGGACGCTGCTCCTGCGCGCCATCTCGGCGTCGGACTACTTCCTGATCTACGGCATCGTCTTCATGATCGTGCTATCGATCGCGCTGGCGACGCTGGCGATCGATCTCCTCTACCCATTCCTGGACCCCCGGATCTCCTATAGGAGGGCGTGAGATGGCGAACGTCTCGGTCGAGTTCCCGGCCCCCCCGCTCGCGACGCGGGCCACGCACGAGCGAACCGCCGTGCAGGCGGTGCTGGCCTACTGTCGGCGCAATCCCCAACTCGTCATCGGCGCGAGCATGATCCTGGCACTGCTCCTCGTCGGGGTACTCGGCCCCCTCTTCGTCGATCCGAAGGCCGCCCAGCCCCTCAGCGCGCCGACAGCGCGGCCGCCGTCGCGCGAATACCCGCTGGGCACCGACGACTACGGGCGCAATCTGCTGGCGGTCATGGTGACCGGCCTGCCGCTGACGCTGCGTATCGGGTTCCTGGCTGGCGCGCTCGGGCTGCTCGTCGGCACCTTCCTCGGCTTCGTGGCGGGCTACATGGGTGGCCCCGTCGATGCGGTGATCCGCACGTTGGTCGATACGAGCCTGACCGTGCCTGGGCTGCTGATCCTGATCACCATCGCCGCCTCGATCAAGGGCTTCATCAGCGTGAACATCATGGCCCTGGTGATCGCGTCGCTGGCCTGGAGACAACCGAGCCGCACCGTGCGCGCGCAGGTGCTCACCTTGCGCGACCGGGGCTACGTCCAGTTGGCGCGGCGCTCGGGGATGAACGGGGCGGAGATTATCGTCAAGGAATTGCTGCCCAACCTCCTGCCCTTCCTCGCCGCCAGTTTCGTCGGCGCGGTCTCATACGCCATCCTCTCCTCGATCGGCCTGGAAGCGCTCGGACTCGGCCCGCAGAATGACCCGACCCTGGGGATGACCGTCTACTGGGCCATCAATTTCAGCGCGCCGTTGCGCGGGCTCTGGTGGTGGTGGCTCCCGCCGATCGTCGCGGTCGTCATCCTGATCCTCGGTCTGCTGCTGCTGACGATGGGCCTGGATGAGATCGCCAACCCGCGACTGAGGAGGGCGGCATGACCGCGGATACCGCGCCACACGCGGCGGCGCAGGCGCAGGCCGGGCCGACGATCCTCGACGTCCGCGACCTGCGCGTCTACTACCACACGCCGCGCGGCGCGGCGAAGGCGGTCGATGGGGTCAGCTTCAGCCTGATGGCGGGGGAGCGCCTGGGCTTCGTCGGCGAGTCGGGGTCCGGGAAATCGACGATCGCGCTCGCACTGATGCGCCTGATCAAACCGCCCGGCGTGATTGAGAGCGGGGAGGTGCTGCTCGAAGGCGAGGAACTGCTGACCAAGACCGAGGAGCAGATGCGGCGGCTGCGCCTCGCCAGGGTGGCGATGATCGCCCAGGGGGCGATGAACTCGCTCAACCCCGTGAAGCGGGTACGCGACCAGATCCTCGACGGGCTGGCCGATCACGGGCAGGCACCGCGCAAGCGCGAGGTGGCGGACATGCTCGCCGCGTTGCTGGCGAGCGTGGGGCTGAAACCGGAGGTCGCCGGGATGTTCCCGCACGAACTCAGCGGCGGCATGAAGCAGCGCGTCGTCACCGCCATCGCGATCAGCCTGCGCCCCAAGGTCATCATCGCCGACGAGCCGACCAGCGCGCTCGACGTGGTGGTGCAGCGACAAATCATGGACACGCTGCTGCGGGTGCAGGGCGAGATCGGGTCGGCGGTGATCCTGATCGGCCACGACATGGGGCTGATGGCGCAGTTCGTGACGCGGCTGGGGGTGATGTACGCCGGCAAGCTGGTGGAACTCTGCCCGGTGGAGGCGTTGTTCGACGAGCCGCTGATGCCCTACTCGCAACTCCTGATCGCCAGCCTGCCGTCGCTGACGCAGAAAGGGGAGTTGCGGGGTATCCCCGGCCTGCCGCCGTCGCTGCTCGATCGGCCGACCGGCTGCGCCTTCCGGGCGCGCTGCCCGCACGCCTTCGACCGCTGCGCCGTCGAGGAACCGGCGCTGCGCGAGGTGCGGCCCGGACACTGGGCGGCCTGCCACCTGCACTGAGCGGGGCGCGATTGGCGATCTGAGAACACAGTTAGCATGGGGCGGCACGGGGCGGCACGGGAGGTCCCGGTCGCGGAGACCGGTGGGGTGAGTCCAACTGGAGGCAACGATGGCACCGCTCCTCGAGGCACACAACGTGCGCAAAGTCTTCAGTGGGGGCCTGCTCAGCCGCACGACCAACGTCGCGCTCGACGACTTCTCCTTCGCGCTGGAAGCCACGCCGCCGTCGATCACCGCCGTGGTCGGCGAGAGCGGCAGCGGCAAGACCACGCTGGCCCGCCTGCTACTCGGCCTGATCGCCCCGACGAGTGGCAGCGTGCGGTATAACGGGAAGGATCTCCGCAAGCATTCCCGCGCGGAGTGGCGCACCTTCATCCGGGAGGTGCAGGTGATCTTCCAGGACCCGTACGAGGTCTACAACCCCTTTTACACGGTCGATCATGTGCTCGAGGAGCCGATAAAGAAGTTCGCGCTGGCCGACACCAAGGCAAAGGGTCGCGCGCTGATGGAGGAGGCGCTGACGGCGGTGGGGCTGCGCCCCGAGGAGACGTTGGGGCGCCACCCGCACCAACTCAGCGGCGGGCAGCGGCAGCGGATCATGGTGGCCCGCGCGCTCTTGCTCAAGCCGCGCGTGATCATCGCCGACGAGCCGGTCTCCATGGTCGATGCGTCACTGCGCGCCACGATCCTCAACAACCTGCGCCAACTCAATCGTCAGTTCGGCATCTCGATCCTCTACATCACCCACGATCTGACGACGGCGTATCAGCTCAGCGAGAACATCATCGTCCTCTACCGTGGCGGGGTGGCGGAGGTCGGCAGCGTCGAGCGCGTCGTGCAACACCCGCAGCATCCCTACACCCAGTTGCTGGTCGGGTCGGTCCCGCTCCCCGACCCGCGCCGCCCCTGGGAGGCGGCCCCGGACCCCTCGGCGTTCGGCAGGCAGATGACCGCCGCGAGTTGCCGCTTCGCCGACCGCTGCCCGAGCGCGATGGCGACCTGTATCCAGGCGCGACCGCCGCTCTACCAGACCGCCCCCGACCGGGCGGCGGCCTGCTACCTGTACGACGACGCGCCGGCGATGGCGACCGGCGACGTCAACCAGGTCTTCGCGAGCGCGGTCGCGACCTGAGCGGCCCGCTATACTATTGTCGCCGAAGGGCGCGAGCGGCGACCGCCGCGAACGTCGCAAAGACTTTGTCGCACGAAGCCAGTAGAGGAGGACAGCATGGCCCTGGCAGTCGAGCCCCGCGAGGCGACCTTCGCGGAACGCGCCGCGCAATTGCGCCTGATCGACACCGACGTCCACAACGATCTGCCCAGCTTGAACGAGCTGCGCCCCTTCCTGGCCAAGCAGTGGCACCCCTGGCTGGACAACGGCGGGCCGGGACAGGCCGCGCGCTACTACGCCAATATGGGTTCCGGGCGGATGGACGACTCCATCCGCGATGAGGACGGGCTGGCGGCTGGCGACCCCGACTGGGTCGTGCAGCAGTTGATGACGAAGTATCGCATCGACATCGGCATCCTCACCGGCTCGATCATCGGGTTGAGCATCCAGCACGATTACCGCTTCCAGGCCGCCATCGCCAGCGCGTACAACGAGTGGACCCTGGAGAAGTGGGTCCGCCCCTACACCTGTTACAAGGGGTCGATCGCCTGCGCCGTGCAGGATCCCGAGTCGAGCGCGCGGGAGATTCACCGCCATGGCGACGATCCGGGCATGGTGCAGGTGCTGCTGGCGAGCGCCGCGCGCATCCCCTACGGCAACAAATTCTACTGGCCGGTCTACGCGGCGGCGGTCGAACACGGCTTGCCGGTCGCGATCCACGTCGGCTCGGAGGGCACGGGGCTCGCCAACGCGCCCACCGGCGTCGGTTTCCCGTCCACCTACCTGGAGTTCCACACCGACCACTCGCAGACGATGATGGCCCACTGCGTCAGCCTGATCACCGAGGGCACCTTCGAGGAGTTCCCGACGCTGAAGTTCGCCTTCATCGAGGGCGGCACCTGCTGGGCACCCTACGTGATGGGCCGCCTCGACCGCCTCTACCCGGCGCTGAAGGCCGAGACGCCCTACCTCAAGCGCCTGCCGAGCGAGTACATTCTCGACAATTGCTACTTCAGCACCCAGCCGATCGAGGAGCCCGACAACCACGCGCACCTCCTGCAGATGCTCGCGCTGATGAAAGCGGAGAAGACGGTCATCTTCGCCAGCGACTATCCCCACTGGGACTTCGACAACCCGCTGATGGCGTTCAACTTCTTCCCGCCGGACCTCAAGCGCCGCATCTTCGTCGAGAACGCCCTGGAGATGTACGGCCCGCGCTTGCTGGCAACGCACGGGAGGGTTTAATGAGCGCGACCATGGCGGGGGAACAGGCCACCGCACGCGCGGGGAACGCCGCAGGACTGCGCGCGATCGACGTCGATGTCCATCCGCAGATCACCGATTGGAGCGGTGTCGCCCCCTACGCGCCGGAGGGGCTGCGCCACCGGATGACCAGGCGTGGCGGGCCGCCGATGGCCCGACACGGCTTCAAGATGGTCGGCCCGCGTTTCGGCGCTGCGGCGATGCCGCCCGACGACGCAGGCAAGGCGGTCTCTCCGGCGAGCGATCCGGCCTGGGTCAAGGAGCACTATCTCGACAAGCGCGGTGTGGATGTCGCCATCCTCACCAGCGACCTCACCAGCCTCGGCGTGCAGCCGAACGCGGACGTGGCGGCGGCGGTCGCCCAGGCGGTGAACGATTGGGTACTCGACCGCTGGGTGCGCCCCTTCGGCTGCTTCAAAGGGTCGATCCTCGTCACGCCGCAGGACGCCGCGCACGCGGTGGCGGAGATCGACCGCCTCGCCGACGATCCGGGCATGGTGCAGGTGCTGCTGGGGAGCGCGACCGAGTCACCGCTTGGGCGGCGTCAGTACCACCCGATCTACGAGGCCTGCGCGCGTCACGGGCTGCCGCTGGCCCTGCACATCGGCGGCGAGGGCGCGGGCATGTCGCCGCCCGCTACGGCGGTCGGCCACCCCAGCACCTACTTCGAGTGGTACGGCTCGCTGCCCCAGGTCTACATGGCCCACATCATGAGCATGATCACCGAGGGGGTCTTCGAGAAATATCCCACCCTCAAGGTCGTCCTGCACGAGGGCGGGGTCTTCTGGCTGCCGCACATCATGTGGCGCTTCGACAAGAACTGGAAGGCGCAACGTTCCGAGACGCCCTGGGTCAAAGAACCGCCCAGCACCTACATCCTCAAGCACTTCCACTCGACGACCTACCCGCTGGAGGCGACTTCGGTGCCCGCGCAGCTCGCGCAGGTCCTGGAGATGATCGAGGCCGACCGCACCCTGCTCTTCTCCAGCAACTACCCGAACTGGGAGTTGGGCGACCCGTTCGCCATGATCGACGACGTCCCGGAGGCCTTGCGCCGCCGGGTGCTGGTCGAGAACGCGCTGGCGGTCTACGGCGAGCGGCTGACCCGCCCGCACAACTGACACATACAGGGTAGCGGAAGTAGCTCCGCCCTCAGTAACGAACCGCATCGTGGGAGGCAGGGAGGGCAAGGATGGCGCGCTACGTCGTCGCGCAGGAGGGCGATATCCCGCCCGGCGGTCGCAAGATCGTGCGGGTCGCGGGTCGCGAGGTCGGCATCTTCAACCTGGACGGCACCCTCTACGCCCTGAAGAACGTTTGCGCCCATCAGGGCGCGCGCGTCTGCCTGGGGCGCGTCGTCGGGACGACGTTGCCGTCCGAGGTCTACGAGTTCAAGTACGGCCTGGAAGGGCGGATCCTGCGCTGCCCCTGGCACGAGTGGGAGTACGACATCACCACCGGCGAGTCGGTCTTCGACCCGAATGTCCGCGTCATCACCTACGCGGTCGATGTCATGGACGGCGAAGTCGCCGTCACAATCCCCGAGCGCTAACGGCGCGGCGCTTCGGGTTTCGCCATGGCCACAGCGGGGAAGCGGGGAGCGGGCATTGGTGCCCGCTCCCCGCTTGTTCCCAGTCGTCTCAGCGGTCTGCTTCACAAAAGCCTGTCGGATCGCCCCCCTCTCCCTCGGATGGGGAGAGGGGTGGCGAGCCGCAGCGATGCCGGGGTGAGGGTCCCCACAGGCAAAGCACAGCCCGCCCCCCCACCCCCACCCACCGTCGCCGTTCGCCGCGAACCAGGTCAGCCCTGCGGCGAACGCTCGGTGTCTTGCAACTGGTAGATACCCGCCGTCAGCCGGGGGAGTTGCGCCACATCGAGCGGCGCGTCGAACTCCTCGACGATCCGGGCGTTCAGGTCCACCTCCTTCGGCCAGCGCATGCCCACGTTCACCACATGCACCCGGGGATCGGCGAGCAGGAATTGGAGGCAGACGGTGTAGACATCGCGGCCCTGTTGCCATTCGGGGGCGAGCTGCTCGACCAGACGCTGGAAGATCCCGGAGGTCATCGAGCGCATCGAGACGACGCCGGTGCCGCGCTGCTCGGTATCCTTCAATACATGCAGCGCCGCCGACTGGTAGATCAGGTTGTACGCCAGTTGCACCACATCGAAGAGCCCGGTCGCCAGGAAGGGGCGGGCCGTCCAGGGTTCCTCGGTCGTCAGCCCGGTGAAGCGCACCTTGCCGCTTTCGCGCAACTCGCGCAACGCCTCGAACGGGCCACCGTTGAGGATATGGTCCCGGTCCTCGTCGCTGTACATGCCGCCGTGGAACTGGATCACGTCGATATGGTCGGTCTGGAGTCGTCGGAGGCTCGCATCCACGCTGGCGATCACCGCCTGCTTATCGAGCCCTTTCCAGCCCACCTTCGTCGCCAGCGTGCATTCGTCGCGCCGGGTGCGCATCACCTCGCCGATCAGGCGTTCGCTGTTGCCATCCCCGTAACTCGGCGCGGTATCGATGTAGGTGATGCCGGAGTCCAGCGCCCGGTGGATCGTCGCGATGGCCACCGCGCCCCCCGCCTCGGTGAAGGGGTCCCAGTCGCGGGCCTTGTTCACGCCGCCGAACGGGTAGCCCCCCAGGCCGAGCCGCGACACCTCCAACCCCGTGTTGCCGAACTGCACCATTTTCGCCATCGGCGTCTCCCATCCATTTCACAAGCCGTACACGCGAACTCGTCACGCCCGACCGCACCCATTCGCCCCGCCGCGCTGGCGACCGCCGCGCGCCAACGCCCGTCGCCCTGAACCACCTGGCCCATCAGGTGCCGGGCACGGCCACCGTTTTCCCCCCGCCATAGCCGTCGTGGACCGTGACCATGTCGACCCGGAAAGCCCCGCTCGCGACGATCTCCGCATTGCGCTCGACCTCGGCGGCGGTGCGCATACCGACGAGCGCGACATCGATCTGCGGGTGCGAGAGGGCGTAGCCGAGCAGCGCGCCGTCCCAGTCCACCGCCCCGCCGATCTGCGGCGCAACCTGCGCCAGCCAGCGCTGGAAGACGCCGCTCGTCAGGGCACGCATCGCGAGCACCCCCATACCCGCCCCCCGTGCCAGCGACATCGCGGTCTCCGGTGGCAATTCGCGGTTGCGGTAGCCGCCGGCACTCTGGTGGCAGAGGTTATAGCCAATCATCATGGCGTCGAAGCGCCCGCTGGCGATCAGCCGCTCGACCGCGCCGTTCGGCCCCTCCGCCGTGAAGCCGAGGAAGCGGACCTTCCCCTCGTCCCGCAAGCGCTCGTAGGTTTCGAGGCCGCCGCCTTCGAGGATGCGCGCCGCCTCGTCGCTGGCGTACCAGCCACCATGGAACTGGAGGAGATCGACGTAGTCGGTGCCCAGCCGCCGCAGGCTCGCCTCCAGCTCGGCCCGGATCCCGGCGGGATCCCAGGCCGATCGCGGCGTCTTGGTCGCCAGGAAGACCCGCCCCCGGTCCGCGCCGAGTCCGCGACCGAAAAGTTCCTCGCTGATCCCGCCGCCGTAGCCGGTCGCGGTGTCGAAGTAGGTGATGCCCAACGCCAGGGCGCGGCGGATCGCCCCCACAACGGCGGCCTGCGCGTCGGTCGCGTCGGCGTCCCACGCGCCGAGGTAGCCGGACAGGCCCGCCGGTGCGCCGCCGAAACCGAGGGCGGACACCCGGACCCCAGTCCGCCCGAACGTCCGATATTCCATGCGCTTCCCCCCTTCGGGCGACCCGCCCGCATCTATGGGTCGCCCCCGATCGTTCGCTCATCATGGCGCGATCCACGCTCGCGCCGCGACACGATACCCGATCGCCGCCGCACTGGCTACCGCCCCGATCCGCGCCGACCCCCTGGCCCCCGTCACGGGACAATACGGGACGGCGCGGAGTCGTCAAGATAGCCGCCCGACGCGGGAGGGTTCCGCGTGTGCAACGGCGACCAAGCGCGGCCCTCCGGCGCGGTCGAAGGAAGCCGGGACAGTCCCGGTCGAAGACCCACCCGACCGAGGCTGTCCTGACCGGGTAGTCCGTCCAGTGTGCTATGCTGGTGATCCGGACGTAAGGGTGCCAGGATCTGGCCTCGGATAGACCAGTCGGCCAGGGACAGGGGAGCGGCCGCGCTCCCCGTGTTCCATGGCGGCTCCATGGCGGGTGCGCTCGCGCGACAGGGCGGGTGCGCTCGCACGACAGAGGAGGATGATCACATGCGCGAGAATCGACTCCGGACTTTGCTCAACACAGGCCAGCCGACGTTCGGCACGCGCGTCCAGAGCACATGGCCGATGGTGACCGAGCTGGTCGGGCGCAGCGGACAATTCGACTACGTCGAGTTCCTGGCCGAGTACGCCCCGTACGATCTGTACGCCCTCGACAACCTGGGCCGCGCTATCGAACTCGCCCCCGACTTCTGCGGCATGATCAAGATCGAGCAGTCGGCGCAGTGGCATCTGGCGGTGCGGGCGATGGCGGCCGGTATCCAGAATCTGCTCTTCACCGACGTGCGCACGGCGGCGGACGCGGAAGCGATCGTGCGGCTGGTCCGGCCCGAGGGGCCAGGCAACGACTACACGCACGGGATGGCGGGCGGGCGCATCCGCGTCGATAGCCAGACGGATTACGTGCAGTATTACAACGACGCCGTGATTGCGATCATGGTCGAGAAGCGCGCCGCCATCGAGAACCTGGAGGCGATCCTCGGGGTGCCCGGCATCGACATGGTCCAATTCGGCCCGGCCGACTACGGCCTGAGCATCGGCAAGCCGAGCCAGAACTACACCACCGGCCTCCACCCGGAGGTACTCGCGGCGCGCGAGCATACCATCGCGACCTGCCTGAAGCTGGGCGTCCGCCCGCGTGCGGAGATCGGCAGCGCGGCCGAGGCCGATTACTACACGGCCCTCGGCGTCAAGGATTTCAACCTCTCGTCCGACGTCGGCATTCTGCGCCAGTTCTATCGTCAGGAGGGCGGTGCCCTCCGCCAACGAGTGGCGCAGTCCGGGCAATAAGCGTCCGCATGTTCGCGCGGCGGTCGATACGTCGTCGAGTCCGGTGGCGGTGCCAGGGGCCGCATCCGGCGCAGGCCACGCATCCGCCCGCCCGATCGCTCGACCGCGCGCCCGCGCCCGGCCTGTCGCGCCCGCGCCCGCGATGTCACGAATCCGGCGCGGTCGGATTCTTCTGTGCAGACGGGTGCAACGTGGCGCGGGGGCGGTCGAGCGCGGTCAGGGGTGATCGCCTGCACGGGGAGGTACGCCATGTCGACCGTCGTCGGGAACGCCCCGATCCACCTGATCGACGAGGGGTCGGGCAGCCCCACGCTCTTCCTGCACGGCAATCCCGACTCGGCCGAGCTGTGGCGCGGCCTGATCGCGCGCCTGCGCGACCGGCACCGCTGCCTGGCCCCGGACCTCCCCGGCTTTGGGCGCTCCGGCGTGCCCGCCGGCTTCGACGGCTCGCTGGCGGCGATGGCGCGCTTCGTGGCCGACCTACTCGCGGCGATCGGCCTGCGCGAGCCACTCAACGTGGTCGGCCACGACTTCGGCGGGCAGTTCGCCCTGGCCTGGGCGATCGAACACCCGGAGCGGGCGCGGCGACTCGTCGTCGCCAACACCAACTTCTTCTCCGACTACCGCTGGCACCCGGTCGCGCGGGCGCTGCGGACGCCGCTCGTCGGGGAGCTGCTGATGGCGGCGACCAACGGCAGGTCGCTCGAGCGCACGCTGCGGAAGGACGCCCCGCGGCTCCCGCCGGGCCACATGCTGCGCGCGGGCGAACTCTACGGCCGGGCGGCGAAGCGGATGGCGCTGCGGCTCTACCGGGCGGGTGACCCGGCGCAGTTCCGGGGCTGGGAGGGGCGGCTGCCGGCGCTGACCGCCCGCGTGCCGACCTGCGTGCTCTGGGGCGACCGCGACCCCTACGCCCCCGCCGACACGGCCGACCGCTTCGGCGCGCGGGAGGTCCATCACTTCCCGGAGCACAGCCACTGGGTCGTGGTCGAGGCCGAGGAGGACGTCTCGGAGTTGCTGGGTGCGTTCCTGCGCTGACCCTGTGCTGGCCGTTTAGTCCGTCCAGCGTAATTGTCTGGCAATCCAGGTACAAGAGTGCCGGGATCCGCTGCGGATAGACTAAAAGGCCAGCACAGGGCGTCACGGCCATCACGTTCCACGAAGCGCGGCACACTTACGCGACGGACGATCGCGCTCAAGCACGGCATCCCGGCGAAGGTCGTGCAGGAGCGGCTGGGGCACAGCGACATCGGCGTCACCCTAAACATCTACAGCCACGTCACCCCCGGCCTGGGACGGCGCGCGGCGGCGCAGATGGGCGAGATCCTCGGGGCGGCGGAGGCCAAGGCGGGGTCCGCCGACGACGCGGCGGCCGGACCGGAGGGATAGCGAGCGATTGCAGTCAAATTGCAGTCAAAGGCCCCGGCGGAATTGCTCCGACGGGGCCTTCGGTGTGCTGTTTCCTAGCCGTGGCTGGGTTTTCCGTTGGTCGGGGCGAAAGGACTTGAACCTCCGACCCCCTGGCCCCAGCAAATGAATGCGCCTTCAATCGCCAGCGCTGTAGGTTATTGCCAGGAGAATGCCTAAACCGAAGCCCAGGTGGAATCTACATACCTCACAACGGATGATCACGCTGGGGTGTGCAAGCCGCGCTGGACCATGTGGGTTTCATCGGAGCTTCGGTTTAGTACACGGTCGCGGAAGTGCGTGCCGGGTTCGGTCGGGTGGTCATGCCGTCGGCGTGTGCCTGCGCCACTCTTCCCGCAGAGACGAACCCGGCACGCATTTCCGCGACCCTGTACTAGCTGCACGGTTGCGTCAGGTTTCAGACGGCAGGGTTGGCGGCGCTGGATTTCCTCTGATACTGTCGCGCGATTGACGCGTCCGAGAGGAGGCGCCTGTGCCCTGCCCCGACTGTGCCCGAGCCCTGACGGCGGAGCAGCCCAGGCGGACGGTCATGGCCGGGCTGACCGCCGCTTGATGCGCGCTGGCGCTGGCCTCGCCCCGCCCTGCGCGCTCCCGAGCAGCAAGCGACGTCCCAATCCTGACACAACCTCTACGAGGTGCCGAACACCATCGACGTCAGCTATTGGAACTATCACAAGGATGTCTACGCCCGGGTCGGCGTGAAACCGCCGGAGACCTTCGAGGAGATGACCTGTGTTGGCTGGTTGGTACATATCCGTGCGAGCATAGCAAGCAAGGCGACGAGGCCTGTGTCCTCACATGGGCGCTGCTGCACGTTGCCACAGGCACAGATTCGTGGCTATTCGTGGCTACCGTGGGACGCACCGACAGTCCACGCTTGACCACTATCACCCCCCAAGGATTCGCCTATGCTGGCCCGCCTGTCCTGGCCATTTACTTCATCCAGGCCTAGTTTTAGTACGACAACGAGACTTCGATACCCCCGACGTTGACGCCACGCCCCCCGCCACCCATACTCCCATCACGCCTGATGGCGGGACAGCGATGTTGACGCCACGCCCCCCGCCACCCATACTCCCATCACGCCTGATGGCGGGACAGCGATACTGCACACGGGAGGGTAGGGGCGATGGCGCGGACGGTCATGTGTACGAAACTCGGGCGCATGTTGCCCGGCCTGGACGAACCCCCCTTCGCGGGCGAACTCGGCCTCCGCATCTACGAGCACATCTCGGCGGAGGCGTTCACCCTCTGGCAAGCCCACGCCAAGACGTTGATCGGCTCCTATCGGCTCAACCTCGCCGAGCAGGGCGCGCGCGACTTCCTCCGCGAGCAGCTGGACGAATTCTTCTTCGGTCAGGACGCCCGGATGCCCGACTGGTTCGGCACCGACGGCCCGGCCGTCGGCGGCAAGGGCGCGGCCCCCGCGAAGGGCGGCGCACCGGCCCCCGCCCCGGCCAAAGGCGCGGCCCCGGCCAAGGGTGGCGCACCGGCACCCCGGAAGTAACGGAAGGAAGCGGGAACCTGGCTATGCGCGGGCGCGGCGAAATCCTGCTGATCGCGACCTACGAACTGGGCCACCAGCCCCTGGCACTGGCCTCACCGCTGGCCTACCTGGCGCGCGAGGGCTACGCCCCGGTCGCGGTGGACACCTCCGTGGAAACGCTGACCGATGAGACGATCGCCCAGGCCCGCCTGGTGGCGATCTCGGTGCCGATGCACACCGCCCTCCGCCTCGGCGTCGGCATCGCCGCGCGCGTGCGCCAGCTCAACCCGACGGCGCACATCTGCTGCTACGGCCTCTACGCCCTCCTCAACGCCGAGCATCTGTGCCCGCGATACGCCGACAGCGCGATCGGCGGGGAATACGAGGCCCCGCTGCTCGATCTGGCGCGGCGACTGGAAACGGCGACCGTCGCGCCCCAATCGGTCGCCCCGATCGCCCACCTGGCCCGCTTGCCGTTCGCCATCCCCGACCGTTCCGCTCTGCCCCCCCTGCGCGAGTACGCCGCCTTCCGGCGCGGCGACGAAGCCCTCCTCGCCGGCTACACCGAGGCGTCGCGCGGCTGCCTCCACACCTGCCTGCACTGCCCGCTCACGCCCGTCTACGGCGGTCGCTTCTTCGTCGTGCCGCGCGAGATCGTGCTGGCCGACATCAGGGCGCAGGTGGCGGCGGGCGCGCGCCACATCACCTTCGGCGACCCCGACTTCCTCAACGGGCCGGGGCACGTCCTGCGTATCCTGCGGGCGCTACATGACGAGTGGCCCTGGCTGACCTTCGACGCGACGATCAAGGTCGAGCACATCCTGGAACAGCGCGCGATCTTCCCCGAACTGGCCGCGCTCGGCTGCGCCTTCATCATCTCGGCGGTCGAATCGCTCAGCGACGACGTGCTGCTCCACCTCGACAAAGGGCACACACGCGCCGATGTGGTGGCCGCGCTCGACATCCTCGACGCGGCGGGTATCCCGATGCGCCCATCGCTCCTGCCGTTCACCCCCTGGACCACGCTGGACGATTATCTCGATTTGCTGACCTTCTTCGAGGAACGCGGGCTGATCGACAATGTCGATCCGGTCCACTTCTCGATCCGGCTGCTGGTGCCGCCCGGCTCGGCCCTGCTCGCACGGGCCGACACCGCAGACTGGCTCGGCCCGCTCGACGCCGCCGCCTTCACCTATCGTTGGCAGCACCCCGAGCCACGCCTCGACGTGTTGCAGCGCACCATCGCGACGATCGCCGAGGCGGGCGAACGCGACAAGGCCGAGCCGACCGCGACCTTCGCGGCGATCAAGGCCGCCGCCTGGGCCGCCAGCGACCGCGCCATGCCGTTGCCGCGTGTTCGGGGCGGTCTGCTGACCCTCCAGGCCCCCATACCCCGCATGACCGAATCGTGGTTCTGTTGAGCGGAACCCACAGCGGAGCAGTTCGCTCCGTCTTAACCCCCGCACCGCAGCCGCACGCCCGATCGCGCCCGACCAGCGCTGCACCCGTCCTAACCGGCGTAGGCCGGTTTCGTGGTGCCGCAGCACCCCGAGGCGCGGTGGTGGCAGAGCAACGCGGGGCCTCGACCGCCTGCTAGGGTCGGCCCGACCTGCCTGCTTAAACTCCACCAACCGCCCGCCCCACCCACCCTCGCCCCCCCTCGCACCCGCCCCCAGCCCGCCCCCAGCCGCGTAACATTCCGAACCGCGCCCATTTCGCCCCCCCCCACTAGCGCCCGACCGCACCCGCCCGTAGAATTGCGCACACGGCCTCGCCCACGAGCGACGACGTCGCGTGCCACCGCCGCGCACGCCGCCTGGTGGGGCGAAGATGGGACGCCCCGACAAAGCACCACCGGCCAGGAGGCACCATGACCGATCGCTTGGTTTTCATATCGCGGCTCGTGAACCTCCCGCTGCTCGGCGCGGACGGCGCGGAGATCGGGCGCGTGGCCGATGTGGTACTCGGCGTGCCCGCGCGCGCCGAGGCCCCGAGCGTCCACGGCTTCGCGATCACCGTGCAACGCCGCCGCGTCTTCGTCAGCATCAACCGCATGGCCGAACTCGGCCCCGACGGGGTCCGCCTGCGGCGCGACTCGATCAACATGCGCGACTTCGCCCCACGAGCGGGCGAAACCCTTGCCATCGGCGAGATCATCGGCCAACGGATCGGGGCCGAGCGCGTCGCCGACATCGCCATCCGGCCCGATCCCGACGACGCCTACGACTGGGAGGTCAGCACTGTGGCCCTCGTCGGGACCGGCCTCTTCGGCGGGCGTCGCGCCCCGCGCCTGGTCGCCTGGACGGAGGCGCGCACGGCCTTCGGCGGCGAGCCGCTGTCGCGCGAGGCGGCGGCGATCACCCGGCTCCACCCGGCGGAGATGGCCGCCCGCCTGCGCGAACTCCCCATCGAGCGGCGGCGCGCGCTCGCCGCCGTGATGCAGGACGAGCGCCTGGCGGAACTGCTGGCCGAGATCCCCGAGGACGAGCAGGTACGGATCGTGGAGGGACTGGACCTCGAACACGCCGCCCGCGTCCTCGACGAGATGGCGGCCGAAGACGCCGCCGATCTGCTGGCCGAGTTGCCCGACATCCGCCGCGCCCAGATCCTCGGCGCGATGGATCCGGAGGAGGCCGACCCGGTGCGCCGTCTCCTCGGCTACAAAGGCGACACCGCCGGCGGATTGATGACCCCCGAGCCGATCATCATGGCCCCGACCGCCATCGTGGCCGAGGCGCTGGCGCGCATCCGCGAGCCGCGCCTCTCCCCCGCGCTCGCCGCGCAAGTCTTCGTCACCGCCCCGCCCTACGAGACGCCGACCGGGCGCTACCGGGGCCTCGTCGGCTACCAACGCCTGTTGAACGAGCCGCCGATGACGCCGCTGGCGCGCTGCCTGGAGGAACACCCCACCCCGCTCCACACCAGCACCCCGGCGCGCGTGGTCGCCGCGCGCCTCTCCGCCTACGACGCGCTCGCCATCCCGATCATCGACACCGCCGGGCGGCTGGTCGGGGCGGTCACGGTGGACGACGTGCTGGCCGATCTGCTGCCGAACGAGTGGCGCGAACGCCGCAATGAGGTGGGCTGATGCCGCAGGACGACCTCTCCACCCCGCGCGGCGGCCAGCGTGCCCGCCCGTTCTTCGATCCCGACACCTTCGGGCGTTTCTCGGAAGGGATCGCCCGGTTCCTCGGCACGGGGCGCTATCTGGCCGGGCAGACGCTGATGGTGATCCTCTGGATCGCGTTCAACATCGCGTTCATCCGCTACCAGTTCGATCCTTACCCCTTCATCCTGCTCAATCTGGCCTTCTCCACCCAGGCCGCCTACGCCGCCCCGCTCATCCTGCTGGCACAGAATCGGCAAGCCGACCGCGACAAGGGCGAGATCGAGCGCGACCGCGAAGCCAACGCTCGCTCCCGCGCCGACATGGACTACCTGGCGCGCGAGATCGCCGCCATCCGCATCGCCCTCCAAAGCAAAGCCGACCGCGACGACATGGCGGAAGTCACCGCCCGCCTAAACGAAATCCTCGACCGCCTTCCCCAACCCGCCCCCCCGCTGCCCGCACAGCGGTGAGTCGCCCGAAAGATCGGCGGTATCGCTTGGCGTAACGCAGGTTCAGCGCCATACAAGGTCGCGGATATGGTTGTAATTCACCACCCCGATGCCTTGCGCTTCGAGGTGCAGGTACAGATCGAGGTCGATCGTCATGACGAGATACTTGCCTCGCGCTACCTGCTCGATTCCCGCATCGGTCAAGGCGAGCCGGTTGAAGATCGGTATCTGCGCCGCCGCGCTGCTCGGGACGTACTCCTCGACGAGCAATTGAATACCCGTTGCGAAGTGGGGCAGGTAGGTTTCGTACAGGTTCCTGGATATGGCAGTGGTGGACAAGTTACTCACTTCCGTGAGAATGTTCGGGGTGGTGATGGTTTTGCTGAAGTAGCCCACGATGTCGGCAATCCGGTCATAATCGCCTTGCGTGAAATTGTCCAAACGGGGGAGGCGGGGGATAAGCTCGCGATCGTAGCTGCCGATGAAGAACAGGAGCAGCAGATTCGCATCCAGAAGCAGGCCGCGCTGGCGGTAGCGGGCCATCAGCGTTGCCGCATAGTCGTTCACGGCTGGCGCATCTTCATCGCCAGCGCCTCGCCATTCTGGGCGTCCACTGTCACCACCTTATACACCCGCACCGTGCGACTGTTGCGCCACGCTAACTCGGCAAGGGCACCCGCAAGGGCGTTTGGCTCGCCGTGTCGCTCGACATCGCGATCATAGCCTAGTGTCACACGCCAGGTGCCCGCCTCCCTATCGCGCTCGATCTCTTCCAGGCGCATATTGTTCAACGGTTCCTCGCCCAGATCGATCAGGAATTGCTTCGCCTGCGCGACAGCCTCTTTAATCGTCATCGGCGCTGGCGCTACTTGCTCAATCGCGCTCATCAGGGTTCTCCTTTCGGGGCGGACATCCTGCACCCCTATACTACTCGGTGGCGCATGTTGCGGCATGGCACTGCGTCCATCATCGGGGCGTTTATAGGGGCGTTTCACTGTACGCGCTCTCCGCCTCAACCGTACCCAGGCGTGGCGGGATGAGCCGATATGCGTCCTCTGGGTACCCCTACACCGTCGGACTCCACCCCCGCATGTGCTTCACCGACTGGCGATACTCCCACTCGATCGCATCTTTCAGCAGATGGGCAACGCGACCACCGATCGCGCGACCGGCCACATCGGCGACCCCGGAGCGCGGGCCAACGGAAACGACGAAGCCCCGGTCGGTGTAATGGAACGCTTCGAGCGCGGTGCCTTGCACTTCGGCCAGGAGGTTGTTCGCCACCGTCTCCCCTTCGGAGAGGGCGATTTGGGCGGTCGGGGCGTAGACCCGCCCGGTGGCCGGATTGGTGATCGAGGCGAGATCGCCGGCGACGTAGACTTCGGGCCGGTCGAGGACGCGCAGGTATTGATCCACCTTCACGCGGCCGTTGTTGCCGATCGGCAGGCCGGAGCCCGAAACAATCTCGGGGGCCTTGATGCCGCCCGCCCAGACGAAGACGCCCCCCCGGACCGTGTCGCCCCCCTTGAGGACGAAGCCATCCTCGGTCACGCGGGCGATCTGCGCGTTGGTGCGCACCTCCACGCCGAGATCGTGCAGGAGACCGTTGGCCTTGTCGATCAGCGCGGGCGACGAACCGGCCAGGATCGTCGGCCCGGCATCGACCAGCACGACGCGGCAGAGGCGCGGATCGAGGCCGTGACGCCGCGCGAGGTCCGGCAATTCCTCGGCCAGTTCCCCCGCCAACTCGACGCCGGTCGCGCCGCCGCCACCGATCACGACCGTCATGCGGCGCGACTGCTCGTTGCGATCGGGCTCGCCCACGGCGGCGGCGCTCTGCGTGTCCACCGCCGCGAGCACCTTGCGCGCATCCTCGACCGACCAGAGGGTCAGGGCGCGCTCCACCAGCCCCGGTATCCCGAAGTCGTTCGGTCGGCTGCCGAGCGCCAGCACCAGGCGCGTGTAGGGCAGCGGCCCCGCCTCGGTCAGCACACGGCGGGCGGCGAAGTCGAACCCCACAATCACGCTCTGCACGAAGCGGACGCGCTCGCCCAGCACCGGGCGCAGCGGCACCCGCACGTCATCGGCGCTGCGCGCCCCCCCGGCGACACGCGGCAGCTCGGTCAAGACCTGATGGAAATCGTGCCGATCGAGCAGCGTGAGTCCCGCGTCGCGGTGTCGCTCGCCGAGGCGCGCATCGAGGCGCAACGTGGTGTGGAGCCCGGCGTACCCCGCGCCCGCGACGACAATCTCGTGCCGCTCAGTCGGTTGGCCGGTGCCGAACGTAGGGGATATGTCAGATCTCATCGCTTCCTCCTGCCGCTGACGCCATTGTCAACGCGCCGCGACCAGCGGCGGTCTCGCCTCCAGGGTCGTGAACACCACTCTCACCCCCATCAAGCGTACCGCAGAACGGTCGCCAACACACCGATCCTTCCCAGAGCAACCCTCCCCGCGTCAACCCTCCTGTGCAGGGCGACGCGCCGCGAACCACCCCCACATCGAGGCCCCTGCAAGCAGGGCACGCTGAGGTCGGCGCGTGATGCCAAGAGGCACCGACCCTCCTCCGCCCCCCACCTTGCCCCCCAGTCCGCGTAGGCGGACTTCGTGGCCGCCGCCTTCAGCCGGGACGATGGCAGAGCCCGGCGGGGCCTCAGTCCACCGGCATCCCCGCGCCGTCTCGCCGCCCCCGCACGCCCCCGTCCACACCACCACCCCCCCTCGTCCCCGCCCCCCGCCCCCCTCACGA
>JAABUN010001200.1_pt1 | contig 59963 bp, 58 predicted proteins | sample 5559311 | NCBI WGS metagenome assembly JAABUN01 (sample SAMN10711877, study PRJNA513370) | rock metagenome | isolation source: Antarctica rocks | place: Antarctica: Victoria Land, Siegfried Peak sud
TCGCCAGCGCCCTGACGACTTCGGCAACACTCGCTCCCTGGCTCAGGCGCACCTCGGCTTCTCTCAACTTGCCAATAATTTCCTCGGGCTTATAGGTCTTCTTCGGCATCTTTAGCCTCCCTTAAATTAGTCTGGCACTGTCTTAGCGCCTGGACCTCTTCTAGGGGGTCAGGTCAAACTTCATCGAAAACTACCATCGGCAGTAGGCTCGTGCTTTACAAGAGCGCGATGAGGGATAGTGCCACGTCTAAGCGCAGCCCGTCCATCTTTGCTGATCTTTTACCTTGTTCAATGAGGGTAAGATGGCATGCCTAACGGTATCCACCCCCAACGCATTCGCATTCTCCTGCAAGTTCGTTTACTGAGCGTTCTCGATCAAGGTGATGGCGTCACCCGCACTAAACGCGCCTTCTGCAATAACCCGGGCGCAAAAGCCGCCGCGCCCCCTAAGCGCCGCCGTCATCCCGGGTTCAGTGATGCGCTCGATATAACGGCACACCGAGCGCGGCCCACGGTACTCAAACAGCGCTTCTCCCACCCAAAAGCGCCTGTTGCGCAACCTTTGAGGGTCGATGCCGCGCGTCACTACGTTGCGCCGGTGCTCGCCGTTATTGACCTGCACGCCGGTTTCACGCTCGATAGCCTCGAGGTCCTCGGCGGCGATGAAGGTCACCTCGCACACCCGCCCGAAGCGGCTCCAGTGTCCGGTTCCTTCGCAGTAGCGGTCCCCCTGGAGACCGCATCCTTCGACGGCCAGAATGTGCATCGGTTTTTGCATCGCTGCCCCTTCCCTCGGGGCGGTGTAGATGCCTTCTATCGTGCCTGCCACACTACCACTCCCTTGCCTGAACGCTCCGCTGAACATGATGGAGAGGTTTCTTGACTGGGCGGCGGAGCCAAGCTATAGTGTAGGTCAGTTAGCTGACTTAGTCAAATCGAAAGGAGACTGCACGCAGTGCTCCGCGCTTCACCACACTCAACCCGTGAGACGCTGGCCAAAGCGGCTCTCGAGCTCTTCTATCAGCAGGGGGTCGCCAACACGTCGCTAGCTGACATTGCCGGGGCTGCTGGGGTGCCTACGGGCAACGTCTACTATCACTTCCGCAGCAAGGAGGCGCTGGTCGAAGCGGTGATCGACAAGCGCATCAAGCAACTCAACACGCTTTTCGCCGAGGCCGATGTCCACGAGAAGCCCCTCGCGCGCCTCAAGGCCATCATCCGCGACTGTCGCGAGAACGCGGAAGCCCGCACCGCCTACGGGTGTCCCTACGCCTCGCTCCTCGACGACCTGTCGAGGCATGGCAGCAAGCACGCACCCAAGACAGGGAGCTTCATCAGGCTCTACGTGGACTATGCCCGGAGGCAGTTCGAGGTGCTCGGCAAAGGGGCCGAGGCTGAAGACCTGGCCCTCGAATTCATCAGCCGCATTCAGGGAGCTTACGTGCTCGGTCGCAGTTTTGCCTCGTCGGACATGCTGGTGCGCCAGCTCGACTCGCTCAAAGCCTGGCTCGAGGCGCAAGTGTGAGGCTTATCTTTTGAGGCTACCTAAGCTGGCCGGGCTACGGTCTCTCTGGCGCTTCCATCGCTCAAATGACCACATCAAAGACAAAAGGGAAAGTTCAACAGGAATTCGGCAGTCACTCAGAGTCTAACCTTTTAGAGCAAGCAGCTCAGCTAAGATACCAAGGAGATAGTGTGAGTATAAAACGGCTAGCAACACGGCTTAAGTTTTTGCCAACTACTACATTACTTGCCAGTTCGATGATTCTTGCAGCCTGTGCCCCTGCTGCAGCACAGTCGCCTCAAGCAGCTGCCCCTACACCTACAACTCCCAACGCACCTACAACAACGATGGGCGTGATTGCAGTTCCTGAAGGATTTCAGGTTGAGAAGGTAGTGGACGGGCTCACCTACCCGACCTCCATCACCTGGGACGATGAAGGGAACATGTACGTGGCCGAGGCAGGCGGTGCTTTTCTGGAAGAGCCGCCACCAGCCCGGATCTTACGTATCGAGAACGGACAGGCGACGGAGGTCGCTAACCTGGACGAGAAGGGTATCAAGGCCTCGGTCGTCGGGCTTCTCTGGGACGACGGTGCCTTTTACTTCACGCACCGGGCAAAAGACCTGACTGGTGCGGTCTCCCGCATGACCATGGACGGCCAGATCGAGACACTCTTCAGCGGCATCGTCGACAGCCAGACGGACCACCAGCTTAACGATATTCAGCTCGGTCCCGACGGCATGATGTACGTTGCCTCGGGTATTGGCGGCAACTCAGGCTTCATGGGTCAAGATATGACGCCGTTTGTCCTCGAGAACCCTGACACGCACGCAACCCCGTGCCAGGACATCGTGCTCACCGGGCAGAACATTGAGGACCCGAACTTCCTCACCGAGAACCCTAGCGACACCGTGAGGACTGGCGCTTTTGTTCCCTTCGGGACGGAAACGCAGCCGGGACAGACAATTAAGGGGCGCACCAAGTGCGGTGGCTCTATCCTGAGGTTCGATCCCAATAACGCTGAGGAAACGCTGAGTGTTTACGCCCACGGCTTCCGCAACGTCATCGGTTTAGACTGGAGCGAGGACGGCGAGATGTACGCGACCCAAAACGGCTACGATGTTGCCGCGCCGCGTCCGGTGAACGACGAATATGACCCGACCTACCGGGTGCAAGAGGGTGCCTGGTACGGCTGGCCGGACTTTTCAGCCGCTCTGGAACCGCTTACCGATCCCAAGTTCTGGGCACCCGGTCAGCTGTATGCGCCAACCTTTATAGCCGGAGAAAAGCAGCCGCCGGGACTCGCCTTTGTAATCGACCACCAGGCCAGCGGCCTCACGCCGCCGGACCTGTCACTCGTCCTCGGGCTACACCCACACAACTCGTCTCCCTCCAAGTTTGCCGTGGCACCAGCTTCCTGGAGTGACATGGCGGGCCAGCTTTTCGTGGCCGAGTGGGGTGACATGGCATGGTTCACGAACCCACTGCGTGACCAGCCCGCAGGCAACCGAGTATCACGTATCGATCCCGCAACTGGACAGGTCGAAGCGTTCATTCAGAACGTCGAGCCTGGACCGGCCTCTGAGCAGGGTGCGCAGGGTAACGGAGTTGAGCGGCCCTTCGACGTGAAGTTCGGTCCCGACGGAGCTATGTACATCGTCGATTACGGCGTACACAGGATCAACCTGTCGCGGATAGCAGATGGTCGCCTACCGTTCGAGTTCCCACCAGAAACGGGCAGCATCTGGAAGGTTACGCGTGTAGGGCAGTAGAGCAATGACCTCGTAACCGCCTACCTACTAAGCCCCACGTTGCGTGGGTGATGAACGACCGGCGTAGTTGCGGGCGTTTCGTCATCCGCGCAAACTTCTGAGGGGAGTTATGCCTAACCCAAGACTTCGGAGTCACTGCTTATTCATATGAAAGAGGAGCAAGGTATGAGCAAGAAGCTTGAAGGCAAGGCTGCTATCGTCACCGGCTCGGACTCAGGTATGGGACAGGCGACGGCAATAGAGTTCGGCAAATAGGGGGCGGATGTTGTCATCAACTACCCGCATGACGCGCAAGGGCCGAGGAGACCAAGCGACAGGTCGAAGCTCAAGAGCGGCAGGCAATTGTCGTCTAGGTCGATACGCCTCGCTCTTGACTCTCCCTCTAAGGGAAGGCTCTACACTGTACCGGTTATGAGGCGCTGTGGGTGATGGCGGAGTTTCAGCCGGTAGACCCGAAATTACCTGCCTAGCCCTTGGATTCAAGCGACTGAGAAGGTAGCGGTGCGACGCTGACCCGCCTCCCGTGACGCTGATCCTTCTTGGAGCGGCCTTTTATGCTTAAGCTAAACAAACCTACCCACATTTATCTTGTCCAATTACACACAACGTATTAGGTCGAGACGAAGCAACCTGTCTGGGGAGTGAGATGAAAGGAAACTGCAATGAAGCTTGTTGCATTGCCAAAAAAGGTGCTGCGGACGTGGGCCCGTCTGCCTCGTGATATGAGGTCCATATACCGGATGGTTAACGACCCCCGCCTTTCCCGTTCTTACTACCCAGCAGAGAAACGCAAATCTAAACTTCACATTTACACGGACCTCTTCTTATGGCGGTTGCGTTACCGAGAGGTCAATTCCTACTACTACCTTTACGGACTTGACAGAGCGCACGGTGTAGATATGGGTGAATACTTGCCCTACAACCTGTTTCGGAGCATACGGGATCACCGAAATCAACACCCAGACGGCAAACTCGGCTACAGTTACGTCTGCCTGCTTAGGGACAAGTTCGTGTTCGCGCAGTTCGCGTCGAGTCTGGGCTGCCCGACTCCCAGAAACCTAGCCTTTTGTACCCGCAGCGCTATCACCTGGCTAGATCAAAAAAGAGAAGTTTCGCTGGAGTCGGTGCTACAGGACCAAAATACGGAGATCGATGTTTTCTGCAAGAGTCTGACGGGCATGGGCGGGACGGAGGTCTTCCCGCTCCGCACCAGTGACGGGAAGATTTTCGTGGACGGTCATGAGACCACACTCGAGCAACTGAAAGCAAAGCTGGACGGTGTGTACCTGTTGCAGCAGCCGATCCAACAGCATCCCCAAATGAGCGCCTTGCATCCACAGTCGATCAACTCTATTCGCTTGGGCACCTTCAATAATGGTGAAAAAGCTCAACCCTTTTGGGCAGCGTTGAAGATCGGCACCGGGGGAAACCGGGTGGACAACGTCGCCCTTGGCGGAATAGCTGTGCGGATCGATCTGACAAGCGGGCGACTTCAAGGCGACGGTATGTTTCTGCCGGGGCGTGAAGGCAGCGTCCCTCGGCACCCTGATACCGATATCCCCTTTGACGGCTTCGAGATTCCCTACTTCCATGAAGCCGTTCAAGCTGCGTTAGATCTTCACGGGTACCTGTATCACGTTCACTCAATCGGGTGGGACATTGGTATCACGGAAGCGGGCCCAGTCATCATCGAAGGCAATGACGATTGGGCAGGGCATTTTGCAATGGCCTTTGTCCCTAACTTTAGGTCAAGATTCTTGGAAATTGTGGGGTGAAGTTGACCCGGTTTAGTGTCAGCTAAAGGTAAGATTTTATAGAAGACTATCTAGGTCGGAGTTTATAGCTTCGTTACAGGCATCCAGGTGGAGGCTACAGGTGAGCGCAAAGCAGGTTACTGTCGCAGTCATACAAGCCGAGGTTGCAGCCGACTTAAAGTCGGGACTTGAAAAGACCGCTGAGCTCACGCATGAGGCAGCGCGCTCCAAGGCTGAACTTATCGTCTTTCCCGAGACGTGGATCCCCGGCTACCCCGTGTGGCTAGACGTCTGTCGTGATGCTGCCCTCTGGGATTACGCGCCGGCTAAACGGGTCTTTGCGCGCATGGCTGAGAACAGTATCTCAGTTCCCGGCCCGGATTTAGACTTTCTTGCCGATCTTGCTCGCGACGTCGGTGCGACCCTCGTACTAGGGATCAGTGAGGTCGTTAAGGCTGGCCCCGGCAGGGGAACGCTTTACAACTCCCTCCTTACGCTCGGGCCTGACGGTCGGCTTCTCAACCATCACCGCAAGCTCATGCCAACCTACACGGAAAGGCTCATTTGGGGTGCTGGGGACGCCGAGGGGCTCCGAGCTGTCGAGACCCCGGCAGGGCGGGTGAGTGCCCTCGTCTGCTGGGAGCATTGGATGCCGCTTGCTCGACAAGCCCTACACGAATCCGGAGAAGACATACATGTTGCTGTATGGCCTACGGTGCACGAAATGCACCAGGTGGCGAGCCGCAATTACGCCTTCGAGGGACGATGCTATGTCCTTGCCGCTGGAGCGCTCATGCGTGCCTCGGCACTTCCAACTGAGCTCGAGCCACACCCGGAGCGAGTGAGCCATCCTGGCCAGTGGCTACTTCGTGGCGGGAGCACGATTATCGCCCCCGATGGAACATACGTTGTTGAGCCCGTATACGAGAAGCCGCAAATCCTTGTGGCCGAACTCGAGCTTGGCCGCATCCGTGAGGAGGGCATGACGTTGGACGTTACTGGTCATTACCACCGCCCGGAGCTTTTTGAGTTCCGGCCCCTTCGGTCTGGACGCCGCTCTCCGGGAGAAGGTTAGATGACGAACGTACCCTCGCCAGATCACCGATTCGGCGTAGCTCTTGAGTATCTTCCGATTGAACTGGTATTAGCCGTTGCCGAGGTTCTGCAGCCTCGATCTACCGGAGGCGTACGCTTTGACCTTAGGTCGGATCTCGGCGCGCGTTCGAAGTTCACAACGGTCACCTGCGGTTGTGTCAACTTATTTTGGGTATAGAGACGTCAAGTCATAATAATCCGGCTTAGTTGTTCGTTGTTATCGACTTTTTCAAGGTATCGCGAGCGACAACTCGGCCCACAAGCCAAAGCTTTGGGTCAGGTTCCGGCGGCGCAGCTGTGAGGGCGTACGGGCACGGGTATGGCGGAAGAGATTGGTGACTTCAGCATGGGTAAAGAGAAACCTTTGGGTGCGTAGCGCTGTTCTAAAACCTCTTTGCTGCCGCTCTTGCTCTCGCGTGGGGCGATGTGACTGCTCAATGAGGTTGTTCTGGTGCTCGGCGGCTGAGACGGTGACGTGTTCACTCGCGCTCAGTTCAGGGAGCTCTCTAATCGCCGCGCCATAGCTTCTGAGCCCATCAGTGACAATCCGCTCGGGTAGCTCCTGACCGTCTATCAGTCTGCGGAAGAAACGCTTGGCCGCACCGGTGTCACCATGTTCTTGCAGCAGCACATCCAAGACGTCGCCATGCTCGTTTACGGCCCGCCAGAGCCAGTGAGTGACGCCGCCTAGAACCACACGCATCTCGTCTAGGTGCCAACTCCGACCTCGCCTCGGCTTACGATGGCGCAACGCTTCGGCTAGGTCAGGGCCGAACTTGGCGCACCAGACCCGTACCGTCTCGTGACTGACGTCGATGCCTCGTTTGAACAGCAGCTCCTGTACATCTCGGTAAGAGAGCAAAAAGCGGTGATAGAGATAGACCGCGTAGGAGATGATGGTCTTGGGAAAGCGGTAACCCTTGGGCCGTTCATGCGACTCGAACACCGTGCCAGCCTAACCCATCTAAAATAAGTTGACGCAACCGGTCTTTTGAGGTCATCTAACTCCCCCTCAGCCGTACGGATAGGGCGCTCGCACCTCGCTCGCCTGGTTGAGTTTGTCCACCTGCTTGGGGGTTAGGTCCCAACCCGTGGCACCCAGGTTGTCCTCGAGCTGCGCCAGGGTGCGCGTGCCGATGATAGGTGCGGTTACACCCGGTTGCTGTAAAAGCCAGTTGATGGCGACCTGCGCGGGCTTCTTGCCGGTCTCTTCGGCGACTTCAAACAGAGCGTCAATCACCCCCCAGGTGTATTCGTTGTTGTAAGCACTCCACGATTCACCCCAACCCTCTACCTCTGCACGCTCGATGCGGCTACCTTTGAGGGGAGCCTCCATGCCTCGGCGGAACTTGCCTGAGAGCCAACCACCCCGTAACGGGCTCCAGGGAATGACCCCTAACCCCTCATTAAGAGAAACCGGCATAAGTTCCCATTCAGTCGAACGACACAGGAGGTTGTACTGCGGTTGCAAGGAAACAAAGGGTTCCCACCCCTGCTGCTTGGAGAGGTCAAGCGCCTTTTGCAGTTGCCAGCCCGTAAAGTTGCTGACACCCAGGTAACGCACCCAGCCGCGCCGGACGAGTTCGTCGAGCGTCGAGAGGGTTTCTTCTAACGGGGTCTGCTCGTCCCAAGCATGGACTTGGTAGAGATCGATATAGTCTGTTTTCAGGCGGCGCAAACTTCTTTCGACCGAGCGCATGATGTGCTTGCGGCTGAGACCGACCTCGTTAGGATCGTCAGCCATCGGAAAGCGCACTTTAGTGGCAATTACGAACGCGTCGCGCTCTTGCTTCTCCAGCCAACGCCCCAAAATCTCCTCTGACACGCCTCGGCTATAGACGTCCGCCGTGTCGATGAAGTTACCCCCAGCTTCGGTAAAGCGGCCCAGCATATCGTGACTTTCGGCCTCGCTCGCCTCGTGCTCACGTCCAAAGGTCATCGCGCCCAAGCAGAGTTCGCTGACTTTGAGACCGGTGCGTCCAAGATAACGGTAATTCATGGTATTTCCCCCTAAGCTCGAGTTGGGTAAGCGTACCTTAGCGCAATGCTTTGGCGCGCGACCTGCTGGATAACGCGCCGAAACCGCACTAGCCGAAAAGCCTCAACCCTGAAAGCGTGTTGCTGCCGTGTAGAAACGTAGGAGTCTCATGTCGGTACCTGAGTCGCATTCTTGCCCATAGTGGCCCGATAAAACCTAGCCGCGAGTACCACAATATCCAGGCGTTATGTGACGGCTTGAGGATAATTCTCACGAACGATGTCTAAGTCGGCGGCGCGGGCGTTGGCCTCGACCTGCTCTACCGTCTTGCAGCCCGGAATAACGCAGGTAACGGCGGGGTGCTGTAAACACCAGGCAAGTGCCCAGGTCGCCATGTTCACCCCAGCGGGCACTTCTTCACGCTGAATCTGCTGCGCCTGCTCGAGTTTTTTCTCCCTGTCCTCCCGATCCTCCCGCGAACGGACGTCGTCTTTATTGTCAAAAACGCTTCCGGGGCCATACTTACCGCTCAGATAGCCACTGGCCAAGGGTACTCGGGCGAGTACGCCGAGGTCTTGTTCTTGGCACGACGCCAAGACCCGCTCTTCAGGTACTCGGTCTAGCCGGTTGTACACGACCTGAATAGCCTCGGCACCGGCTTGACCGGCTCGTGAGGTTTGATGAAGATTGTCGTTGCTACCGATAGAGATTCCCAGATGGCGAATCTTACCCGCCTTGACCTGATCGTTCAGTATCTCCCAGAGTGCTTCTTGGTCGAACGCCTCATCGCTGCCGGAGTGAAACTGGTAGAGATCGATGTAATCGGTGTTTAAGGCTTTGAGGGAAGCGTCTAGCTGTTCCACGACCTCCCCAGGTGTCCAGCGGTCGGTGCGCTCAAAGTTGTTGTGAAACTTATGTCCAAATTTCGTAGCGACGAGCCAATCTTCGCGGTCTCCTTTGATTGCACCTCCGACGAGCGACTCGGACAGATGGTCGCCGTAGCACTCGGCGGTGTCGATCAGGTTGATACCGAGTTCTTTGCTCTTGCCCAAGAGCCGGTCTACCTCGCTCTGGCTAAAGGCTCTTCCCCACTCGCCGCCGAACTGCCAGGTGCCGATTCCCACCACTGAGGTCTTCAAGCCTGTCTTACCTAATCTGCGGTACTTCATCGTTCCTCCTTAGCTGGGAAGTTTTGCAAATATACCGTTTTGCCCAACCGACTAGTATAATTCGGTCGCTCCTTCCGCAAGCGCAAGTCTGCAAGAAACCAATTGGACCACCTTGAGGGAATTGTGTCAACTTATTTTGGATAGAGCGGTAGCGAGCTATAAAAGTCCATGTTGGTCGTTGTTGGCGAGGGCTTTTTAAGGCATAGTAAGCGACAACTCAGCCTACAAGCCGCAAAAGTCGAGGCTACGCTGAAGGTCGCTGACGTACAGTTCAGGGATAAGAGTGGCAAGGGGTGTAATCACCTTTAAAGGGTGATCGAGAACGGGCCGCTATGGGCGTTTGCCCATGCATCTCGCCACTCACGCACAGCCTGATTGCAAGAATGCCATCATGGTGCCGGTCGAAAACACTGCCCCCGGCAAGGAAAACATCGCGTGCGTTCCGTCCACCGCGCGCACCGCCCTGCCGGGGGTGCTTTGGCCGACGAATCGCGTCGCCCCCTTGGTTTAGAGAGCCGCGCTGCCGTTTGGTGACCTATACGCAGCCCGGCGCGACAATCCTGCGAAAGTATCCACCCACAGAAAATGTACAGCACAGCAAGCACTTGCTCGGCAATACCCGTATCCTGTTATTTACGGTGCTGTGGGAGACGACATGGAGGTAGCAGCCTCCGACGAACAACTGGTCCAGCAGATGGCCGCAGGCGACGAGCGGGCGCTTGCCGAACTTCACCGGCGCTACGCCCCCCACCTCGCCGCCCTAGCGAGGCGTATGCTGAACGACCCGGACGAAGCCGACGCCAGCGTCCAGGCCGCCTTTGCAAACGCCTGGAATGCGGCCGCACGCTTCGATCCTCACAAGCTCAGTGCGAAGACCTGGGTCGTTACCCTTACGCATCGGCTAATTATGCGCCGCGTCCGCGAACGGGAACCCGCACCACTCGCCTCGAAAGACTGCGATGTGCCCCTGCAGTCTGGCTATACCGGGAAAACGAACGCGAACCCACCGGGGAGTCCGGTGACTGCCGAGGCGCACGACTTGCTCGAGCGCGCCTTTTTCCAGGGGTGTACGCACCAGGACCTGGCCGACCTGACCGGCAGGCCACTGGACGACATCAAGCAGGAGCTGCGCGCCGCCCTGGAGCGGCTCAGCGGTGCGCCGGGAGAACGCGAGCCGTGACGACCATCGACGACGACACCCTCGTCGCTTACGCGCTGGGTACGCTTTCCCCGACGGTGATGCGAGAAGTGGAGCGCCACCTCGAAGCGCGGCCGGAGGAGGCGGTCACGGTGTACGGCTACCTGGACGCCCTGAGCGAGATGGTCATGGCGTTGCCGCCCGCGCCCCCACCCGAAGGTGTAGAGGAGGCTCTATTAGCTGGCATCCGAGGACGATCTTCTGAGGATTCCGCCTGGCGCTGGGGTCTGGGGCTCGGGATGGCAGCTAAGGTCGGAGTCGCGCTCTGGTTGCTCGGCCACACCCCGCCTTACGAGGTACGCAAGCAGCTTGACGAATACGGCTCCCGGCCAGGTGCCGTAGAAACACCTCTGGTCGACGTACACGGGCACATCATAGGTGACCTCGTGCGCCTGCCGGACAACCGGCTGTTCGTCGCATTCGACCGGCCGCCTCCGGAGGGCCGGGCGTTCCAAGCCTGGGAGGTCGTGACGGGAGTGCTGCGGCCCCTCGGCACGTGGCAGGGACACACGTTTCCTTACCGAACACCCCCTCGGCCCGGGCAGCACCTTCGCGGTCAGCCTCGAGCCACCCGAGGGCAGCCCGCAGCCGACCGGCGAGCCGCTAATCCTGATACCTCTGTAAGACACTCGAGATCGAATAGTGCCGCTCGCACCGAACTGGATGCCGTGTTTCATACCGGACCGGTTTTCTTCGTTAGCTTGTAACCAGATCCTTACCGGACCGCACCGATTGCGCCCGCAGACCCTGAGGAGACCAGCTTGGAAGCGACTTACGTCAGCGAAGAGAACATGCGGGAGCTTGCCGACGACAACTTCGAGATCACGGCAGCGCCCTCCGATATCGACTTGGCCGAGCAGGAACGGGCGAAGCTTTACCTCGACGCCGAGAGTCTCACGGTTAAATCTGCATTCTGCTGGTTCATGGACACCAAACAGCCGGCCGACTTCCCAATCGCAGGTCCGACCGACTTTACCAGAGTCGAGGGCGAAGACCGGTACCAGTTCACGGTCAACATCAGCGACCAACTAGGCGAGCGCCCGAGCTGAATGATGAAGATATCGTCCCCGTCAGCGAATCGGAAGCGGGTCGAGATCACCAAAGCAGCGTTCGACGAGGGACGCGAGGCGAACCATGCTCTCTATGTGGACGCTTCTGGTCATGACCTCTACCTCGCCCCGGCAGGCCGCAACGCCGATGACGTCCGCCTCGCCAGCATTTTAGAGTTCGAGCCGGAAGACCCCGATATCTATGCTTGCAACGTCCAGTTACTTGAGAAGAACGACTGAGCCGGGTAAGGAAGGGTGGAGGCCATGACTAAGCTACCAGCTAGTCCGCGGACAGATCACTCGTAAGGAACTCGACGAGCTGCTGGGTCGTGAAGTGGCAGTCGGCAGCCCGCTTGAAGAACTTCATGAGGTCCGGATCACCTCCCCTGACGTGGTCGCCCGCTTTGAGCTGGTCGAGGGCGAAGGCGAGATGTATGAGCGCACCCGGTAACGGCTGAAAGCGCGCTTTCAAGGGCATCCAGAGCACCCGGTGACCGAACGTTCAGCTGGAGGGTGTACGCCGTGACGATGTCGCTGACGATCACCCTATTAGCGACTGTGACAGGACCAGTTCAGCACCGGAAACGACCGCCTATTCGACGTTGTAAACTGAGTCACCCCGCGCTCCCTCAAGAAGAGGCGCGGGGCTTTCCCCTGCCACACCGCCTCACGTCGAAGTCGTGCCTAAAAAAGCGAGATTATTCACCCTGAGCCAAACCCTGCGGCTTCCACAGGTAAAAAGCTCTGACAGCAGGCTGCCCAAAGTATGAGCACCCGCACGTCTAGCGGGTGATAATGGTGGGTAAACTCGAGGAGGCCAGGTGACAGCAAACATCCCTAAACTGCGCTTGCTAGTGGGCGGTACTCTGAAGGACAGCAGGTTGGGCTCGAGGCGCTGTCTGAAGTAGAACAGGCTGGCGCGTCCGAACTCATCACCTTCCTCGGCGGGGCAAAGCGGGTGCTCAACTTGCAACACCCACTCATCTATGGGTCTGTTGAGCAGGTAAGACCGCGCTACCTGGTTGTGCGTCAGGACCAGATTCAGGCGTGCGAATTCGTGCTGACTGAGACGGCTTCAGACAATGGTGGACGTGACCTCTCCCGCGAACCCTTCGACTGGGCGTGGGACGATGACCGTACCTACACATGACTACCCTTTCACTCCCCTGCTGTATACGGATCACGAAACCCGAATCTGACTATGACCTCATCGCAGAGGTTTCAGGCTTCACCTCACGGCTTAAAGTCGGTGTCATCCTTATCCCTCCAGATTCAACCCGACAAAACACCGTCGGTCTCGCCCTCGAGCCCACATTATCTTCGACGACGAGCGTCAGCGGCTCTGTAAGCGTCTCGGGTTCTACCTTCAACAGTCCAGCCGGCTTTGCACAAAAAGTCCGCCTCAACTCAATACTCTTTCATTCTGGAAAACGAGTTATAGACCTTAAGCGAGTTTTGCTTTCCTGGAAAGCAATTGTGAACTCTTACAGAATCAGCAGTTGCAAGTGAATTCTACAAACTGCATAGTTATAACTTTTTGTAGACTTTTTGTGCAAAGCTAGTCCAGCCAGCAACGTTTTCGAGAAGTTGGTGGTAAAACCTGTCTGAACCACGTAGTCCTTGTCAGCCCTGATCTGAACGTTGAGCTTAGGCACCGCTTCCCCGGTCGCGTCGTCTCCCCGGTCGAAACGCCAGACCGAAACCAGATAGCCGGTCAGGTCGCGTTCACGGATAGAGACGTTCTGACCTTCTTGTTTATCACGTGAATACCACAGGTAGGTCTCGCCGCCGGCCTCGTGGTGACGGACAAAGACGTAGGTCGGGGCTGCCTTTTTGCCGAACCCCAGGGGTTGCGGCCCTTCGAGTGCCTCACGGATACGCCGCAACTCGGCGAGCATTCTTTCCCCTACGTCGCTCACAACGCACAGATGCGAGTCAAACCTTGCCTGATCGGTTCGTACTGCTTCTCGGAGAGCTGACCGAGATACCGCGCCATACGTCCCGTGTCGAGCGCCCTGGTCTGCTCGAGCAGCACAATAGAGTCCCCTGTGCCTGCCCCAAGGCGTGGGTAGAGCGCGGACCGGCTCCAATTCCCTTGGCGGTCGGTGGTAAGCGGCACCACGAACACCAGGTCAAAACGAGGGCGGCCCAGCAGCTCCGGCAGCCCAACGACGACCGCCGGACGGAGACCCTCTTGCTCTCGGCCCTGGGGGTCTTGCACCGGGAAGCGGGCCGTCACCACGTCTCCCAGCTCGAGCTTCTCTGCACTCATCTGTCAGCCTCACGAGAGGTCCGGCTCGTGCCGGTACGACGGTGGCCCAGTCGGAGCGGCTCCCCGACGGTTTCAGGATCGGCGTCGCCCCAATCGTAGGGCTCAACCTCACCAAGGCGCGACAGATCGGCGTCATGCCATGCACTCATCTGGGCCTCGAGGTCGGCAACGCCCGAGTCGGCAGCGTCGTACTCGAGCAGGTCGGTCACGGTGTAGTGCTTGCCGGTAAGCTGCTTGAGGCCCCAGAGCACCCGGCCTGCTACCTCGAGGTCGATGCGTTCGGGTTGTTCACTGGCAAGGCGGTAGAGCGTGGTACGGGAGACGGCGCGACCCGCCTCGATAAGACGCTGATTGAGGGCGTACACACTCACCTGCTCGTCGGTGAGGATGTCGTTCAGTTTCCATTTCAAAACCGGACGCGTCATCATCGGAGGTTAGCGCAATTGGCGTGGTACTAACACACGTGGTATGACTATTCTTTCACCGCACCTACACCTCTACCGTCCCCCCGCCTCCTGCCAGTCCTGCTCGAAGTAGATACGCGTCTTCCCGAACGCGAACAGGGGCTCTAAGGTACGCTGGTCACTTCTCGTTTGCCGAACTGCGCTGGGATAGCTGACCCCGATATCTTGGCCTACTAGAATCAGCCCGTGGGTGCGACTGTCGACCTGAACCGGTTTCTCACCTAGCAGATACACATAGGGCCGGTAGCGTACCTGTTTGACGCGTACCCGGTACGTCTCTTCCTGAGCTTGCACGACGGTCTCCCTGACCGCCTCGATAGCCTCGACCTCGGCCCCCAGCCTCTTCACGCCGTCGTCTTGTGAGCCGTAACGTTGAAACTCAGCCAGGTTCTTTTTCGTCGTCGCTAGGGCAGTGTCGATCTTGGCGAGTACCTTCTCTTTACCTACCGGCGTAGTGCGGTAGACAGGAATCTCACTGAGCCTTACATGGGTCACGTTCTCGACGACCTGGGGTAGTAGCAACTCTCTGGGCACCCTGCCGAGCCCGAACTCAGCCACACCCTGCTGTTGCACCCCCGTCAACTCAGCGAGGCGCTCATGGTACGGCCCTAGGCTACTTACCCGGTAGACAGCGCGAGCATAGGAATTGTGCTCACCCTCGCCGCGTAGAACGTGCTCTTTATCAGAAAGCCAAAGCACACCGGGCAGAGCTGAGAGCTCGGTAAGTAACCCCCCCAGGACGCGGTGGAAGTGAGCGTAGGTTCTGTCGACGCGGTTAGCTTGCTTAATAATTAAACAGTATAGCTTATGAGTAGCTAAGGGGATACATGGATAAGGAGCTTTGGCGATGAGCAACTTATGAACTTCATCCCGCGATATAGCCGAGCAACTTATGAACTTCATCCCGCGATATAGTCGAGGCTACCGATAAGGGGCGGTGACATCAGTTTGGGAGCACATCTGGGCATCAGCGGCACTGGTAGCGCACTCCAGCTAACCCATTATCGCCGAAACCATCCCCTAACGCCCCCCGTCGATCCGTAGCACCTCACCGGTAATCCACGAGGCTAGAGGCGACGCAAAAAAAAGCACACCGTTAGCGATATCTTCCGGTGTGCCCAGTCGCCGTAACGCAATCCCTTCAATCAGCCTTTCTTGACCGCCGGGGCCGTAGGCTTCCCACTGTCTCTGCGTCGCGGGGTTGGAAAGGACGAACCCCGGCGCAACCGCATTCGCCGTGATATTCCACGGTCCTAGCTCATGCGAGAGCTGACGCGTGAGGCCGATTTGCGCCGCGTTAGCCGCCGCGTACGCCTGGATACCGGTAAGGCTGACGCCGAGCCCGGCACCACTCGCAATTGTCACGATACGCCCGTAACACGCCCCTTTCATAGTGGGCACAACCGCCCGCGAGAAATAAAACGCAGCGTCGATGTTGACCGCGAAGATGGTTCGCCAATCTTCGGTGGAGACGCTCTCGAGCGCCCTGCCTACCTGTCCCTGGACACCCCCGGCGTTGTTGACCAATACGTCGAGACGACCTTCGTGTTCAACAACCGTCTCCACAAAGGCGGTAACCGCATCTTCGTCGCGGGCATCGAAAACGACGCGCTCGAGCCAACCATCTGTGACCGTCTTGGTCTCCTCTAAGGCGTCTTCCAAGATGTCGCACGCCCAAACGTGTGCGCCGCGCGCGGCAAAGGCAATCGCAATCGCCCGTCCGAGGCCGTGCCCCGCTCCGGTGACGATTACAACTTGGTCGTTAAAGTCTGCTAACGCCACGGTCCCTCGAGGAGCGCCCGCGCCTCCTCAACCCCGACTCGCCAAAGCGCCCGCATCACCTCATCCGGCTTTTCGTAAGCGCCGCCAAATGAGCCATCTTCAAGCAGAACACGTGCGTCGTCCGGCGGCGACAGGGAGAGGCGCTGGGTATCAACCATCGGTTTCGGCTCAGTTGGCGTACTCACACCGGGCAGGCGCGTCCAAGGAAAATTCTCCATCCAAGACGCGTGCGACACATTTTTGTCGGTAGCCTGCACTTGCGCCCAGGTTTTCGGTGCACGCCACCAATTATGGAACTTGACCTGCATAGCCGGATGTTCAGCGCACCACTCCTGCACGAGCGCCTCGGCGGGGCTGTTACCGCCGTGTCCGTTGACGAATATGATTCGCTGAAAGCCCGTACGCTCGAGGCTCACCAGCAGGTCTTCGACAATGGCAAAATAGGTATTTAACCGGAGCGTGACGGTTCCCGGAAAGGCAGCGAAATAGGGTGCGACGCCGTAGGGCAGCGCCGGAAAAACCACCACCCCCAGTGGCTGGGCCGCCTCGAGTGCAATACGTTCAGCTAGAATCGTATCGACGCCGAGGCTCAGCCCCGCGTGCTGTTCGGTACTGCCGAGTGGAACGACAGCGCGGTCGTCGCGCTCCAGATAGGCTTCGACCTGCGACCAGTTGAGGTCAAGCAGCCGCATTATAAACAGCTGACCGAACCACCGTCGACGAAGACGGTGCTGCCGGTCATATACGTGGCAGCCTCGGAGCAGAGAAAGGCGGCAACCTGCCCGAACTCGCCTGGTTCACCAAGGCGTCCCATCGGGATGCTCTGTAGCGACGTCTTACGCACCTCACCGAAGCTCTTGCCCTGTTTGTCAGCCAGCGCCGTATCGAGTTCGTTGACCCGCTCGGTTTCGATACGGCCCGGAGCAAGACAGTTGACCTGGATGTTGTCACCTGCCAGTTCGCTTGCCAACGATTTGCAAAGTCCCTGTACCGCCGGACGAAAGACGTTCGAGAGGAGCAGATTAGGGAGTGGGCGTTTGACGCTCGAGGAGACGATGCTAAGGATACGCCCGCCCCCACGGGCTTGCATCATGGGTAGCGCCAGCCGCACACTCCGCACCACGCTCTGCAAGGTGAGTCCATACGCCAAATCCCACTGGTTCCCGTCCAGCGCACCAAACCCACCGCTCGGCGGGCCGCCAGCGTTCGAGACGAGGATATCGAGGCCGCCGAGCGTCTCCTGCACATGGGCGAAGAGTCGTTCTAAATCCTCAGCGCGGCTTACATCTGCGACAAACCCGACGGCGCGACCGCCGCTGTGCTCGAGCTGCCTCACCGCCCCCTGAACGCGCCCTTTATCCCGGCCGCAGATAGCGACCTGAACACCCTCAGCGACTAAAGCTTCGGCCGTGGCAAAACCTAAACCGCCGGTGGCTGCGGTGACGAGTGCGAGTTTGCCCTCGAGTCCCAAATTCATGCGTTCACCTTTTCCGGTTCTAAACCGCTGGCGTAGAGGGCAGACGCGAGTTCACCCTTAAGCAGGTCGTCGATCTGCGTTCCCGGATGCCGTACGAAAGCACTTTTGATCGCGCCCCGTTGCCGGTAGACCTCTTTGCGTAACGCTAGACCAACGCCCGGTTGAAACTCGTAGCGGAGAATCGGGCAAGCTCCGTAGAATAGCCTGCGCGCTCTGTCGTTGTCGCCACCTCTGTAAGCTTGATAGATAGCGATCAGCACCTCTGGATACGAAAAACCGGTCATCATGCCGTCTGAACCGCGCGCTAACTCCTCTAAAAAGAACATGCCGCCCAACCCACCGACGATGCTGATCTCTGAACCCAGGTCGCGGATGGCGCTCACTTTGGGGGCGCTCGGGGTCTCCTCGAGCTTGATAACGCCCACTTGCCCCAGTTCAGCGTGGAGTTTTGCGACGAGCTGCGGGCTGAGCTTGATGCCCGTCGCTGCCGGGTAGTCGTGGAGCATAATAAGTCCGTCTACCGCAGCGTCGATGCGGCGGTAGTATTCAAAGATCACGCCGTCGTTTTGTACAGGCGGCGGCGCTACCAAAAGCCCCGAAGCGCCGAGTGAAAGGGCGTTCAGGCTCTTTTCAACCGCCAGGTCGGTTCCTTCAGCGCCGCTACCGGCAAAAACCGGCACTCGTCCCTTTGCCGCCTGCACGGTCGCCTTGATGATCTGGTCTTGTTCGCGCTGCGACAGCTTAGGCGCTTCGCCCATCACGCCGAGAACGACCAAGCCGTCAACGCCCAACCGAATCAAAAAGTCGGTCAGCGTTTCCAGACTCCCTAGGTCGAGCGAACCGTCGTCACCAAAGGGTGTCGGCATAATCGTGTAGACACCGGTAAAGCTGCTCATAAGATGACCTCCTCAGAAGGGTTGGGTTGGGGGCGAACATATTGCCCGGCTCCGGCTCGGCCCAGCACCTCACCGTCATAGTAGATGACTTGACCACCCAGCAGCGTAGAAATGATCTTTGCTCGAAACATCATCCCGTCGTAAAGCCGGTCACAGAGCCGCGCCTCGGTGTAGAGGTTTTCTTTACGTATCGTCGTCGTAGCGTTTAGGTCCACAAGCACGAGGTCGGCGTCTGCACCGGGCGCAACCACACCTTTACGCGGGTAGAGTCCAAAACGCTCCGCTCCATTTGTACTCGTCAGCGCGACGGCTTGCTCGAGCGTCAAACGTCCTTTAGCCACAGCGTCGAGCATCCCCAGCAGCAGTTCTTCAACCCCCGGCGCACCGGGCGGGGCGGACCAGATATCGGTCACGGCGCGTTCTTTTTCGGCGGGCGTAAAGGGGCTGTGGTCAGTCGTTACGGCCATCAGCGTGCCGTCCACGAGTGCCTCCCAGAGCGCCTCCTGATCGCGGGTCTTACGAAGCGGCGGGTTGATTTTGGCGTATGACCCGACGCGGGCAAGGTCAGCTTCAGTGAAAAACAGGTACTGCGGACAGGTCTCGCCGGTCACATCCATTGCAGTTGCCTGGTAGAGGCGAAGCTCGTCGGCAGCTGCGCGGCAAGAGACGTGCGCGATGTGAACCTTGGCTCCGACATCCCGGTTCATCGTAAGCAGTTTGGCGATAGCGACTGCTTCAACCACGGGCGGACGCGATTCGCCATGGGTTTGTGGGTCGTTACGCCCCGTGCGCCTGAGCTTCTCAGAAAAGTGGTTCAAGAGTTGGTTACTTTCAGCGTGGACAACCAGGACTTTACCCGTATCAGCAACAAGCCGCAGCGCTTCATACTGCCCCCCCTCGTCGGGCAAGCAGAGCCCGGTAAACTCGTCGGCCCGGCCACGGGGCGCTTCGGTCATAAAAATCTTAAAGCCGATGACGCCCTCGTCGACCATGCCCCGAACGTCGGCGGCGCGGAGCGTTCCGGGCGCGCCGTAGAGCGCAAAGTTGACATACGCCTCGCTTGCAAACAGGGCGCGGCGCTCGCGCACCACTTCAGGTGTCGCGCAGCACGGCTTGGAGATGGGCATCTCGAAAACCGTCGTCACGCCCCCGGCAGCAGCGGCGCGGGTTTCACTCGAGACAGTCCCCCGTTCGGGATAGGCCGGGGCGCGAACATGAAAATGGATGTCAATCGCGCCTGGAAGGAGGTGCTTGCCGTGTGCGTCTATCGTCCTGGCAGCCTCAGCGGGTGTACCGGGCTCGAGCAGAGCCGCGATCTTGCCCTCATGGAGGGCGACGTCGTAGGGTCTCGTACCGGAGGGTGTCACGACGACCGCACCACGAATCACTGAATCGAACATCTTATTTTAGCCCGAGTTCGGTGAGCGCGGCGGCGGCACCGTCCAGAGTCGCAAGGTTCATCGAAGCGTAGTTGGGGGCGAAGACCACCCCGTCACCCCCGGCGCGATAGGTCGCCAGCACACTTCGCTGCACGATGTCGGGCGTGCATTTGGCCTGATCGTCGCGGGTACGCGGGGCGTCGACACCGATGCCCATGTAAACCTTTGCTTTACCGTTTACGCCGCGCACCGCGTCTTCACACTGGCCCTGCACGTAGGTGTCGGGGTCCATACCGGTCTTTACGAGTTCTGACCAGGGCGCTTCGTTTAGGCCGAGCAGTTTGTACATAACGGGGGTGAGTTCGTTGGGGGTGAAGTCGCGGAGGATACTCTTGTGAAAGTCGTTCATCTCGAGGGCATAGACCAATCCCGACTGGTGCTGATAGGTGATGGGTTTAACCCAATCGGCGTAGAGAGCCTGCTCCTCCCACGGCCACTGCGCTTTGCGGATCGGGCTAAAGTGATTACGGTTCCAGACGTTGAGGCCGAACGACAGCTTCGGGTTGCACCACTTGACCAGACCGTAAAGCTCACGGTCCAAGTCTTTGTTGCGCTCCAACCAGAAGCGTTCCCAGATGAGCACCTCGGGATTGGCTAACAAAACCCGCAAAAACTCAACGAAGGCTCCGTCGACGAAGCTCTCACCGGCTCGAGCCCTCTGAAAAAATGCATACATGTCGCTAAACGCCCGCCGCACCCGTTCGACGTCGATGCCGCGCTCTAGAGCTTCTCGCCGCGCCGCCTCGCTAAAGTCGCCGGGAGCCTGACCTGCAATCAGCTGATCTAACGGGCTGCGCCGTTCGTTGCACCACATCACCCCGTCGAGGTCGTAGTTACGCACCTGGTCTTCGACCATAGAGTGAATCCAGTTGCGGTAGTCGGGGTTACTCGTACTCGGTTCGCTGCCGAAGCGCCCGAACACGTCGACCTCGAGGCACTGCGCCAGATTGGGAATCTCAACGGTATTGACCGAGCCGTGCCCCTCGTACTTGAAAAACGGCTCCATCAGTTCGACAAAGACCTTCAGCCCACGTTTTCTGGCCTCGGGAATGACCATCTTCAGAACGTCTCGCCCTGCCATTTCTTCGTCTTTGGCTTTGTAGTCCTTGATCAGCGTCTCTCTGTAGTACGTCGGGTCGGGGTCAAAGTACGCACCGCCTTTCATGGCAAACGGCTCCGGCACGCCGTGGTCGGGCCAGCCGTCGAGCGCGTGCGAAATGCTCCGCCCTGATTTAAGTCCGAGCCACGAGACCGTCCCGATCATCAGCACATTGATCCCGACACGCTGCTGCAAGGTGTCGAGCACCGTCTCGACACCCTCATCGATAAAGCTGATGGGGCTGATCTGAATCCCGACGAACTTGTCTCCCCCGTTCACGCACGTACCCCCCGAGAGATAACCTTGGCCATCCGCTCGACCGCTTCCTCGATACGAGGTAAGGGTTGGAGGTAGCTGATCCGCACGTAGATATCGTCCTCGTCTCCGAACATGCTGCCGGGAAAGAGCAGAACGCGCCCCTCCTTGAGGAGCGTTTCGCAAAATGCCGGAGCTTGCAACCCCGTCGGGCTGATGTTGGTGTAGATATAAAACGCGCCACCAGGGAACCCATACGAGAGGCCCATGTCCTTAAGCGTCCGCATCAGGTAAGCGCGGCGTTCGGCATATTCGGTAAGCATCATGTCCACTGCGTCCTGCGGCCCGGTGAGCGCAGCGAGGGCCGCGAACTGACTCGGCGTTGCCGCACTGATTGACAGGGTGTGGCGCGGCTCGGTCAGCAGCCGGACGAAATCCGCTGGAGCCGCCAAGTAGCCCACCCGCCAACCTGTCATGGCGTAAGACTTGGAAAAACCGTTGAGCGTAACTGTCCTATCCTTCATCCCCGACAGCGAGCCGATAGAGAGATGTTCAGCCCCTTCGTAGGTCAGCTTGGCGTAAATTTCATCACTGATCACGATGAGATCGTGCTTTTGAGCGAGCGAAGCGATCTCACGAATCATTGCCGGTGGTGTGACCGCGCCGGTCGGGTTGTTCGGTGAGACGAGAACCAAAACCTTGCTGCGCGTTGTGATGCGCTTTTCGATTTCGGCAGGTAGCAGCGCAAAATCATCCTGTTCAAAAGTCGGGACGGGGACCGGGACGCCGCCGCAGAGCTGTACAGCGGTGTCATAGGTCGTAAAGCGCGGCGAGGTGATGAGCACTTCGTCGCCGGGATTGATCAGCCCGAGCATCGTAAGCATGATCGACTCCTGGACGCCCGCAGTGACGATGATTTCGTCCGTGCTGTAATTCAGCGCGTTTTCACGTGCTAAGGTCTCAGCGATGGCCTCGCGGAGTGCAGGTAACCCAGCCGGGTGCGTGTAATGGTGTTCATTCGCGTCGATAGCACGTTTGGCGGCCTCAACGATATGTGCGGGCGTGTGAAAGTCCGGGTCGCCCCGGCCCATCGCAATCACATCGTCAAGCCCCGCTGCGATCTCCAACATCTTTGTCCGAAACGAGACGTCATCCTCGGTAATACGGTTTGCCAAGCCGTGGGTCAAAATGCTCATCACACCAACCGCCTTCCGGCTACAGCGGTCAACTCGACGCGCTCGAGCGCCCGCAAGTCTTCAACGGGATTTCCGGCAACAACGATAAAGTCGGCGTCTTTACCGGCCCCGAGCGTCCCCAACTTGCCGTCTAATCTGCTCAACTTGGCCGCTTCAATAGTGGCGCTTCTAAGCGCCGCCAGATTATCTTTGACGACGCCGACTTTGACCATGAACTCGAGTTCCGGCGCAACGACCTCGTGACCTACTGCCGGACTTCCCGCGTCGGTGCCGAAGACGATAGGTACTCCGGCCTCCGCTGCCTTGACCAGACCGGCGTAACGCGCCTTGTCCGCTACAGCTTGCTGCCGCTCTTTAATTTTCCAATCAGGAATATTGAACCGCCGGGCGATCTCAGGTTGGCTCTGCATCACCAGGGGCGCAAAAGTCGTGACGATGGGAATATTTTTCTCGAGTAAAAGCGCAATTGTCTCGTCCGACATGCCGCCGCCGTGTTCGACGCAATCTACGCCGAACTCGGCGACGCGGCGGATACAGGCGTCGAAGGTCGCGTGAGCGGTGATCGGTAGCCCGTTCCGGTGGGCCTCGCCTATGACCGCGTGGAGTTCGTCGTCGGTAAACTCCAGGGTGTCGTGGCACGCCATGATCTTGATAAGGTCGGCACCGTTTTTGACCTGATCCCTGACGGCCCGGCGCATCTCGTCGGCTCCGCTTGCTTCACGGCAGCACCAGTAGGTATGCCCCCCGGTCTGAACGATACTCTCGCCGGTAATCAGCAGCCGTGGCCCTGGAAAGATACCCTGCTCGACGGCTTGTTTGCTAAAGATGTTCGCACGGTTCATCCCCAGGTCACGAACGAGAGTAATCCCCGCCCGCAGACTTTTGAACATGTTACCCGCTGCTTTGTAGGCGCTGATTTCAGGTGCGTCGTCAAGTGACTGCCGCGCCAGGTCGTGAACGCCGTCCCAGGCGAGGTGCGCGTGTGAATTGATGAGGCCCGGCAGTATAGTTTTGCCCTGCAAGTCGGTGGCGTGTTCCCTGGCGTCCGTGGCCAAATCACTCGCTTTTCCAACGTTCGTGAGTTTCCCTTCATGGACTTCGATAAAGCCTTCTTCAAAAACCTCGTCACCGACGCAGGTGATGACGCGGCCTAGAAAGATACCCGCGAGTTCAGGGGTGTCCACCATCGGTTTGATCAGCTTTTGGTAGCGCCAAGCGGCGGGTTCGGGCATATAGACCTCCTTATGGGTCGGATTGATAGTTGGGGCTAAAGCTCTAGCACACGCGCCCCCAGCGGAGTACGTGCCTGAAAGGTACTGGGAATCTGGACTCCGGTTTCGGTCAAGATCATGGTGTTGATGGTGCGGTAACCGTCCACACTGGGGCGGTAAATCCCGGGTTCGCTGGAAAAGACCATCCCCGCCTCACAAGGTGTATTCCCGCCAGGGGCAAGCCACGGCGCTTCGTGCCCTTCGACGCCCATGCCGTGTCCGATACGATGACGAATTGCGTCCCCCAATCCGGCTTGGCGCAACACGCTTAGCGCGGCCTCGTTCACCTCCGCTCCGGTCGCGCCGACACGTAAGGAGAGAGCGGCGGCGACGTCGCAGGTTTGGGCAGCCTCGAGACAGCGCAGCTGCTCGGTTGACGCCTCCCCGACCGTGAAGGTCGCGCCGCTTTCGGCGTGATAGCCGCCGACGCACGCGCCGATTCCAGCAATGAGCGTGTCGCCCCGCCCGGGAACGCGGTGACTCGTTTGGCCGTGGGGGAGCGCCGCGCGTGGTCCGCTATGCACAGTGCCGACGACGGCCGACTTGGTGTGCTCGAAGGCTGGACCGGTCGCTTCTTGTAAACGCATAGCGGCAAACATCACCGCGTCGTGCAAAATGTCGCGTTCGCTGCCGCCCCTGCCGATGATCGCGCCCGCGCAGGCCAGCACACGCTCCAAACAGAGGTCGGCAAACGCTGCGGCGGCGCAGATCAACTCGAGTTCAGCGGGTGTTTTGACAGCCCGGAGCGGCAGCACGAGGTCGCGCACCTCGAGGTAAATCAGCGACGCTTTAGCCTCGAGGTAAATGGGTGCCTCGAGCGTATCGACCGCCAGACAGGGTGCCGCGCAGTGCTCTATCATCCAGAGTACCGGGTGCTGAACACCTGGAAACTCGTCGTAAACGCGCACAGCCTCAATTCCGGCAGAGGTAGCGTGATCGACCTCGAGCCGCGGTACGAAAAGAACGGGGCTACCGCTCACCGGGATGAACAACCCGACCGGACGCTCGTTGACAGCATACGAAAAGCCAGTCAGATAAAAGATGTTGGCGGGGCTGAGAAGCAAGGTGCCGTCGAGTTCTCCCTCCTCGAGCCGTGTCCGGAGCCGCGTATGAGCTGCTGCGTAAAACGCACCGTCGAGAGGACTTAATTGGCTCACGACGCCACCGTCGAGGGTGCTGCCACACCCAGTGCTTCGGCAAGCTCGCGCAACTCTTCGTAAACCATTTGGTCGAGAGGAATACCGTTTTGCGTCTTGTCTACCACGCGCCGGTGCTCGAGTTCCCCCGGAACCAGAACCTCAGAGAAACCGGGGCGCAGGCGGCTGGCCTTGATGGTGTCGATCAAGCGTCCCATCCGCGCCTTATAGTCATATAACGGCATAAACCAGGCGATGTCGAACGCCAAGAACGTATGCGAGACGTTTTGCTGGGCCGGGTCGCGGTACGGCTCGGTACCGAACGCGCCGCCACTCAGCACCCCGGTAAGCGCGTCCGTCATGAGCGAGAGCCCATACCCTTTATACTGTCCAATCCCCAAAAGCGCGCCCTGCATCGCCGCCGCCGGGTCGTCGGTCTCTTCCCCTTTCGGGGTCAACGCCCAGTCGTAAGGCATCGTTTTGCCTTCACGCTCGTGCCAGCGCATCATGCCCTTACCCGCAGTCGTCAGCGCGATGTCGAGCACGACCGGGAAGCCTTTGTCGCTGGGCGCTGCGATGGCCCAGGGATTGGTTCCGACAACCGGTGTCGCCCCGCCCCAGGCCGCCATCTCCGGCCCTGCGTTGGTCATTGCGATCCCGAGGCAACCTTCATTTAGAGCTTCGCTGGCGTGAACGGCGGACGAACCGTAGTGCGTCCCGCCACGCACGATCACACTCCCGACGCCGCACGTTTTGGCCTTGTGGACGGCGAGCCGCATCGCTTTGATACCGGTGACGCTCCCGAGGCCGTTGTGCGCGTCGATGAGCGCCAAGGCCGGACTCTCGTTCACGACCTCGAAAGGGGCATCTTTGTCGATCCAGCTCTTTTGGAGCCGCTCCCGGTAAGCCTTTAGACGACGCACGCCTTGTCCCTGACCGGGGTGAAAGCGGAGTTCACTGTAGATAAGCGCGTGGGTGCTCAACCTTGCCTGCTCGTCACTTAGTTCGAGTGCCCGAAAAACTCCATAGGTGAAACGTCGCAACTCTTCCAGGTCTACCCGCACCATCGCTAGCGCCACGTTACGCCTCGAGTCCCAGCAGCGGTTTGAGATTTGTACCGGGTGTGATAACCGGCTCGATCACTCCATCTGCCGCTGTCATGAGCAGGGTAAGGCCGGGGCCGTACCCGGCGCGGGGGCCGTCGGTTTGCCCGACGACCGCAATACCTATTGCGCCGCGCAAGTAACCGTGCTGATAGCGGCTGTCGTAGTCGGTCAGCGCGACAAGATCGCCCAGATGTAGCGTGCCGAGTCCTGCCGCTGCGACAGCCGCTCGGTCGGTCGTCTGTACATGGAGACTCCCCCCCTCACTTGTCAGACCGGCTCCGGCTCCGAGCAGGTGCGCGGGCACCGTAGCGACGACCGGTACGTTGAGATTTGCCCCGTCGCTCGTTAGACCCAGCGCGTGAAACAGCTCGGGCGAGAGGCTTTTGAAACGAACGCTCGGGTGCTCGGCTAGCGCCATACCGACGCCCCGACTTTTCACGATGAGCTTGTCTCCGACCGCGACGTGCTCTCGCACCGCTTTGGGGAGATGGACGATGACCTGCTCTGAAAAACGCCCCGATTTACCTGTCACCACTCCTTTTTGCCCTTTCGCGTCGCCGGTCATTACCGTGGCCTCATTGCCGACGCAAGCGAAGATGTTGAGGCCGCGGTTGCCGGTGTCCGCAGGATAGGCGATGCTCACACCCGGATGCACACAGTCGGCCAGCCAACCATACGCCGAGTCGCCGACCGACACGTTGTAGACGACGCCGCCAAAGGTCGGCAGCAAGAAGGGCGATCCATCTGCCGCGAGCCGGTAAGGTTCGGCGGGTAGACCGGGAAAGGTGGGATTGGCGACCAACCCCATCACCGAAACCGCGACGAGCTTGTCTTCGTTCAGGGTTATCCGGTTTGAGGTCATACGGCCTCCAGCAGTCCGTAATCGGCGAGGTTTGCGCCCCTGTCGAGCGTCCAGTCGATACACGGCTCGGCGCAGGTCAACAGGGTAAGGATGCCGGGGCCGTGCCCGGTCATCACCGAATCACCGTGAATACAGAGCCCGATGCTAACCGCTCCGGTGCGGTACGAACGTCCGAAACGGTGATCGGCGTGTCGGATCGCCACGAGGTCGCCGAGGCGCAACCCATCGATACCGAGCTCGCGCATCAGCGCACGATCCCCAGACATAAGGTCCTGATCGACGTATTCACTATTGAGTTCAGCACCCGAACCCATAATGCGAATGGGAAGCTCGAGCGCCACCGGGAGCGTGATCCGGCGCTCATCTAACACTTCGATGCGGAGGGTTTTGAAAAGGGTCGGGCTTACCTTTTTAAGCTTGATGTGCGGATACTCTGTGAGGCCAAGCCCTCGTCCACACGTCCGAATCTGTATGGTGTCGCCGACGTTCAGAAGTGCAGCGTCCTCTTCGGAGAAGTCGATAAGGATGCGGGCGTGTTCTCCGGTCACGACGCCTTTTGCGCCGCGGGCCAGCCCGCTTGTTACAACCACTTCGTTACCGATACAGGTGAGGTAGTGCAGCGCAAAGTCGCCCCCTTCATTCACGTGAGCGACCGAAACGCCCGGCTCGACGTGGTCGGCGGCCCAACCGAACGCTGCGTTACCGACGCGGACGTTGTAGACGACGCCCGCCATACCGGGTAACACCGTTGCCACGCCGTCTCCGTCAGGAATATAGCCGGGATAGCGAAGTGTGGGTTGGCTAACGACCCCGGTTACTGCCATCTCAACGAGCTCGGTCTCATTCGTCTGTAACACTATGCACGTCCTCGTTTCGGTTTCAGCCTTAGACCATACCGGTTTTGCACGCGTATGGCGTAATTCGTGACGTTCTAGCAACTTGACACCGAACGCGCCAATCTTTATAGTATATGCACTACGCTAGATTGTCGACAATCGACAGCTGTTATTATTTACGGATGCACAGCCAAAAGTCAACCGAAGAACGTATTCACACAAGCTTTGAGGAAGGAACGTTGTGAACGAGGCGCTTAGCTTAGGGGTACAGCTTCAGGGGATGACCCACCTCCCGCTGCAAAGCCGTATCGCTGACGTGCTCCGTGAGGCGATCCTCTGCGGCGACCTCCGCCCCGGTCAAGTGCTTACTGAGGTCGGCCTCTCGCAACAGCTCCAGGTCAGCCGTGCGCCGGTGCGCGAGGCGTTTCGGAGTCTCAGCAAAGAGGGGCTTTTAGAGTCCGTACCCTATAAGGGAACACGGGTTAGGCCGCTCACGCGCACCGACATCGACGAGACCTACAGTTTACGCGGACAGCTCGAGGCTTTTGCCGTTACCCGCATCGTCGCGCGTACGAAAGCGGTGGACTTCGCGCCGCTAGAGACGATTTGCCGGACGATGCAGGACCTCGCAGCTGTCGGCGACGTTGCCGGGCTCAACCGTGAAGATGAACGTTTTCACAAGACGATTATCGAACTTGCCGACCACGCCCTGTTGATGTCGGTGTGGACGACGCTGGCTTTGCGCGTCCGGCAGATTATGGCGCTACGCAACCGGCAGAACCAAAATCCGATGGAGGTTGCGCTTAACCACCCGCCGATTGTCGCCGCCCTTAAAGCCAAAGACCTGAACGGGACGCTTAGCTACCTCGAGCGTCACGTGGCCTCAGCCGCCGACTTGAGCCTCGACCTCGTTGCAGAGGAAATGGCAGGGACCACGTGAGCCGGGTGCTTGTTACCGGGGCAGGCGGTTTCGTCGGCAGCCACCTCGCACTCGGGCTCGCCAAGCTCGGCTACACGCCCCTTTTAAGTGACCAGATTTTCGATGACGACACGACCCTACGCTTGCGGGGTATGGAGCGATTTTCCGGCGATGTGCGGGTTTTACAAGACCAGCTTGACGCCTCGGGTGTCCACACGCTTGACTACGTGATCCACGGTGCAGCGGTAACGGCTATTCCTGATGAACGTGGGATTGGGGCGGCAGACTACCTCGCTGAAAGTATGCAGGTGACACTGGCTGCGGTCAAGCTGGCGCAACGCTACCGGGCTAAACGCTTTATCCTTATCAGCTCGGCCGGTGTTTTTAGAGGTGCCCACCCCGCCCCGCTCGACGAAACGGCCCAGCCGGATGGACTCGGAGCCTACGCGGTAGCCAAACAGCTGGGTGAACTCGCCACCCGAAGTTTGCGCGCCGCCGGTAGCCTGGACGCGGTAAGTGTGCGGCTCGGCAATCTCTACGGCCCTGACGAGTACCCCCGGACGACGCGCCCGCGGCTGAGCCTCATCGGGCGGCTGCTCGAGGAGGCCGAGCAAAGGACGATGACCGTCACTACCCCGAGGGCGCTCCGTGAATGGACGCACGTCGCTGACTTGGCCCCGGCTTTTGCGAGAGTACTTGAACACTTCGGGCCGCCCGATATTACCCACCTCTGCGCTCCGGACGTCGTCACCGACGCTGAACTGGCGACGAAACTCCAGGCTCTTGTACCGGGGACAAAGTTTGTGCAGCGACCTGAGGAGGGTGCGCCGCCGGTACGCCCACCGCTCGAGTCCCGCTTTGCCGAAACTCTGGGGCTAACACACTGGACGCCGCTCGAGACCGGTCTCGCTGAACTCGTCGGCGGGAGTGTTTCGGCATGATCAAGCTCATCCTGGTCGGACTCGGCGCACGCGGGCGCTACTGGCACGAGGTCGTCCGCCGCTCAGAGACGTGTACTGCGGTGGCTTTTTGCGACCCTACACCGGCAGCTAGAGACTGGGCCGAAACACAGACGCCCGATATTCCGACTTTCGCCTCGCTGAGCGGCGCGCTCGAAGCAGTGCGGGCAGACGCACTTATTTTGGCGACACCCCCGGACACGCGAGACGAGCATTTGGCACTCGCCTGTAAGCGTCAGCTCCCGCTCCTTGTTGAAAAGCCTCTGGCTCTAAGTTTAGAGACGGCGCACCGCTATACCGTGATGGCAGAAACGGCGGGTGTTCCGCTGATGGTCGGGCTTAATTTCCGCTATTTGGGGGTGACGCAGGCGCTTAAAACGCTCTTCGCCGACGACCTTCTCGGCAAGCCTGAAGCGGCACGGTTTACCTACGAACGCTTCCGCGACGGACGTACACCGCGCCTCAACAAGTACCCGCTGGCGATGTCCCATCCGATGCTCTGGGAGCAGTCGGTCCATCATTTCGATCTGCTGCGCTACGTCTACGGGCGCGAACCCGTCAGCGTTACCTGCCGCACGACCAACCCCGGCTGGAGCATGTACGAGGGCGACACCAACGTCTTCGCCCTCATCACCTTCGAGGGCGGCCTCGAGGTGAGCTATCAGGGCAGCTGGCAAAGTTCTTGGAACGTCCCCAATTTCGAGTGGCGTACCGACGCGGCGCAGGGCGTTGCGCTCCAAAAAGAGCAGTTCGGGGCGCTGTCCTATGCTCGGCGCAGTGATCCGGACCTAACGCCCGTCGCGTTGCCGCCGCACGAGACCTGGATTTCGGACACTGAGGGCGTCTTGCGAGCCTTTAGCAGGGCGCTGTTGGGGAGCGCGCCGCTCGAGTGCAGCGCCCGCGATCACCTTGAGTCTCTGGCTCTCGTCGAGGCGTGTATCCGCTCGAGCGCCACCGGCGAAGCTGTCGCCCTCAGCCAGGAGGAGGTACTTATGAGTTGATACGCTCCGGCCTCTTCCCTACGTCAATTAAGTCTCTTACGGAGGAAACCATGCACCTACGCCGCTCCCTCATCACACTTTTAGTCTGTACCCTCGGCGTCGCCGCCGCTCAAATGCCGGACGACACCACCCTGGTCATCGCTCAAACCACCGACGCCACGACCTTCGACCCGGCAGAGATCGGCGACCGGGCCTCGGCTAATATCGCCGACCACCTCTGGGGCACGCTTTTAGAGATCACCCCGGAAGGCGAGATCGTCCCCTACCTAGCCGAGAGCTATGAGGTGTCAGAAGACGGCACCGAGCTTTCGTTTGCGCTTCGTGAAGGTCTCACCTGTCACGACGGCGAAGCCCTGACTGCCGACGATGTCGCCTACAGCTTTCAGCGCGCCGCCGACCCCGAAAACGGCTTTACCGGCAACACCCCCGGCTTCGTCCTTACCTCAATCGGTTTTCAGAGTGCTCGCGCCGACGACGAGCTGACCGCGACCATCGTCATGAACCAACCCAACGCCATCGCGCCGGGGCTTTTGGCCGAGGTCTATATTCACTGCCAAGATGCGTACGAGGCAATGAGCCTCGAGGAGGCGTCAGCCAATCCCGTCGGTTCCGGTCCTTACCGCTTTGTCGAATGGGTTCGTGATGACCGCGTGGTCCTCCAGCAGGTCGAAGATTTCAACCTCGTCGACGCAACTTTTCAGACGCTCGTCTGGCGGGCTATTCCCGAAGCCTCGACCCGGTCAGCCGAACTCATCGCCGGAAACGTCGATGTCGCCGCCGGTATCTCACCCGACCAGCAAGACGCGATCAACAGCGCTGGAGCCGCGAGCGTTATCTCTGTCTCGGGAACGCGCCGCATCTACATCGGCTTTAACTTTAAGCCCGAGTTTGCCGAAGCAAGTGAGGGGGGTGCGGCGATTCAAGAGACCGCTGTGCGCGTCGCTTTGCAGTACGCCGTCGATGTTCCGACCATCTGCGAAACGCTCCTCGGCACCTCGTGTGAACGCTCGACCGGCCTCGTCAACCCACCCAACGACAATCCCGAATTGGAGCCCTATCCCTATGACCCCGACATGGCCGAACAGCTTCTGGACCAAGCCGGGTATCCTCGTGGCGACGACGGCGTACGCTTCTCACTGACGCTCCAATCGCCCAACGGTCGCTACCTGAACGACGCCAACGTTGCGCTCGCGGTGGGACAGTATCTCTCTGACATCGGCGTCGAAACGACGGTCGAACCGATGGACTTCGCCTCGGTCTTCGTTCCGCTTATCCGTGCCCATGACGCCGGTCCGCTCTTTTTGCTCGGTTCGGGTGGTGGGCTCTGGAGTGCGCTCTACGACATGACCGACCTTGCGACGCCCGACTCCGGCACTAACTACACCGAGTGGCAAAACCCTGAGTGGTTTGGCGGCTGGGAGCGCCTCGCAGGAGCTGAAAGCGAAGAGGCGCAGCGCGAGATCATCAATGAGATGCTCACGGTTTTTTATAACGATCCGCCCTGGCTCATGCTCTACTTTCAGCCCGACTTTTACGGCGTCTCAAACCGTCTCGACTGGGAACCGCGTCGTGACGAGCATATTGACGTCACCAACGCGAGCCTAGCTTCGAACTAACCGTCTGGAACGAGGTGGAAGGATTTCACCTCGTCTTTTAGCTTTGGAGACACGCGTGATTAGACCCCTGCTCATCCTTACGCTCGTACTCACAGCCTTTACCGGTGCTTCCGCTCAGACGCCGGATGACACCACCCTGGTCATCGCTCAAGGCTCGGACTCGAGTTCGCTCGACCCGGCCAGCCTCTCGTCAATCGCCGCAGCGAACATCGCTCGGCACCTTTGGGGTACGCTTCTAGAGATCACCCCGGAAGGCGAGATCGTCCCCTACCTAGCCGAGAGTTATGAAGTGTCTGAAAGCGGCACCGAAATCTCGTTTATTCTTCGTCAAGGTCTGACCTGCCAAGACGGTGAAGCGCTGACCGCCGAAGATGTGGTCTACACTTTTGAGCGTGCAGCCGACCCAGAAAATGCTTTCACCGGCAATACCCCAGGATTTATCTTCGATTCGCTGGGGTACCAGGGGGCCAGAGTCGACGGCGAACTGACGGCGACGATTCTCACCGACAGCTATAACGCTATTGCCCCGGGGCTTTTGGCCGAAGTTTATATTCACTGTAAAGATTCTTACGAGGCGATGAGCCTTGAGAAAGCTGCTGTCAACCCGGTTGGTTCCGGCCCCTACGGGTTTCGAGAATGGCTGCGAGACGACCGACTGGTGCTGCAAAAAGCCTCTGACTTCACGCTGCGAGACGCGAAGTTTGAAACGTTGGTATGGCGCGTTATACCTGAAGCGTCAACGCGAGCTGCTGAACTCATTGCCGGTAACATCGATATTGCCGACGCCATTGAGCCCGATCAGATTGAGACGGTTGAGAGTAGTGACGCGGCCAGTGTGCAGAGTGTCCAGGGGACGCAGCGCGTCTACGTCGGCTTTAATCTCGGCGACACGTTCTCGGCTGCCGAAGGGGGTGCGGCGATTCAAGAGACCGCTGTGCGCGTCGCTTTGCAGTACGCCGTCGATGTTCCGACCATCTGCGAAACGCTCCTCGGTACCTCATGTGAACGCGCGACCGGCCTCGTCAACCCACCCAACGACAACCCCGACTTGGAGCCCTATCCCTATGACCCCGACATGGCCGAACAGCTTCTGGACGAAGCCGGGTATCCCCGTGGCGACGACGGCGTGCGCTTCTCACTCGCGCTGCAAGTACCGAGTGGTCGAGCCTATACCGACAGTGCGCTGGCTGTCGGGCAATACCTGTCCGACATCGGTGTAGAGACTAAGGTCGAGCTACAGGACTTTTCAGCGGTGTTCGTTCCTAATTTGATCGCGCACGAATCGGGACCACTTTTTGTCATCGGCTCAGGTGGCGCGACCTGGAGCGCGCTCTACGATATGGCCGACATCCGCACACCGGATGGAGCGACGAACTACTCCGAGTGGAGTAACCCCGAGTGGTTTAGCGGTTGGGAGCGACTTTCTCAAACCCGGGATGAAGCAGCGCAGCGCGAGATCATTAATGAGATGCTCACGGTTTTTTATAACGATCCGCCCTGGCTCATGCTCTACTTTCAGCCTAACTTCTACGGCGTCAGCGAACGCTTAACGTGGGAGGCGCGCCGTGACGGACGAATCGTGGTGCTAAACGCTCACCTCAAATAGCATTTTTTAGGGGTAAGGACGCGCCCTACCCCTTAAGGAGCCGTACATGTGGTTTTTTATTCTCAAGCGGGGACTCGAGTCCGTCGGGGTTATTTTAGGTGTAACCCTTATCACGTTTTTGGCCTTACACTTGGGCGGCGATCCGACGTACCTCTATGTCAGTGAGAGGGCCAGCGCCGAAGAGATCGCGGCGACCCGCGCCGCGCTCGGTTTCGACCGCCCCCTCTACGCGCAGTACCTTTCGTTTCTGGGCGGGTTGGTCCGGGGCGACCTTGGCAACTCGCTCAGCTACCGGACGCCCGCACTTCAGGTAGTTTTGGAGCGTTTCCCCGCCACCATCGAGCTGACCCTCTCAGCCATGGTGATCGCGGTGGTGCTTTCGATTCCGCTCGGCGTGATCTCGTCGTTAAAGCGTGGCACCTCGGTTGACGGCTCGATCATGATGGTAGCGATGTTCGGGCAGTCGATTCCGAGTTTCTGGCTAGGTATCATGCTTATTTTGTTCGTCGGGCTGGGGCTCAAATGGTTGCCGATATCGGGTCATATTCCGATTTTGGAGCCACTAGTTAGCGGAAACTTCGCTGCGGCTTGGGACAATTTTCCGAAAGCTATCCCATACCTGGTCATGCCCGCCGTATCCATCTCGCTCTTTTCACTTTCACGTAACGCCCGCTTGGTGCGGTCGTCGATGCTCGAGACGCTTTCACAAGATTACGTTCGCACCGCCCGCGCCAAAGGCGTCTCCCCCTTTGGCGTTGTTATCCGCCACGCCCTGCGTAACGCCTGGATGCCGGTCGTCACCATGCTCGGGCTCGAGTTCGGCTTTTTGCTCTCGGGTGTCGTCGTCGTCGAGACCATCTTTTCTTGGCCGGGCGTCGGCAGGCTCGTTTTTAACGCCATCAACCAGCGCGATATCCCGCTGGTGCAAGCCGCAGTTATCTTGTTTTCCCTACTTTTTGTCGGCCTCAACCTCCTCGTCGATATCCTCTACGCCCGTCTCGACCCTCGGGTGAGACTCGGCTGATGAGTCGGGAATCCGAACTCACGCCCGTTCAAGCTGAAGGGATTGTCGCCTCTGCTCCCGAATTCCAGACAGCTGAGATTTCTGGGAAAAGCTCGCTCGCGCGCCGCGCTTGGCGCAGCCTCCTACGCGCGAGGTGGCCACTTTTTGCCCTGTTTGTTTTGCTGGTGGTGGCGCTCGCCGCCGTTATCGGCCCGAGTATTGCGCCTAAAGACCCGAACCGCCAAAACATCATCGCTCGTCTGCAACCCCCGTTTGAAGCCGAGCGCAGCGGCGAGGTCGAGTTTATTCTCGGTACCGATTCATTGGGGCGCGACGTGCTCTCGAGAGTAATTTACGGCGCGCGCATCTCGCTCCTCGTAGGGTTTATCGCCGTTGCAATCGGCGGCACGCTGGGCGTCGCTCTGGGGACGCTGGCAGGCTACTTCGGCGGACGCACGGACAGTATCATCATGCGTATCGGCGATATTCAGCTCGCCTTCCCCTTTATTCTCTTGGCTATTATGTTTCTGGTCGTCCTGGGGCCGGGTGTGATCAACCTGGTGCTTATATTAGGTATCGGGCAGTGGGTCACTTACGCCCGTATCGCCCGCGCCCAGACGATCTCACAACGCGAAAAAGAGTACGTCGAGGCGGCACGAGCGCTCGGCGCGACAACCTGGCGTATCTTGTTTAGGAGCATTCTTCCCAATATCCTTGCGCCCCTTATCGTAATCGCATCTTTCAATATCGCCAGCGTCATCCTTTCAGAAGCGGCACTATCGTTTCTTGGTCTAGGCGTCCCACCGACCGTCCCAACTTGGGGCGGCATGTTAGCCGAAAGCCGCGATCAGCTTTTGGCAGGCCGCTGGTGGCTGGCGATCTTTCCCGGCACCGCTATCATGCTGACGGTCTTGTCGTTCAACATTTTAGGCGACTGGTTGCGCGACTTTTTAGACCCACGGCTTAGAGGTGTCGGCTAAAATTGCGTTCCCGCATAGGCAGAACGTCTCCCCTTTAGGAGGGTTTATGAAAGTCGGCATCATCGGCGCAAGTTTCGCCAAAGCTGCGTTTTTACCGGCGCTCCGCCACGTTGAAGGCGCAGAGGTGGTGGCTATCTCGAGCGCCCGCCTGGAAAGTGCCAAGAGCGCAGCCGCGGTGTTCGGCGTCCCTCACGCCTATAGAGATTGGCACGAGATGCTGGAGACGCATCCCTGTGACCTTGTCTGTATCGCTACCCCTACCGTCACGCACGCTCCGATGACCCTCGCGTCACTTCAGGTCGGTGCCCACGTCTTGTGCGAAAAACCGCTGGCAATGACCGGTGCCGAGGCCAAAACCATGCTGGACGAAGCCGAACGGTTGGGGCGTCTACATATGGTCGACCACGAGCTGCGCTTTAATCCAAACCGGCGGAAGGTCAAGGCGCTCATCGACGAGGGCTTTATCGGCGAGCTGCGTCACGCGAACATCGCCAACATCACTTCGGGTTGGGGCGATACGGCCTCGAGACCCAAAAACGAGTGGTGGTCGCTGGCGTCTGAGGGAGGTGGTCGGCTTGGCGCAAACGGCTCACACCAGATCGACCTGATCCGCTGGTGGTTCGGTGAGGTAGCGTCGGTCAGTGGACAAGCACTGACCCTCGTCCCAGACAGAATCGATAAAACCAGTGGCGAAGTGTGGCAGGCAACTGCCGACGATACGGTCAACATGACGCTCGAGCTGCGTAGTGGCGGGCTCGTCCAGACCTTTTTAAGCGGTGTCGCGCGGCACAACCTGGACAACGTAACGCAGATTTTCGGCAGCGAAGGCACCATTTTGCTCTCCAACAGTGACGAAAAGCTGCTCGCGGCAACAGCCGGTGAACCCTTCCAAGACGTGAGCGAAAGCGACCCTAACGCGGCTTTGGAGGGTATCAACAAGGGCATCTGGAACGTATCGGTGGTAGGGGCATTACGCGAGTTTGCGGCTGCTATAAGAGATAAACGCCAACTTCGTGAAGGCGCGACTTTCGAAGATGGGTGGCGCACGCAGAGAGTGCTAGACGCCGTTAAACAATCAACCCAAGAGCGACGCTGGATCGACCTCGATGCCTGAGCCCACGACCGTTATCGTGACCGGAGCCGCGCAAGGTCTAGGGCGGGCGGTTGCTCGGGCGTTTCACGCTACAGGCTGGCGCGTCGCCATGCTCGACATCGACGAGCGCGGCCTCAGCAACCTTGCAGAAGAACTTGGGCAAGATGCGAGAGGTTATCCTGTCGACCTGACCGACGCCGCCGACACCCAGAGCGTCGCCCAACAAGTCATCGACGACTTTGGGGGCGTCATCACACTCGTTCATAACGCCGCGATTCTCGAACCCGAACCGCTCGAGACCCTCCCCTTCAGCCGCTGGCAAGCCACCCTAAACGTCGGCGTGCAAGCAGCTTTTTTGCTCACCCAGGCGGTGTGGTCAGATATGAAACATAGCGGCGGCGCGATTATCTACGTTTCGTCTCGTTCGGGCATCGAAGGCTTTATAGACGAAAGTGCCTACTGTGCAACCAAACACGGCCTCGAGGGGCTGATGAAATGTGCCGCGCTCGAGGGTGCTCCCTACGGCATCTTGGCGCACACAATAACACCGGGAATGTACATGCATACGCCGATGTCGGAACGAACCTATCCGAATGACCTAAAGTCGAAATGGGTCGAACCTGAACAGCTTGCTCCGGCGTTTTTGCATCTTGCAGCTCGAGGGGACCCTTCCCTTAGTGGTCAGCGACTCAGCGCTTGGGACCTGAGTCAGACACTCGCTAACGAAAAAGTACAGGAAGCCTGAGTATGAACTTACGAGAAATTTTTGACTACATCGACGCACACGCAGACGAAGCCGTACAAGACTTACAGACGTTTGTTCAGCAACCGAGTATATCGGCTCAAAACGTTGGATTAGAAGACTGTGCCAAGCTCGTCCGGGAAATGATGCACCGCGACGGGTTAGACGCTGAGCTTTACGAACTTAGTGGTGGCCCACCCGTCGTTTTCGGTCACATGCCGAGCCCGGTGGCCACCAAAACCATGCTCTGCTACTCGCACTACGACGTGCAGCCACCCGAACCGTTAGACGCGTGGCTTTACGGCGGGCCGTGGTCGGGCGCGGTGATAGACGGCGTGCTTTACGGACGCGGCGCGACTGACAACAAAAGCGGCGTGCTGGCCTTTAACAAAGCTGCCAAAGCGTTTCTCGCCGTGCGCGGTAAGCTGCCGGTCAATCTCAAATTTATCATCGAAGGCGAGGAGGAGATCGGCAGCCTCCATTTAGGACCGTGGGTCGAGAAAAATAAAGGGCTGCTCGAGGCCGACGGAATGCACTGTTTGGACGGCTCGCTTGATACTGCGACGCTATTACCCGACGTAGATTTAGGTCTCAAAAGCGTGCTGTTCGTTGAACTGATCGCCAGGGGCGCAAACAGCGATGTACATTCGCTCAACTTTCCGCTGCTACCCACTCCAGCTTGGGATTTAGTACGGGCACTCAACACCTTGATGGACGAAAACCGCCACATTCTGATAGACGGCTGGTACGACGGGCTTTACGACTTGCAAGACGAAGACGAGGCGCAGCTCTCCGAAAAAGCCCGCCGGGTTGATCTGGACAAACTCAAAGCAGAGTGGGGCATTACGGAGTTCGCCTTGGGGCGCGATGGCGTAGATGCGATCCGGGCCAGAGCCTACGAACCTACCGCTAACATCGCCGGACTGATCAGCGGCTATACCGGCCCCGGCTCTAAAACCATCGTTCCGAACGAGGCTAGGGTCAAAATGGACTTTCGCCTTATCCCCAATATTCAACCTGATGACGCGCTCGCCAAACTTAAAGCGCACCTCGTAAAACACGGTTTTAAGCATCTCGAGGTTAACGCGGAGGCGAGGGCCGAACCGCCCTACAAAATCTCGGTCAAAGAGTCGATGGCGCAAGCGGTTATACGGGCTGCGACGCTGGTATACGGCGAGCTGCCTATTGTCAACGGCGTCTCGGCAGAAGGAACGATTCTCAAACACGTCTGGATTCCTTGCGTGCTGACCGGCTTTGCCAATCCTGGGGCCAACCTGCACGCACCAAACGAAAATATTACTGTAGGGGCGTATATCAAAGGCATCAAGTACGCTGCCGCTATTATGGAAGCGTTTGGACAAGAGGAATGAGCAAGGCTGGCATCCTTGGTGCAAGTTCACTTTTTGAACTCGGCTTCGTCTCGGACCCGACTATCTCAGCGGATGGATCTCTGGCAGCAGCAGTCATCACCCGCATCATAGATGATGAACCGCCTTGCTACGTCAGTCGCATTGTGCTTTATGACGTAGTGAGCACCCAAGAACGCGCCTCGACTCAGGGCGTTCATAAGGACAGCTTCCCCCGCTTTAGCCCGGACGGGACGCGCCTGGCTTTTCTCTCGGATCGGGGTGGCGAAGCACAACTCTACTTGTTCGAGCTTGGTGGCGGCGAGGCGAAACAGCTCACGACGCTGGGGGATGGGGTCACCGAGTTCGCCTGGCATCCGGACGGAACGCGCCTCGTCCTCATCAGCCGGGGCGACGCAGCACCGGAGGACAAAGGTCTGGGCCGTAGGGTTGAGCACACCTACTACAAAGAAGATGGCGTCGGCTTTCGTCCTAAAGCGGTCGCCCAGCTCTGGACGTTCGAGCTTGCTACGCACACGCTGACACTGCTCCCGACCTTGTTGACCAACCCGAGTGACCTCACCGTCGGCCCGAACGGGACACTCTACTTTGTTGCGGCTCGGACGATGGCGGACGAGGGATACTACTACCGCAACGTCTGGCGACTAAACCCCGGGGCAACCACCGCTCAAATTCTAATTGAGCAGTCTGACCCTTTTATCGCCAGCAGACCCAGTGTGAGCCTAGACGGAGCGCAACTCGCGTACCTAGCTCCATGTCTACCGGAGCGGATAGGCAGCCCTACAGGGCTCTGGACGGTTCCCACCACGGGGGGGGAGCCCACCCTGCTGACGAACGAACTTGACTGCGCGCCCCTCGTCAGTGGGGACGCTCGATATGGGCGCTACGCCAACAGGCCCGTGTGGGAAGATGACAGGACACTCCTGGTCAACGGCAATGTGCGCGGTAGCAGTGCGGTAGTGCGCGTCGACAGCATTTCGCTCGTGCAAACCCCTTTGTCAGAGGCGGGCCGAACGGTGACCGCTTTTAGCGCGGCGGCGGGCTACGTCGCCTTTACAGCAGAGACCCCCGACAAACCGGGAGAACTGTTCGTCAGCAGCGAGGGCCGAGAGGTGCAGCTCAGCCACGCCAATCACGATTTTTGTGAGCGTTACGAGTTCGCATCAATTAGCGCCGAAGTTCTTTTGGCAACGGCTGACGGCGCGGCTCAGATCGCCTATTGGAAGCTGCCGCCAACCGTGCCACGCGCCGACCACGCGCTCGTATTACAGGTTCATGGCGGTCCTCGGACGAACTACGGATACGGTTTTTCCTTCGAGTTTCAGCTTTTAGCGGCGCAAGGGTACACCGTCGTTTTTGGCAACCCGCGGGGTGGCTCGAGCTACGGCTACACCTTTTCCAGCAGCATCTCCGGTCACCTCGGCACCTTCGACGCCGACGACGTGTTGCAGATTGCAAGTCACGCGCTCGAGACCCACAGCCATCCCACCGCGCCCATTCACTTGACCGGCGGCTCTTACGGCGGGTTTATGACCAACTGGCTCGTCACCCAGACAGAGCTGTTCACTTCAGCCGTGACGCAGCGGAGTATCACTAACTGGCTATCGTTTTTCGGCACCTCGGACATCGGCTTTTCCTGGATTCATGTAGAGGTCGGCGGCAACCCGTGGGAACATACAGAAAAACTCTGGGCGCAGAGCCCTATGAAGTATATTGCCAGCGTCGATACACCGCTCCTGATTTTGCACGCCGAAGAAGACCACCGCTGCCCCATTGAACAAGCCGAGCAGTTGTTTACGGCGCTGTGCGTTCTGGGCAAAGAGGTCGCTTTTATCCGTTTTCCAGGTGAAGGGCACGAGCTTTCCCGCTCCGGACGCCCCGACCGGCGCGTTCAGCGCTTGGAGGCGATTCTTGGCTGGTTCGCGTTGCACCCCGAGCGCCCACCGAAGGAGGCAGACAGTGCCTGAAACTGCGTTCGCCAAACTGCATCGTCACTTTTACACCATCACCGACCTAAACGGCGTCGGCTTCCTGCTTAAATGGGATCAGGCGACGTACATGCCGCCTGGGGGTGCGGCGGCTAGGGTGCGGCAACTCGGTCTGATCAAGACGCTCGCACACGAGCGCCTGAGTTCAGCTGAAACAGGCAAGCTCTTGGAGGCTGCCGAAAAAGAGGTCGCGGGCTACGCTCCTGAGAGCTTTGAGGTGAGCTACGTCCGGGTGGCGCGGCGGGATTTTGAGCGTGCCGTGCTGCTGCCGACGTCACTCGCGCGGCGCTTTTCGGAGCACGTTGCAGCCAGTTACCAGACGTGGACAGAGGCGCGCGCTGAAGACGATTTCAGCCGCGTCCGGTCGCTGCTCGAGACCACTCTCGAGCTGAGCCGAGAAATAGCCGAGTTGCATAGCTCCGGAGGACATCTCGCTGACCCACTCATCGCTGAACATGACTTCGGAATGACAGTTGCGCAGCTTAGACCTTTATTTACCGAGTTGCGAGAGACACTCGTTCCGATGGTGCGGCACCTCAGCGCTCAGAACAAACCCGACGATGGATTTTTGAGGCGGCACTACCCGCTAGAAACTCAGTTCGCGTTTGCCAAAGCGCGCGTCGCTGAGTTTGGCTACGACCTCTCACGTGGGCGACTTGACCCTACACACCACCCTTTCGCTATCGAATTTTCAATCGATGATGTGCGGATCACTACTCGGGGCCGAGAGGATTACCTGCCTGAAGCACTATTTTGCACCTTTCACGAAAGTGGACACGGGATGTATCATCAGGGGCTCGAGCCCCGTTTTGAAGGAACACCCCTCGCTGACGGCGCTTCGGCGGGGGTCCACGAATCGCAGTCTCGGCTTTGGGAAAATATCGTCGGACGTAGTCGGGGCTTTTGGAGCTACGCGTTTCCCAAGCTCAAAAGCGTTTTCCCCGAACAGCTCTCAGGCGTTTCTGAAGAGGCGTTCTACCGGGCTGTCAACGTCGTCACGCCCTCAGCGATTCGCACTCAGGCCGACGAGGTGAGCTATAACTTGCACGTCATTATTCGGTTTGAACTCGAGCTCGAGCTGCTCGAGGGCCGCCTTGCTATTTCCGAACTACCCGACGCGTGGCGCGCCAAATATGCTGATCTGCTCGGTGCCGAGGTTTCCAATGATAAAGACGGTGTGCTCCAGGACGTGCACTGGTTTAGCGGGCCTATCGGTGGCGCGTTTCAGGGCTATACCCTCGGCAACATCCTCTCGGCCCAGTTTTACGAGGCGGCGTGCCGCGCCCATCCTCAAATTCCACATGAGCTCGAAGCCGGAAACTTTCATACCCTCTACCGCTGGACGCGCGACACCATCCATCGCCACGGCCGGGTTTACGACCCAGCTCACTTGATTGAGCAGGTCTGCGGTACAGGCATCGACCCGGCTCCTTATTTACGCTACTTACAGGGCAAGTACGGAGAGCTTTACTGCTAGCTACCGTACTCAGGACAGCCTACTGTGCAGGGGGAGGATTGCGGTGCTGCCCTGCCACGCGTTTTTACACCGCCGGGTAGAGTGCCTCATACTTCTCCTTGAGATAACTCAGCAGTGGTTCTGCGTTAAGCGCCCGCCCAGTACTGCGCTCGAGGAGTTCCGCGGGTGTATAAGCACGCCCGTGCTGATAAAGGTTCTCGGTCAGCCAGGTTCGCAACGGAGTGTAGTCGGCGCGTTCCAGGCTTTCCGCTAAACCCGGCACCTGTTCATGCGCCGCCTCAAAAAATTGCGCCGCCATCACGTTGCCGAGCGTGTAGGTGGGAAACGTCCCGATGTGCCCATGCGACCAGTGGATGTCTTGCAGTACTCCGACGCTGTCGTCCGGCGGGGTAAGCCCGAGATATGTCTCCATTTTGGCGTTCCAGGCTTCGGGCAGCTCGGCTACTGTGACGCTACCGTCGAGCAGCGCCATCTCGAGTTCAGTTCTGAGCATGATGTGAAAGTTGTAGGTCACCTCGTCGGCCTCGACCCTGATATGGCTGGGTTTCACGTCGTTGACGGCTCCGTAAAAGGTCTCTGCGTCGACCCCTGCAAGCTGTTTGGGAAAAGTATCGTACAGCTCCCCAAAATGATTGTGCCAAAAGGTGCGGCTGCGTCCCACCATGTTCTCCCAAAGCCGAGACTGCGACTCGTGGAGTCCGAAGCTGGTGCCGCCGACGGCGTACATTCCCAGCAAGTCGGTAGCGAGCACGCTACGAGTTAGCGTCGGATCGATATTTTGCTCATAGAGTGCGTGCCCCGCCTCGTGAAAGAGGCCGAAGACCGCCCCCGGCAGGTAATGTTCGTTGTAGCGGGTCGTCATCCGCACGTCGTTGCGCGTGAACGAGATTTCAAACGGATGATGTGATTCGTCGACGCGTCCCCGCTGCGGATCGAACCCGAAGCGTTCGGCGATAGAAAGTGCAAATGCGCGTTGCTGCGCTTTGGGAAACGACTGCTCGAAAATGTGGGTCGGGGCAAGGGTAGGGCTGTTACGGATACGTTCCAAAAGTGGGAGTAGTGAGCTTCGTATGTCGGCGAAGAGCGTTTGCAACGTCGTCGACGTCATACCGGGTTCGTACTGTTTGAGCATGGCGTCGTAGGGGTGTGCGTCATAGCCGATGGCGGCGGCTAATTCTTGCGTCAGCGAGACCATCTTTTCTAAAGCCGGGGCAAAATGTGTGAAATTTTTTTGAGCTTTAGCCTCAGCCCAGAGCGGTTGCGCGACGCTACCCAAGCGGACGAGTTTGGTGCTCAGTTCAGGGGGGATGCGCGCGAGCGTCTCGAGCGCATCCCTTGTCTGCCGGACCTCGCGCACAGCGTAGGCGTCAGCCGATAAACCCTCGACTTCGCGTTCGGCAGCCTCCAACAGGCGCTGCGTGTTGCTGCTGCCGAGCTGCTCACGAATGACCCCGGCAAGCGTCCCGAGCTGCTGCGCTCTCGTTTCGCTGCCACCCGGCGGCATCATTACCCGCGCGTCCCAGTTAAGGAGCGACATCGTGTTCATAAGGTCGTTGATTCCGGCCATCTGACGGCGAAAGGCGTCAAGCGCGTTCATCGGTTTTCTCCCCTAAAGCTTGGTCTAAAAAACTGGTCAGAATCGCTTCGCACGCGGTCAGGGCGGACAGCTCGACGTACTCGTCGAAGGCGTGCGCGACTTCGTAGCTGCCGGGACCGAAGATCACCATATCGCCGCGTTTGAGGCTCATCAGATGCTTCGCGTCACTTCCCGGTAGATACCCGACGAGTTCTTGCGGCGCGGCGAAAGACGCGTCGACACAGCGGCGAAAAACCTGCCCCAACGAGGTTTCCAAACCCGAGTCGAACCACGAGCTGAAGAGAAAGTCGTGAACTTCCGCTGTAGCTTCACCCAAAGCCACGCTTGCTACGACGCGCTCGAGTTCCGCTCTTACCGTTTGGGAGTCTTCACGCGGAATCATGCGGCGGTCGAGTTGCACGGTGCAGCGGTCGGGAACGGCGTTGGCAGTACTCCCCCCCCGAATGACGCCGACGTTACAGGTCGGGTGACCGACGAGCGGATGCGCGCGTTCGCGGAGGGTTTCGTGGTAGTGCTCGAGCGCCGACACAACCCTTGCCATCGCCGTAATCGCATTGACCCCCCGCTCCGGATTGGTCGCGTGAACGCTTCGCCCGCGCACAGTTACCGATGCCCGCAGCACGCCCTTGTGCGCCAGCGCGATATGGTTTTGCGTCTGCTCTCCGACGACAATCAGGTCGGCTTGCGACAGGTGTCCCGCCTCGACCAGCCATTTCGTACCGAGCTGCCCGCCGACCTCCTCTTCAGCCGCGGCAACGAGCACCAGCGTTCCGCTTATCCCTTGCGAAGCACGTTTTGTAAACGCCGTCATCATTGCGGCCAGTGGCGCTTTATCGTCGACACTGCCTTTGCCGAAAAGACGCCCGTCACGGATGACCGGAGCAAACGGGTCGTGCGTCCACCGCTCCCGCTCGTCGTCGGCGACCGGGACGGTATCTATGTGCGCGTGCAGCATGACCACCGGCTCGTCCTGTCCGAGCGTGGCGACGACGCTCTGCGCTTCGGGTTTTTGCGGCGGAGCCAACCGCTCTACTTTTGCACCCTTACTTGAGAGGGCTTCAGCGATAAAGGCGGCGATGGCCCGCGTATCACCCGGCGGCGTCGGCGAGGGGATGCGGATGAGGTCGCAGAGGAGGGTCTCGAGCCCCGTCATTTACGCCTAATCATTTGGGAAGCGTCCCCTGAATCTCCGCGTAAAAGCAGCACCACTCACCCGTGACGACGTTCGGTAGCGCCCGCAGACCAAAAATCATGCCGTCTACGGGCGCGTGCAACTCCGCAAGCGGGTCGCCGTAGATGCCGTAAATCGTGGCGAGTTTGTCACCCCGCCTCATCTCCTGCTGAAATTCGAGTCCCGGCTCCGCTACAAACGTGCCGCTCACCGGCGCGAGCAGTGCGTGCTGCACACCCGTAAAACGCGGACTTTCGTACTGCGCCGCACCCGGCAGCATTTCGTAATGCCGCAATACATTTAGCGCCGCATCGGTTAGGGTGCGCGCCACCCAGTCGAGCGCTTTGGGACTCGTCGCGGAGCGTCCGCCCAACTCGACGGTAATTCCCGCCTTGCCCGCGTCCACCATGACACCCATCGGGTTCCCTTTCGGACTGATGGCTCTGAGCGCAAGCTTCCAGCCCCTCCCCATCGCGCGGGCCAGTTCTTGTGAAGCCGCGTCTTCGGTGGCAAAGATCGTTTCAGAAAGGTACGAGTGGTTGCCGCCGGAGTGAATCGACAGTTCATAATCGGCAGCTTTGAGCAGCCATTCGCTGTGGGCGTACGCCACACGCTCGGTGAGGTAGCCTCCGGCGCGTCCCGGATAGATGCGGTTCATGTCATAAGAAAACGTGTCGAGCGGGTTGCCGCGTTGCGCCGCCTCGTACGCACCAATGTTCATGACCGGTACCAGTACGAGCGTCCCGCTCAGTTCGGCAGGATCGACTTCTTGGGCTAACAGATAGCAGGTCAGCGGACCTTCGGGTTCGTCACCATGAATCGCGCCGTCTATCCAGACACACGGGCCGGGTTTAGCGCCGTGAATGACAATAACCGGTACGCCGAGGTCGCTACCTCCAGGCATGTTCGTGACAGGGATAAAGCCGCGCGCCACCTCACCGGGCTGAGCGTTCGCGGTTCCGACAGTGAATGCAAGGTTGCTCATAAAGGCTCCTTCAAAAGTTGTCATGCCGTTTAGCGGGCGGCTTCGCGGGCGTAGCGCTCGATAACAGGGGTCATCCGGGCGACAGCTTCACGCAAAACGTCGGTCGGTTGCAAAGTGGTAATACGCAGGTAATCGCGCCAGTTTTCACCGAAGGCCGTACCGGGAAAGACCAAAACTCGAGCCTCTTTAAGCAGCAAGTAGGAAAGTTCCAAGGCTCGCAGACCGGTGCTCGAGGCGTCCGCCCAGAAAAAGAAGCCGCCGCGCGGGTCGCTGTACTTAAGGCCCATCTTCGAGAGACCTTCGGCGACGAGGGCGCGGCGTTCTGAGTAGACGCGGCGAAACGCCTCCACACAGGCGTCGTCCCCTTGCGCCGCAGCGAGGGCCGCGTGCTGACTGAGCGTCGCAACCGGGCCGGTCGTGTGTGCTTTGGTTGCGCCCACCCCCCGTATCATATGCTCAGGCGCGAGGATATAGCCGACACGCCACCCCGTCATCGCATAGGTTTTGGAAAACCCGCTCAGCGTCACGGTTCGCTCGCGCATTCCTGGCAGCGAGGCCACCGAGACGTGCTCGAAAGGTTCCCACACGAACTTGCCGTAGATTTCATCGCTGATGATGACTAAATTGTACGCCACAGCGAGTTCGGCGAGTTTTTCGGCGGTCTTTCGGGTAATAATGCCGCCCGTCGGGTTGCTCGGCGTCACCAGTAGTAGCGCCTTCGTTTTCGGCGTGAGGCGTTTTTCGATCTCTTCCGGGCGCAGATCGAAGCCGTCTTCGGGATAGGTCGGAACGCTGACGCTAGTCGCGCCGGTATGTTCTATCGCCTGGTCATATGAGGTGTAGCGCGGGTCGGGGACGAGGATTTCATCACCCGACTCGAGCAGGGCGCTCATCACCAGAAACAAGCCTTCCTGACCGCCGGTGGTGATCAGGACGTTTTCAGGTGTTTGCTCGAGCCCGTGGTCGCGCAGCGCGTTCGCGGCGACTGCCGCACGCAGCTCCGGCAAGCCAGCCACCGGAGCAACGGGAAGTGGACGTTCGAGCGCGGCCCGCGCCGCCGTCACGATAAAGTCTGGCGTTGCAAGGTCGGGATCGCCCCGGCCCAAGGCAATCGCGTCAGGAACCTCTTTAGCGAGGTCCATCAGGGCGTAACGCAACTTGGCCCCACCCATATTCTGGATGTCTAAAAGTGTGTTCACGGCCCCTCCAAAACTGCGAGTGCTGCCCACTGCGAGAGATTAGTCGTGCAGATGGTCAGCGCCTGTTTGAAATCGCGCAACCCGGCGGCGGACGCGGTGGCGGTAGCCAAAAAGCCGACGCGCCAGCTGTGCAGCTCGTCTCCTCCCAGATTTCCGATAGTGACGGCGCGGTTCTTGAAGGCGGACAGTTGGGCCGGGTGAAAGGTACTCGAGCCGTCATCAAGCTCAAAGATGACTACCGCTTCGTCTGTTGCAGCGGCGAGAACAGTGCGTTGCGCCGCTTCGGACATCGAGCTGGCAAGGTAAAGGACCAGCGCTGCGCGAACGTCGGCGGTAAGCTGTGCGCCCCTGATCATCAGCGCCCCCTCTAACCGCTCCGGATGGACGCCTGCGTAGAGGGCTTGACCCGGTTTTAGTAGCTCCTGCACCGCCACAAAGCGAGCCTCGGTGACGCCACAGGTGATTACTGCGTTGGCTTTCGGCTCAGCCGCGACGCCGAAACGTTCAGCTAGCCATTTTGTTACCCTTTCGCGCAGTGGCAAGATACCGGGGCGGTCGGTGTAGTGGGTTTCGCCGCGCGCTAAAGCGTTTAGGGTAGCGGCGACCGCAGCCTTGGGAACCGGCCCCGCTGAACCGCTAAGCTCGTCGTAGCCTCGAGCCACAAGCTGCTCTGTACGTTCAGCTAAGGACATGGCAAACGCCATCAGATATCCTTGACCTTTTCGTATTCGGTAAGTTCTGCGGGCGTGTAGACCTGCATAAATTCGATCTCGACGCCGCCCGCGTCGTTATCCAAAAAGGCGACAAAGCCCTCCGGGTGAGGGTGATTCCCTGTTATTTTGCAGGCTTTACACTCGCGCAAACTTGCGCCGTGAGCCTGGGCGTGCGAGAGCGCCGCGTCGATATCGGCCACTTCGTAGCAGATATGATGGAGCCCTTCACCCCGTTCGGCAATCCAGCCGGCAAAACGGCCGTCCGTGTCCATACTCTCGCAGAGCTGGTATTCGGTCCCGCCCAAAAGGAAGAGCGCCACCCGGTTGCGCGACTTGGCGTACTCCTCGATAGGCGTATCTTCGGGGACGCCCAGAAACTGCTGATACGTTTTAAGCGCTGCCTCTGCACTCCTGACCGCAAAAGCCATGTGTTTGATGCCAGTGACGTTCGGATTGCTTCTCATTGTTCCTCCTGGGGTGCAGCCAGTGCGTATTCGTACATGATGGCGGCGGCGTACTGGATACCCTGAATGTAGCGGTCTATAGGCATATTCTCGTTCGGAGCGTGCAGGTTGTTGTCGGGTGCGCCGAAGCCCGACAACACGGCTGGATGAGGGATAGAGAGCATGATGATGCCCTGAATCGACACGCCCTGAACGAGCGGCTGGGTGCCGAAGACGCGTTCGGCGGCGCGGATAGTCGCCTGTGAGATAGCCTCGCGTGAGGCTGTTTTATAGGGATTTTTGCGGGCGGTGTGGACAATAACCTCGATATCGTCGTAACCACGTCCCAATAGGTGCGCTTTGAGTTTCCCCAACTGGCGTTCGGGCTCGAGCCGGGGCGGACAGCGAAAATCGAGTTTTGCCATCGCCTCAGCCGGGACGATGGTTTTACCTCCTTCCCCGGTATAGCCTGCTTGCAGGCCGCAGATGTTCGCACTCGCGCCGTAGTGCGCTCGCCGCAACAGGTCAATGTCGTCCTCGCTGCTTAGGTGCCGCGCGCCGAGCTGCTCCCGGTAGACCTCACGGTCGAAAAAAGCCACCTCGTCGCGCAAAAAACGCTCGTCATCCGCGTCAGGCGCGTCCCAGTCGTCGTACCAGCCGTCGATCAGAACCTCACCCGTCTCGGGGTCGAAGATGCTGGAGAGCGCGTGAACAAGCCGCCACACCGGACTTTTGACGGTCTGCGCCCGTCCCGACCAGATATCGGCTTTGAGACCCCGAATACGAAGCTCGACGTAGAGAATCGCTTTGATGCCTAGATGGATTTCGGGTTTTAAGCTGGTGCGGTTGACGCCACCGTCGAGACCGATAGACGCGTCGCATTGCAAGAGGTGTTTATGTTTTTCGACGAACGCCTCGAGGTGTGGGCTGCCGACCTCTTCTTCCCCCTCAAATAAAAAAACGAGGTTTACGGGTGGTGCGCCCTGCGTCTCGAGGTACGCCTGAGCCGCCCTGACGAACGCCAGACAGCCGCTCTTGTTGTCGGTCGCGCCACGCGCGTAGATGACGCCGTCCCGAATCTCTGCCCCGAAAGGGTCTGAACGCCACAACCCCAACGGTTCGGGTGGTTGCACATCGTAATGACCGTAACAGAGCAGTGTTCGCTCAGCCTTGGGATTTTTGAGCTGTCCGACGACGACAGGGGGGCCGCCCTCGGTGAGCAAAATCTGGGTGTCCTTGACCCCCGCACGCAGCATCTGCGTCTGTAAAAGCTCGGCGCAGGGCTCGAGTCCTACCCTCTGCGCCGAGATGCTCCGGTGACGCAGGAGCGTTTGCAACTCAGCTACGGCATCTTCTTTATTTGCGTGGATGGCTACGAATACTTCGTTCAGCTGCGCCTCAGTCACCAAGTATCACCTCCTGAACGTCTGTTCCGCCTTTTTCTGAAACCGCTCTAATTACCACGCTCGAGCCCTCTTTGCCGCGTACCAGCCACTCCGCCGTCTTCGTCACCGCCGACCAGCTCTGCCCCCACGGCGACCACGGATATTTGCGTTCGTTGCGCCCTGCCAGATGCCCCAGATCAGCCACAGGCGGGTTCATCACGAGTTCGGCGTTAAGCAGCTCGAGGCTCACTTCGACCGTTTTGGCGGTACCCTTCTCGCGGGCTACATCTGAAAGGTTCGTCGGCAGATAACCGTGGTTGCTGACGACCGCCCGGATTTTATAGAGGTCTGCGCCGAGCGCTTCCACCGCCACCTCGTCGAGCAAAACGCGCGGCGCAGCGGCGGCGTGGCGCAGATTAAAACGCATGTTTTTGTGGCAGAGGTCTTTAAGCAGCGCGGGCGGCGGATTCCGGTACGTCCAGATATAGACCATCCCGCCCACCTCGACGGGGCCGAGTTGTGGATGCTCGAAGGCTCGCCAGTCGCGGTAGCCTTTTTCACCGACGTTTTGCAGCACCCAGTTGAACACTTTTGCCTGCACCTCCTCAGTGCGCGGATGCAGGTTGTAGTAAGCCACCTTGTCGACGCCCGCCTCAGTCTCCAAATCCCAGACTTCAGTTGCAAATGAGATGACGCCCATCTCCTCAAAAGTCCAGTCCATCAGACCGCCACGCCGGGGTTGGCTTTTGTCGGGCGTAAACTCCTCATAAATGCTGATGGTCGGGTAGCCGGTGAGCTGGGTACCGACCTCACCCAGATCGGTGTAGAGCGCCAGATCGCGCGGGCTCATATGGGCGTCGCTCTGCGTCATGCTGGGCCGCAAGATGATGCCGCCGTGGGTATGGTAGGCGTTCATACCGGCGATGTTGGGATGATCCAAGATAAAGCGGGCAAGCGCCCGACTCTCAGGTTCGGAAAGCGCCGTTTCACCCGCGCCGTACTCTTGTCCCGACCAGTTGACCGGAAAGTTGCGGTTGAGGTTGCCATCGAAAGGTTTTTCAACTGCGACGTGTGCACCGTCGTAGTCGCGGATCAGCCCTTCAGGGTAGACGCGGTAGTAGTCGCCACCCTCCTCGCCGGGTTCGCGCTGCACCATCAGGCGCGAGTCACGCGCGCTCTTTTTCCACTCACCCTTGGGATCGGGGACACGCATCGAAACGATGAAACCGTCCCCGTTGATGTCTTGCGGAATCAATCCGGTATACCGGTCGTGCTCCGGCAAAAAGCGGCCGTTGCCGCACCACGGGTAGTAGGGAGCGTTGAGTGCATACTCGGCCCCATCTGGGTTGAGACGCGGAAGAATATAAAAAGCTTGCTGCTCGAGTAACCGAGTAACCTCGTCATTTTTACCGTACTGGGTCAGCAGGAAATGAATGGTGTAGAGTGCCACCGCGCTGGTAGCGTGCTCTTCGGCGTGGATCTGCGCGTCGAGGTAGTACCCCGGTTTGCTCTCGGCGGGACCGGTAGAGGCGTCCGTCAGTGTCATAACCCAGATGTCTCGACCCTGATGGGTCTGACCGATAGAGGTGAGCGTAGTGAGTTCGGGATACGCCTCGGCCAGTGTATGGAGCCGCTCCGTAAGCTCGGTGTAGTCGTAAAAGGTGTCAAAGTGGATGTCATGATCGCTCATAAGTCTCCTTTAGGGCCAACGCCGGGGCTCGAGGTAAGACGGCTCAGGTGGCGACCCGACCACCGTCGATCAGGAGACCGACGCCTGTGGTAAACGATGACTGACGACTTGCCAGATAGAGTACGGTCTGCGCCACCTCCTCGGGCGTACCCATCCGGCCCAGTGGCGTAGCGTCGAGCCAGCGCTCCCGCACGGCGTCGGGTTCGCTCGCCCACTCCAGGTTACGGCGGTTCATGCGGGTATCGATCACACCGGGGCAGATGGCGTTGACGCGGATATTCTCGTGCGCGACCTCGATAGCGAGCACGCGCGTCAGGGACATCACTGCACCCTTCGAGGCGGCGTAGGAAACGTTGCCACCGACATTGGCAAAAGCGCTTACCGAACTGTTGTTGACAATCGTGCCACCACCGCGCTCTTTTAAGATCGGCAAGGCGTGCTTGCAGCCGAAAAAGGTACCCTTGAGGTTGACGCCGATCACCCGGTCGAAAAGGTCTTCGGACACCCTGTCCGAAGGGGTGATGGGCTGCTCGATCCCAGCGTTGTTGAAAAGCGTGTCTAAACCGCCGTAGGCGTCTCTAGCAAAAGCCATCAGCGACGCGACCTCGGCTTCCTGGCTCACGTCGCAGCGGTGACCGTGTGCCTCGCCCCCAATGCTGCGGATGGCATGGGTGACACCCTCGAGCCCCTCCTCGTCAATGTCCGCTAAAACGACCCGCGCGCCCTCCCGCGCGAACTGTTCGGCGGTCGCGCGACCAATACCCGAGGCGGCCCCGGTAACGACGGCCACCTTATCCTCCAACCACTTAAAGCTCATATGTACTCACCTTTTGGTCTCCGGGTTAGGCTGTCGGACGCTGCGAGCTCGGTAGAGGCGATGGCTGTGATTTTATCTTCGCCACCTCCAGACTTGTCGCCAAGGTGTCCAAAAACGGCATCTGTAGAGGTCGTCCAAGCTACACTCAAAGTACTACATTTAATTGGCAGATCCCGCCACGCAAGCTTAGAAGGGCCGTGCTGCCCGGTGTGCAGCTGATGCCAAACTCGGGTGCAAGAAAGGACTTGAGCAGAACTGTTCCACTGCGTCCATCATGCCTAGTCTGTTCTCGAAATACCTTGTACACAAATTCAAGTCTGTTTTCCCTGGTTGTTATGACTCCTTTCGACGAAGGTGTCTTCACTATACACTCTCTTTGTCGATTGTCGACAATTGGTTGGGTTAACGATTGAAATTCTTTCGCAATATCTATATGATCGCGTAAATATCAAACCCTAATCAACAGGTTTAAGAATGACACACTAAGTACGACTGATGTGAAACAGGCTTTAAGGTTGGCGTACTGAGAAAGATTGAACGTCGAAGCCGAAAGACCGTTTCAAGAGAAGCTTGAGTGTGTGGCTGGTTATGAGTGCCGCGACTCTGGCGGTCAAACCTACGACGGTCTTAGCGGATAATCTCTCAAGGTTTTTGCCAAGGTTCTGTAACTCGTTGAAAACACCTTCGACCCGTTGACGTAGACTGCCCCAAAGTGGTTCAAGGCCAGGGTCATTTGGCTTCTGGTTGCGGCGTTTGGGGCAAAGAATGGTGATGCCTAGAGAATCTCGTAGCTCTTGCTGCCAGAAATCTCCTATAAAACCTTTGTCGGTGAGTAGGTGGGTCGTAGGAAACTGCTCCAGGAGTTCCTCAGCAGCTCGCCTTTCGTCGGTGTTGGCAGCTGCGAGCTCGTAGGAGATAGGCAAACCGTCAAGACTGCTGAACATCACCAGCTTGTAACCGTAATACTTCATACTTCTACTTGCACAGTAGCCGTAGGCGGCGCTATCTACAAAATCGCTATGGGCCTCGCTTCTTTTGTAAGTCATCACGGGTACGGGTTTGGTATCGACTAGAAGATACGCTTGCACCTCCTCTAAAAGCTTGTGCTGCCAATGCTTTCTTAGCTGCTCGACAGCGTAGCGTAAGCTGCGTGCACGCACGTTGAACTGGCTCTGGTCGAGCAGACGTGGAAACAGCTGTAGGTAGTTCGCCCGAACGTAAGCCAGATACTGGCGTTCGCTGGGATAAGGTACAAAGTCCATGACCAATACCAGACTGACAACCTCGCTGTCGCTGAAAACAGCTTTTCGCCCTACCTGTCTACGCGGGTTTCGCTCGAAAGGGTCGTCTACCTTCATAACTACTACGGTGAACAACGTCTCGATATCTAAGCTTTGTTCTATACTTCTCACGGGAGCGCCTCCTTTGCTATTGGTCGCTCCCCTACTTTAGAGCTTATGGGAAAAACTTCCTATTTCACATCAGCCGTAAGTATAAGACATGTCTGAAAGGAGTATTAGCAGAGCGTGGTTTTGGTCGCCAACTGTTTGGTCTACCACAACGTCACGTAACTCATCCGAGTAATGAAGGAACTGCGCGAGGAGGGTTATGAGATACTGGAAGGGGCTTTAGCCCATCTCAATCCTTATCTGGCTAAGCATATCAACCGATTAGGGGAAGCCCATCTCAACCTCTCTAAAATGTCTCCCGAGTCGGATTATGAGATGTCGTGTCTGCCTGCTGAAGCAAAAGAGGGTTCGCTCCATGAGCGTCGCTGATTTTCGCCGGGTTGATTGCCATACTTCTTCTTGAGATGGCTTCTCCTTATCAAAAAAGCAGTGATGCACCTAAAACGCCCGCTTTGTCTTGAAAGGAACCCTGGTAGAACGGAACAGGTAAATGCCGCTTTAGCGTCTCGCCGAAGAGGTCACCTGTCTGAGCTATACCTCCTAGTACAATCAGCGCGTCGGCCTGAAATCCAGTCGCATAGGGGGTAAGAAAAAGTCCGAGGTCTTGTCCAAACTCTGCAAAGACATCTGAGAGCTGCTTGTCACCTGATCGAGCCCGCTGCGCGGCATTTTGGATACTAATACTTTTGTCTACGCTACTTAAGCGCGCTTGCAACCCGCGCGTAGAAAACATCTCGTCTGCCGTCGTACCAGCAAAAGGCTCGGCGTACAAGTAACCGCTGATGGGAACGCCTTGACCCGTAACAACTTGCTTTCCATCAACGATAAATGCTGAACCCGTCCCAGTACCGAGCACGATACCTAGCAAACGTTTACAAGGCTTTCCTTTACCGTAACGAGCCTCGGCGACAAGCGCACAAACGGCGTCGTTTTGAAACCTGATCGGTAGGTCGTGTCCATTCAACTCGGTTCGAAGTTCGTCTCGCAAATTGAGGCCGTAAAGCGCTTCGTATTTTTCAACCCCCTTAACCAAAACGGTTCCGCTTGCATAGTCGCAAGGCCCGGGAAAGCCAACACCGATACCGAGACACAATGCGTTTCGCTGCGTCAATTCGAGAAGGTGCTTTTGAACAGTCTGCCTAAGCGTGCTAAGAATCGTGTGCCGGTCGCTACGGCTGTTAATTGGGGTGCTCGTAACTGTTATATTTGTTCTGTCAGCAGCAGCTACCAACGCGCTTTTAACTGAACTACCCCCCACATCCAAAGCAATAATGCAGTTCATTACTGGGACATGGGTTTCAAAAATGCTTGAACAACCTTGACGGACTCACCGTTACTCGACTCGAGTGTGTAGCTAGTTACCGCTGCGGGAATGATGAATGTTTCGGCAAAATGATAAGTTTGAGTGGGTTGATCTACAACATGCACCGCTACCTTGCTCCCTTCGACCAGACACAAAACGTGCGGGCTCCCCACGGTTTCAGCGTCCATAAAGCCCGAGAACTCGAGGCGGTGAACGTCGTAAAAGTGTTCTCTGTGAGTCGGTAGGTGAACCATGCAGCCCTGAGCCGTTTCGCTAAGAACGACTGGCTTGGCAACGAGGTCTTTAGCGACCTGGCCTTGACGCCCAAAATCGAGGTTTTCCATCGCCCGCTCGATATTGAGTGGCCTCGGCTTGCCGTCTAGGCCCAGCCTCAACCAGTCGTAGATCTTAAATGTAAAGATGTAAGGGGTAGCGCTTATTTCTAGCACAAGATTATCTTTTCCGCTGCTATGTACAGTGCCGTTTGGAATGAGGTAAAGTGCATGCTCCTTAGCTTCCTCGACGTTAAGAAACCGCTCGATTTCAACTGCTGTGCCGGTCTGTTGACTGTGCGTTACTGCGTCGAAAAAAGCTTTTTTGTCGACGCCTTCATGAAAACCTAGATACACCTTGGCGTCAGCTTTGCAGTTGACAATATAGTACGTCTCATCTTGGGTAAAGTTCTCGCCGAAATGGGCTTTGATGTACTCAGGGCGCGGGTGGCACTGTACCGACAGGTTGCCGCCGTCCATCGTATCCAGATAGTCGAAGCGGATAGGAAAATCGGTGCCGAACCGCTTGCTGTGTTCACCCAGCACGGCTTGGCTTTCCTGAAACATCAGAAAGTCGAACGAGACCTCGAGCAACCAGCCGCCACTTTCAAAAATTAGGCCGTTTTCCGGAACAATCAGCTCAAACGACCAGGCATAGTTGGGAACGTTCTGGGCAAGCCCGTCGATGTTCGCTTTAAGCCACTGGCCCCCCCACGCGCCGGGCTCCATCCATGGACGAACCCGCAGCGCGGACCTCGAGAGGTCGTGTAGCGCCCTTCGCAGCGCGTCGCCCTTCATAAAGGTGGGTTCAGCCACGTGCTGAGCGTCGACTAACAGATCTATGTGAGGCAAAAGAGCTTGTTTGTGTTTGTTGAGCAATATCCAATCAACGAAGTAAAAGCGCTTGTAAGCTGCGTTGGGAGAAAGAGGGGCGTGCAGGCCGAGGTTTGTGACAGCTCCAGCACGTGAACGAAACTGCAACTCGTTTTTGGGCAGCTCGAGATAGATTGTCAGCGCGTCCGTCCAACCGCAGAGCGCCGCGCCGCAACCGTAGATAATGGTCAGCTCTTCCGGCGGTTTCGCAAACCGAGACAGGTCGAACAAATCGGCTAGCTCGAGGCTCGTGCGCGTACCGAAGACAGGATCGTCACCCCCTAAAAAGGGCTCGAGTTTTTTATTGATTGTTTCCTCAGGCAGCATCGCGCCGCTGACATCAGTAAATTTTGCCTTACACCCCTGACTGACAAGCGCAGCTTCTAGCCTTTCGATAAAGTCCGACCAGAGTACCCCGACGTAACCGTCGATCACGACGCGCTTAGCGCCTCTAAGCTGCGTTGCTAGAGCGTCGAACCCTGTTTGAATTGTACCGGGCTCGAGGTTATAGGACGGGTACAGGTTGTAGCCGTGCGTTTCGTTGAGGTGCTGCCGGGGAAGCGGAAGTTGTTCGCTTAGACGTATTTCGTTTAGAATTGCCATTCAAGCCTCACTTCGCGGTACCGTTATCCTGGCCATGGCATAATCGGTAGGTCAAGATTAGGTATAAAACATGTTTATGCTGACTATTGCCCTGCCTAAGCACTACCGTAACAATCCTTGAAGAGTTACGGTAATTGCCAGTTTATGAAGTGTGAGAGGCTTTAATCCCCTTTGAACTCTAAGTAAAGGACAGCAAAATGCCGCGCCTCAATGGTAACTGTGGTCTTTCCCGAAACGACCTCAAGGGTCTCTAGTTGTGCTTCTAGCAAATCACAGCGCGACGCTTTCGCGAGGTTGAGTAAGCTCGAGCTGATAACCGCGGTTTGGGCGGTATCGGAGGCATTGAGCAGTCGTGCGATGATGCCACCGTCTACAGGTTTTAGATGTAGCGTTTGGATAGGCTCAGCAGGAAGGTTAATTAAAGAACCTTCACTTGGTAAGAAGGTAGCGTCAACAGGCTCGCCAAGATGTTGTACAAGAAGCTGCGTTTGGGCAGCTTCTTGCCCTACACGGTGAGCTTCTCCCTCTTGAAAAGGTCCTTTATGTGGATATATACGGTAGTGCGCTTCGACCTGTCCGGGTTGCGACGCACGGAAATTAGTTTCCCAATAGTTGTTGGTGACCCAACCGAGTAACTGCGGCTGCTCGAGGCTGAAATGGCGCTGATCATGCCCAAAATGAAAATCGCCCAGCTGTACGAGTGGATTTTGCGGCATCGTTATGGTTACCCCCAGTTCATCGTTGGAAAAGTCGACCCAGTTCTGGACAGTAAAATAGTCGCGGCAGACCCCCGGCAGCTGATCGGTTTCGGGGATGACGGCCTGACCTCCGACGTCATAACGGGCGGTTGAGCCGGGGAGATTAAAGGGGAAAAGGATATAGGTCGCTTCGGGATGGTCGACCATACCCATTTCCCAAACCGAGTCACACGCGATGTAAGGCTCGTCTTTCGGCAAAAAGACCTTTTGGGTCAACACGCCATGAACGCCAGGGGCCTCGAGTTCCTGCACGACCGTCGTGCCCAAGGGAGTCTGAAAGACCTTATGGGATAAGACACGAGTCGCTGAGGTACGGCGAGCTTGCCACTCCGGTTTCCAGCCTGAGGGTATCTCTGCGTCGTCTGCATTCCAATCATTCTGAAAGAGGAGCGAACGCGGCCATGCGTGTTCGATATCAGCAACCTCTTCGTGGACATAGGCGTTTAGGCGATGAGACGTCTCCGCATCAACCCATTCGTGTGCCAACAGTTTGTCATATAAAGAAGTAATCCCCCCAATGGTTTTGTCGAAGGTAAGGCGGTAGCGGTGGTTCTCTGTCGTAGCGTCTTCGGTAACAGCACTTTGCGCGCTAAGGTCGAGCAGGTCAGCGCGTGGGACAACTTTATAACTCAAGCCCTCGAGGTTTGTTGATGGGAGGGCAATGCCGGACAGTTCGTCTAAAAGGGTGTTGCGGTCCTGATGATGACGCCCTGCGGTACTGTCGTCGGGGAGGCCACGAGGCTCGAGCACGAAGTTAGGAACACGACCACTCACGGTACGCGACCATGGCAACGGGTTTACCACGAGTAGATCGCCCGCGTTCTCACGCGCTACCAGACGGGCAAGGTCAGCCACTGCATCTCTCTGCAATAATTGACTCAAGCTGCGAGCAGTATACGCATACGACGCTTTGTGGTGCCACTGGCTTATCGTGTCCTCCCCCGCTGGCTGCCGTATAGAGGTGTCTGCCCCCCAGGTATGCTCATCCCAAAAGTTCAGGTTCCAATAGGCTTCGCTCCTGTACCTGGCAAAAGATTGTGCTGACCACGGCGTCTTGTCGGTAAGCTGCGCTAGCGAGGCAAAGAGTGCATCAGCATTCTTTAAGGTCTGGCGGCTGCGCCGATTGATCGCCGTTTCACGGGCTGAGCTGATTGCGCCGAAGTTCCAAAAATCGGTCCAGTCGCCCCGGAGGGTTTCTAACTTATCAAGATGAGGTTTCACGGCGTCCCACCACATACTCGGCGTCGCCATCACTATGCGCGGCGACTTCCCAGCTTTGTTCCAAGCATCGATAAAGGGGGTGAAGTCATAAGCGGTGCCCACATCGCCGTAAGGATGGTAGCTTTGCAACATGAGGATTGGTAGCGGATAGCCAATTTCCATCAGGTGGCGTTGCAAACGGGGCCAGCGGACATTCTCAAAATCATGGGCGTCACGACCGATGCCTTCGCGCCAGCCCTTGTCATAGGTCCAGCCGTTAAAGACCGGCAACGTGCGTCCAGAGGGCCCTTGCCACAAGAAAGGATATGGACGAGGTCTTAAAGCACCCCCAAAATGACTGTTGATCGCCATAGAGTGGCCCTCAAGCCCGCAATCTAAAAGGACGTCGACAAATGGCCAATTGACGCCGTTGACGTCGCAATTCATCGTATGCTTGATAGTGAAGCCGTAGTCTTCGCGGAGTACGCGTAGGAACTGAAACGATTCGATAAGCTGATCGGTGTCGACCAAGGGAGTGAGATGTGCAAACATCCCAGTGATTTCAACACGACCACGACGCTCTAGCATCTGCAATCGCTCAACGTCACGAGTAGAAGCATAGTGCAGCCATCTTTGCAAAGGAGCGGTGGTTTCGATTGTCCAACGGAACGCGCCATCACTATTACGCTCAGCATATTTTTCAGCTAAGGCCAGTGCTTCATCAATAAACCGCGTGTTGAGATCCCAAACAATGGGCTGATCATTTGTATAGCCGATGTCCGTGTGGCTATGGTGAATGAGAAAAATGGTATCTATGTCGGGCATGATGGACTCCTGCTAATTCTTTTGGCTCTGGAAATCTTTTTGGATAATACCTGTGCGTCGCACAACAGAGAGCACTGAGCTGCATATCTGCTCGGGAACTGGTTGTAACTTCCAGGCAAATATAAATAGCCTTCGGCTTGCCGTAATGGATACAGTCGTGGTTTCAGCTACCGGCTCTGCCACCTCCGTATGGCACAGAATTTTACCTGAGATTCCTTCAGGCCTTTTACTTCACCCCGTTACTTGACACTACCCAGGGTAATCCCGTCTAAAAACGCCCGCTGAAAGAGCAGAAAGATGACCACGACCGGCAACACGACCAGGGTCGAGGCGGCCATCAGCAAGTTGAACTGCACGTC